>Ga0265297_10000336_pt1 | contig 152319 bp, 135 predicted proteins | sample Munlanlwell13791_FD_192502 | JGI IMG/M metagenome (GOLD analysis project Ga0265297, IMG submission 192502) | Leachate microbial communities from a municipal landfill in Southern Ontario, Canada - Leachate well 137-91 | ecosystem: Engineered > Solid waste > Landfill > Unclassified | place... | reverse complement strand
ATTTGATCTTGTGCCTCAAGCTGTTTGAAGGCGTATTTAATGATTTTTCTTTAAATGTATATCATTGATTTTAAATCGTTAATTTAGCTGTTTCTTGAGAGAGCTTGTCGAAGCATGAGCGGATTTTACGCTTCACCCATTTGGTGAGCATTCCAAACCCCGCTCACCCCATTCGACAAACTCATGATAGGCTTCGACTGGGCTCAGGGCGAACGGGGTTTGGAATGCTCAACTGATTTTTCTAGGCTTATATGAATATTCGATTTCCCGAGCTTTGCCTGAAAACACTCATTTAGAAAAATACAGTTGACTACGATAAAAAAAACGGACAGTGTAGGCGAGTGTCTTACAATTTAACCACATTCGGTATAAACGCTATGACTACTACGCAACTTTCAATCAGGCTTTCGGATGATCTAAAGAAAAGCCTTGAGACAATCAGTAAAATTTCTCATCGTTCGCAAGCGCAAATTGCAACTAAAGCAATAGCCGAATATGTGAAAAAAACCGAATGGAAGCTTAAGTCCATACAAGAAGCCAAGAAAGAAGCGGACAAAGGTATTTTTGTCTCTCAAGAAGCTACCCTGGATTGGTTGGATTCATGGGGGAATGAAAACGAACTGCCGGCGCCGGAACCCGATATATTCCCTAACAAGTAAACATGAGGTTTGTTTTACTGCCATCCGCAAAAGAAGATTTAAAGGAAATCAGACAATACATTGCCAAGGAAAATCCTAGCGCTTCTAAAATGGTTTCCGAAAGAATAAAAAAATCTTTATTGATGCTGATCGAACAGCCGCTTATCGGGCATGTTACCGATGATGAAGACGTTTTAGAGTGGCATATACCGGGACTTCCCTATACCTTGCCCTATCGAATCGTTAACAACGAAATTCAAATACTTCGCGTTTTTCATGAGGCACAGAATAGGCCGGGTAAATGGGAATGCAGTTAACGCAATGAGTATGAGCTACTGATTGCACCTTGCCGTGTCCATTTAATGAATTTTTATATCTGGCCTCAGCACAGTAGGCTGGGTTGAATGCAATGAAACCCAGCATTGTTCGCATTAAATCAGGGGTTTGTGTTGCTTCACCCAGCCTACGGTTTGTCAGGACAAGCCTCAGTATAAAGAGTGTGACTTTAATAGCCGCAGACAGGATGTGCTCGATTCCATCAATCTGCGCGCTTCGCTATTGTCCTGAGTGATACCGAGAAAACACACGCCCGATTTCCGAAAGCCGAGAGTAAACAGTCGCGAGGCGTTTGCTTTGCCAGGATTTAATGATTGACGATCAGGATTCTGGGCGGTAACGCGGAAAATTAAGCCCATTGCGGTGCCGGCACTATCGGCCAATATTTCCGCTGGAGCCGCTCCGACGTTGGGAAAGTAGCCGAACTGGTTTTGTTTCTCATAGACAACTTCATCCTCGCTAGACCAAGCCGTGTCCCCCATAATAAGTTCGATCCATGAACGCTCATCGGATGACACCACCAGCAAGCCTATCGGCACAGGCTTTGTAGCTATCACAACAGGGCAGTCGACAACCGAAAGGCCTTGGGAAGCGTAACGGGTAAGCATAGATCCGACAAGCGGTCGGCAGGCTTTCTGTTCCAAAGAAATATAATGGCTTTGAAGTACTGTGCCGGGTTTTACGCTCGTTGGCGCTGATAACAAATTGAGTAAGACGGCAATTTGAGAGAGCGCCAAGAACTTTGTTCTGTAAAGCCGTCTCACAAACCCAATGCGGCGGCGGTTTTGGGGCCGAGGATACCGTCCGGCTTGAGTCCTTTCTCTGCTTGAAACGCGATAACCGCTGCATGGGTAGCAGGTCCATAGATGCCGTCCACCTTCATCTCTGCGCCAAAAGCATTGAGTCGTTCCTGCAGACGGCGCACTTCCGGGCCGCGATCGCCGATAGTGAAGGCTGCGTCCGGCACAGAAACCGTGCGTCCGCCTAGACGGCCCGTGGTATAAAATTCTCTAATTCGGGCATCGCCAACTTCAAAATGCATGGCGTCCTCAGTGCCAAAGCCGGCTCCCCAAAACCAGCCGTGAGTATTAAAAAATGCCGCCAGTCTGATCAATCCTGTGAACACCTTGTTATCACCGCGTCGGTCAAGCTGGTCGTTGATCTTGATGTCGATAGCGGTTCCCCAGGAATGATTGCTGATGGCTCCCGTTTTGGTGCCGCGAACCAGCCTACAACATAACATGCCGGCAGTTCCGAGTGATTGGTACAGCTCGCTATCGTTGGCTTTGACATCGGCAAAAATCTTTCGTAGATCATCGACCGCAGGCTTTAGTCCGGTTACCCGGAAAGGGCCGACATCTTCAAGTACCATTAGCTTTTTTAGTGTTGCATTGGTAACAGGTTGACAGTCGACATCGAAGGAAGAACGCGGACTGCCGAGTAGAGTCAACATGGTTTGCAGTTTGGCGGATTGTACTCCTGGGTTAATGTTTGAGGGGGCTTGGGTAAGGCTGGTTAGACTCATTGCGTTCTCCTAAATATATGGTAAGTATCTAATTGTGGTTACCCGTGTTTGGGATTGTTTACGTTTGTTTATAATCGGCTAGCAAACGGCACGCTCTCATTGGTTTTGAATGTCAGACAGCAGAGTCGAAAGATGTTTAAAGGGAATTGAACGGGTATGTTGATTAGCAGTTAGTCTACGCCGCCAAGGTCGATTTGCCAATGGCGATTGGATTTAACATAAGAAATTGCCGAAAATATATAAATACGTTCAATTAAACGGATGGTTTTCTTTGGCTGTCAATAGTAGTGATGTTAAAGCGGCTTGATGTATGATTTAAACTCCTTAGTGTAAACGTCCGCAACAAAAGGATTGAGCATGTTAATCAAAACCAAATCAAACATCTTAAGCAGCGAAATTACTGACCGGGCGGTTTTTGAATCCCGGAGAGAGTTTATCAAGACGGCGACTGCGCTTTCGGCGGGGTTTATGCTGCCAAGTCCGGGGCAGGCGGCAACGGGAAAATATGCCGATGCGCCGGTCGGGCCTTATTCGGCGAAGTTACAGGTCACCGATCGCGAGGATGTCGCGAACTACACCAATTACTATGAGTTTTCCACCAATAAAACAGATTCGACTGTTTTAGCCAAAGCCTTAAAAACCGCGCCGTGGACTGTTGAAGTTACAGGCGAGGTGGAAAAGCCGGGCGTTTATAATCTGGAGGATATTCTAAAAGACAATCCTGTGCAGGAACGCATTTACCGGTTCCGCTGCGTGGAAGCCTGGTCGATGGTGGTGCCGTGGATAGGCTTTCCGTTGGGCGACATGTTGAAACGATTTAAGCCCACCTCGAAAGCAAAGTTTGTCGAATTCACCACGCTGAATAACCCGGAAATCATGGTCGGTCAACGCTCCGGCGTTTTAGACTGGCCTTATGTCGAAGGCTTGCGCATCGATGAAGCGATGCATCCGTTGACGATGATGGTTACCGGAATGTACGGCGATGAGCTGCCTAACCAGAACGGCGCGCCGTTGCGTTTGATCGTGCCGTGGAAGTACGGATTTAAGAGCATCAAGGCGATAGTCAAAATACGTTTTACGGAAACCATGCCGGAAACCGCGTGGCATAAAAGCGCTCCCGGCGAATACGGCTTTTATGCCAACGTCAATCCAGAAGTGCCTCATCCCCGGTGGAGTCAAAGCCGCGAGCGGGTGTTGGGCGGCAGTATTTTTACCCCGAAGCGCGAAACGGAAAAGTTTAACGGTTATGGCGAGGAAGTCGCGGCGCTTTATTCCGGCATGGACCTGAAGCAGTATTTCTGATGTCACTTGGCAAAAAAAGCTGGGCGGCCATAAAAATTATCGTTTTTTTATTGAGCCTGACGCCATTTGCGCTGCTGGTCAATGATGGACTCAACGATCAACTGGGCGCGAATCCGATAGAAACCCTGCATTTCGGCTTTGGCGACTGGGCTTTGCGCTTTTTGTGCATAGGCCTGGCGCTGACGCCGATTAAAACGATAACGGGGCAGGGCTGGCCGATACGTTTCAGGCGCATGATGGGCCTGTTCGCTTTCTTTTACGCCAGCCTGCATTTGCTGGTTTTTATCGTGCTTGATTTATCGCTGTCCTGGGAGGCATTTAAAGACGAGGTGCCGAAAAGTCCTTATATATTGATGGGCTTGCTGACTTATTTGCTGCTGGTTCCCCTGGCCGCAACGTCGACCCAAAAAATGCAGAAAAGGTTGGGACGAAGCTGGATAAAGCTGCACCGGCTGGTGTATGCGGCGGGGTTGACGGCTCTGGTGCATTATTTCTGGTTGGTAAAAAAGGATTATACCGAACCGTTGATTTATGCGGTGGCGATAAGTATTTTATTGGGTATGCGGATTATTGTTTATTGCAAGAGAACCGCTAAACTTTTTAGCCTTTAGCCTTTCACTTTACTTCAAAAGACGTTAACAATTCATCATGCTGAAGTTCAGACACTTCAACATGATCGACACGAGCGGTTATCGGGCCTTTGTGGCACCATTTGATGAATTTTTCAATAGCGGTGCTGTCCGCCTCAGCGATTATTTCAACCCGGCCGTCAGCAAGGTTCTTGGCGCTGCCTTTGATGCCGAAATGCTTGGCCTTATTCTGGGTAAAAAGGCGGAAATACACGCCCTGAACTCGACCTGAAACCAGGATTTTCACTTTACGCATCACTCTTTAATTCTCCAGCAATAATGGATTTTCGGGTTGCGGGCAAAATCTTCCGGGATCGTTGCCGCGCTGATGTCTTCTACAATCAAATCGGACAAGGCCTGCTCGTCGATCTTAAAGCGTCTGAAGTTAGTGGAGAAGTATAGGACACCTCCCGGCGACAGCAAGGAAACGGCGTTATTAATCAGTTGCACATGGTCGGTTTGTACGTCGAACACCGCGTTCATCCGCTTCGAATTGGAAAATGTCGGCGGATCGAGGAAAACCAAATCGTAGTGTTTACTGGGCTGCCCGGCTTCAGCGGCCAGCCATTCCAGGCAGTCGGCCTGAATAAATTCATGTTCTCCTTGATTGACATTCAGTGTCATGTTCTTTTTTGCCCAATTGATATAGGTGTTGGACATGTCGACTGTGGTTGTCGATTTGGCTCCGCCCACTGCCGCGTGTACCGAGGCGCTGCCGGTGTAGGCGAACAGGTTTAAAAAGCGCTTTCCTTTGGCCTGTTGTTGAATCAACAGGCGTATAGGTCGGTGATCGAGGAATAAGCCGGTGTCCAGGTAATCTTCAAAATTCACCAGCAACTTGCAGCCGCCTTCTTCGATAATGTGGAAGCGGCCCTGGTCGCCGTGCTTTTCGTACTGATCGGTGCTTTTTTGCTTGCGGCGTATTTTCAGGAAAACCTGGTCGCGGCTGATGCCGAGTACGCGGGGGATTTCGGCCAACAATCCGGCCAGCCGTTGATCGGCCTTGTGTTGGTCGATGCTTTTGGGCGGCTCGTATTCCTGCACGTTGACCCAGGTTTGCTCTCCCTGATAAATATCGACCGCGACCGCGTATTCCGGCAAATCGGCGTCGTAGGCCCGGTAGCAGGTGACGCGGTTTTGCTTGGCCCAGTTGGACAGTTTTTTCAGGTTTTTTTTGAGCCGGTTGGCGAAGCTTACCGCTCCCAGCTCACGCCCCTCGCCTACATCCCTGTAGGCGAACATTTCCGCTCCCGGCGCAATTGTCTCATTGTCGGTGCTGACTGCCTCAGCTTGCGGAGCAGGGCGGGTCTTGACCGCTTCAGCAATCCGCTGTTCCTGCACCTTGCTGATCTCGGTCACCTGAGCAATACGCTCTTCCGGGCTTTTAGCTTTGGGAATGAAGAAATTGCGTTCTTCAATATCCATCCGTAACAGCTTGCATTCAAGTGCGCCGTTAAACAGGGTGATCGGCTTTTGCGAGCGTATGCCTAAGCGGAAGCCCAGTTCCGGGTTGCTGATGATCATCGCGGCTTTCCAGCCGGTAAAATGGGCTTTAAGCGTGTCGCCGAATTTTTTGTACAACTCGGCCGTTTCCTGCTCGTCGCCCAGGCGTTCGCCGTAAGGCGGGTTGCAGATCAACAGGCCGGGTTTCCAGCTTTCGGCAGGTTCCGCGTCTTCAATATCGCGGCGTTCGACATGGATTTTATTTTGCAGGCCGGCGTTGGCGATATGCGCCAAGGCGGTGTTGACGGTGTGGCGATTTTGATCGAAACCGACGATCACCGGCAGTTTTTCCAGGCCGGTTTTTTTGCGTTGTTCGGCTTCCGCGCGTAATTTTTTCCAGCACCCTGCATCGTGTTTTTTCCAGCCGGTAAAGCCGAAATAGTCGCGCAACAAGCCGGGGGCGTAATCGGCGGCGATCATTGCGCCTTCCAACAGCAGAGTTCCCGAACCGCACATCGGGTCGATCAATGAGCCTTGTTGCTTGGCGATTTGGGGCCAGCCGCTACGCAGCAACATCGCGGCGGCCAGGTTTTCTTTCATCGGGGCTTTGATGCTGACATCCCGGTAACCGCGGCGATGCAGGCTTTCGCCGGAAAGGTCGAGACTCAGTTGGGCGGTCTCGCCGTTCAAATAAACGTTGATGCGGATATTGGGCTGTTCGGTATCGATGCTGGGCCGGGTTTGAAACTTCGCCCGCATCTGATCGACGATGGCGTCCTTGACTTTTAATGCGCCAAAGTGGGTGTTGTTAATTGCCGCCGAGTTTTTCGCGCTGAACGACACCGCAAAGCTGTCCTCGGGATTGATATGCTCAAACCAGTCGATTTTTTGTACGCCTTTATAAAGATCCTCCTGGCTTTTAACCTCGAAAGAGCTCAGTACCAGTAAAATCCGGTTTGCGGTTCTCGACCACAGGCAGGCTCGATACGCCGTTTCCAAATCCCCCTGAAAAGCGACTCCGGCCATCGTGGCCTTGATGTTTTTTACGCCGAGCGTTTGGAGTTCATCGGTCAGGATGGTTTCCATCGCTTTGGGAGTTGTCGCAAAGAGTTGATAGGTGGGCATAAGAGCTTTAGGCAAAAGGCAAAAGGCTAAGGGCAAAATGTCCAAAGACAGCTTTGGACTCCTTAATAACGCTGGAGTTCAAAGCTGGCTTTGAATAGGCGGCACTAACGGTTAAGGCTGAGCAGTAGACACAAAGTAACGGCTTTTTTGCCCTTCGCCTTGCGCCTTTAGCCTGCTTTTTTTACTGAATCTTGATCAACTCGACATCAAAAATCAATGCGGCATTCGGGCCGATTGCGCGGCCTGCGCCTTGTTCCCCGTAAGCGAGTTCCGACGGGATGAAGAACCGGTATTTGGCGCCTTCTTTCATCAGTTGTACGCCTTCAGTCCATCCTGAGATGACTCTGTTGAGTGGGAATGTGGCAGGTTCGCCGCGGCTGTAGGAACTGTCAAACTCTTCGCCGTCAATCGTTGTACCTTTGTAATGCACGGTAACGCTATCGGTGGCGGAAGGCGAAGCGGTGCCGGTTCCAGGCGCTAATACTTCGTATTGCAGGCCGCTTGCAGTCGTCATGATATTGGGTTTTTTAGCGTTTTCCGCCAGAAAGGCTATGCCTGCGGCTTTATTTTCTTCAGGGGTGGTGGCATTGGCCAATGAAAACATGGTGAATCCTATAAGAATGACGGTGATAATTGAAATAGCTTGGGTTTGAATTTTTCTCACGACCTATCCTTTTTTTGTAATTATTAACGTAAAAAAAGAGCAGTTTATCAAAAAAACCAGCCTTTGGTTTCTAAATCACGTTGGCACCCGCTTAATTGGCTTTGAAATAGCTTGGCCCGCTTGGCTACTTTGTTGGCAATCTGTACCAAACCCGCTTTTTGCAAATAGCTTTTGCGTTGATAGCCGCCGTGCCCTTCGTGGTAGGCCAGGTATAGATTTTTGGCGTCCAGCTTCGAAATGCCTAACCGGGTGTGGCTGATGTTGCAGTACCAGCCGATGAAATCGGCGGCGTCGGCAAAGTCTTCGCGATCCGCCCCCCAGCCAGCCGCCTTGTCCTGATAGCTGCCCCAGGTTTCATCCTTGGCCTGGGCATAGCCGTAGGCGCTGCTTTCTCGGGGCAGGGGGATAAATCCCAGCAGCCAGGGCCGCGGCGGTTGGGCGTCGGCGACAAAGTGCGATTCCTGGTGCATGATCGCCATTTGAACCGGGATAGGTACGCCCCATTTTTCGAATGCGCTTTTAGCGTCATCATACCAGCCTTCTTTTTCCCTGAAAGTGGAGCATATATTGTCGCTGTTTTTAGGCGGTAGCGCCACGCAGGCCGTCAGGGGGAGTAACAAGAACAGGATTAATGGCTTTTTCATGACGCGGCGAGTTGTGTAGGAATCACGATAATGTGGGCGATAACAAATAATTACAATAGAAAAGACACTATAATTCCAGCCGATAGCCTTGTACAGCAAGATAATACGGATAATCAAGAGGAAAGTCAGATGAATTCAGAGTTAAACCGGCCTTATCGAAAAAACCTGATGTCGCGTGGTTTGATTTATATGGGGGGAGAAGAGCGTGAGATCACCGTTAAAGACCTTTCGTTGACCGGTGTGCTTGCGGAATTGAAAGGCGACCAGATAAGCAGCAACGCCAAGGACATTTTTAATATGCTGTCGGCATCGACCATCATCGATTTGTATCTTCCTGAAATGCGCTTGGCCGGTGAAGCCGAGGTAGTCAGGGTTGATATGCTGACGGATCATATATCGCTGGCGCTGGAGTTTAAAAATGTCAGTTATGACGTCGATAATCAGCTGTACAAGAGAAAAGTGTATAGAAAAAACATGGTTGCTCCAGGCAGAATCCTGCTCAATGGCGAATATCGCGATTTTACGACCGTCAACGTTTCGGTGGACGGCTTAATGATTAATCTTGCCGAAGCCGTCGTTGTCGAGCCGGGCGAAATAACCGTGTTTGAGTTTGAGCGGCTGGGGCTTGAAGGCGAGATAAAACTGATATGGGTTGAGCAGACCGCCGATGCCGGGACATTGATCGGCTTGCAATATGTGAATATGGAAAAAACCAAGATTAAGGGGATACCCCGTTTTGCCCGCTGACAAACTGCATGACCTCCCGCCACCAGGGACGTTCCTGATTTAGCGGCAGGGTGTTATGGCCCGTCGCTTTAAACGCCCAGAGTTGCTTGCGATGGCGTAGCGACTCGAACAGTTTCAGGCTGTATTTATTGGGGATGATTTCATCTTGTTCGGCCAGCACTATTGCGGTGTTCCCCGCATAATCTTGCAGGTTTTTAATGTTGTCGAATTTGTCGCGGATCAGCCATTTTGCCAGGAAAAACCAGTAATGGTGCTGGGCGACATCGGCCATGCGGCTAAACGGCGTGACCAGAACAATGCCTTTAACCGGAACCTGCCCGCTCTGCACAATGCCAGAGGCCACGCTCCCTCCGAGCGATTCGCCCCACAGAAAAATAGGGCCGCCAAAATCATCTAACGCCTGTTTTGCGGTTTGGATGCCGTCCGAAAGCAACGCTTGTTCCGATGGTGCGCCGCTTCTGGCCGCATAGCCCGGATATTCGGCCAGGATGACCCGGTAACCCAGTCTTTCCAATGCGTCCGGGTAATAAGTCCGGTCGGTTGCCGAACCCGCATTGCCGTGAAAAACGATAACCGTGCCTTTGCCGGTCGCACCGGGTCTCTGAGAGATCAGTCCCAGATAATTTTCCGCTGACGGCCAGAGTTTCAGGTTGGCTTGATCGGCCAGTTGCTGTTGCTCCGCAATCGAATAGGTATCGGGAAAATAGATCATTTTTCGCTGGAATAGAAAAACGGCCAACAGGAGCAGTAAGTAGGTCAGCAGTAGTGAAATCATCGGTTTGACGGTCAAAAATTAAACGCTCTTATCGTTTGATTATTCAGGTTCGCAGGGCTGGCAGATTAGCCCGTTAAGCTTCTCAGATCATAAAAATGAATCAAATTACGCCCGGCGTCCTTTGCTTTATACATCGCATTATCGGCATATTCGAGGATTTCATCTTGGTCGGCTTCGTGGTTAGTGAAGACGATCACGCCGATACTTGCGGTACACACATGTTCAACCGTGGTATCGGTCTTCTCGATTGTTTTTTTGACGGTCAATTGATAGGGTGCGGCCAAGGAGTCGCGGATCTTTTCCGCGATAACATGGGCTTGCGAGACTGATTGCGCTTTGTCGCTGTCCAGCCCATTCAGCAGCACGACAAATTCATCGCCGCCAAAGCGGGCGACCGTATCCACTTCGCGCACGCAAGCCTTTAAGCGATTCGCGACTTCAACCAGCAGTAAGTCGCCCGCCGGATGACCGTAAGCGTCATTGAGCGGTTTAAAGTTATCAAGATCGAGCATCATCAATGCGGCATAATGGCCGCTACGCTTGGTGCCGGCCATCGTTTGACTTAACCGGTCGTTCAGCAGGCGGCGGTTAGGCAGGCTCGTGAGCGGATCGTAGAAAGCCAGCTGGCGCACTTGTTCTTCCATCCGCTTACGCTCAGTGATGTCGCGCATAATTCCCAGTGCGTGCCAATGGTTATGGAGCTTGAATGCGGAAATGGATAGTTCGATGGGGAACTCTTCACCGCTCTTGTGCAGAGCAGTAATCTCGAATGTTTTGCCGATGACACTGCCTATTCCGTAACGTTGGAAGCGTTCAAAACCGCTGTGGGCAGAATCGCGATAGCGCGCCGGAATAAGTAAGTTGTGCATATTTTTACCTATCGCCTCGTTTGCTTCGTAACCGAATATTTTTTCAGCGGCGGGGTTCCAATAAATCACCTGCTCTTCTGTGCCGATGATCACAATTGCATCCTTGGCGGCGGTGCTGATAAGGCGGAATTTTTCCTCGCTATCGGCCAGCGCTACGCTCCTCCTTTCCAGCTCCGCCGTGCGTTGCTTGACTGTTTCTTCAAGGTGTTCCTGATGCCGCTGCAACTTCTCCGTAACATGTTGCAACTTGCCGATGATGATTTTAACGTGCTTGACGAAAGGGTGAAATATCAGCGCCGCTTCCAAGACCAGCAACAACAGGGTGATTCCCCAGAAGACCGTCTCGGCTTTTTGCAAACGGCTGACCGATGCTTCTCCTTCCAGTTGGTACCGGCGCACCATCTGATCGAGACCGGTGACTAATGCGTTCGGCGCATTTTGGGTAATGTATTGCAGCAAAGGGTTGGCGGCGGTTAACGCATCATCATCCGCCAGGAGCAATTCGTTGACAGTCTTGATATAGGTTTCTACTTGACCATCCAGCGCATTGGGTCCGTCAAAATACATGGCGTGGACAGTGGGTGACAGAGTTGCAGGCAGTCCGAGCTCGGTGTCGCCGTGGATCAAGCCGTGATGCGAACGCTCCATAAGTTGAATGGCTTGGTTTAGCTTGCTCCGAATTGCCGGCCGTTCGGCCGCAGGTGCGTTCACCAGCATATGGGAGAACAAGGCGGTCCGCTGGCTGAGCATGCGCTGGCGTCCGCTCACGTTGACTACGGCGGCCGTACTTTTTTGTTCCGATATTACCAGATGCAAGCTTAGCCAAGCTGCCGTTGAAAGTGACGCCACTAACAACAACGCGACCGCATAACGCCACGTCAGTGCGCGCGCTACGTTTAAGTCATTCCCCCAATCTGTTCTGTTGGCCCCGTTTAGCTGCACTCGTCTCCGCCGACTTCAATTGTAAACCGAAATTACCTTAGCATTTTTGGAAAGCTTCTTCATTAAAATTCTGGAAGAAGTTCGTTTGATCATTTGCTGTTCATCCCGTCCCAGCCAGTTGGGGCGGGGGACGCCAGTTCTCGCTGCCGCTCGAACCGGCTTATTCCGGCCTACAGCGCTACCCAGGCTTACCTTCCATTCCGGCTAAATCCCGGCTGCCATGAATGAGGGCGATAATGGTGATGTGCTATGGCTGGATCAGATAGATAATGCGGTAGCCTTTTTTGTTGAGGCATCAAAAATACGCCCAATAAATTGTCGGGCATAAAAGCTGGAGTCTTTGGCGATATAAGCCTGAATCGCTTCTAAATCCTTTAGTGCCGGTTCTGTCCATTGCCCAAGAGCCGTTTTTTAGCATCCTCGCTGGGTATTACGCGGCCTTCATCAACAGCACTCAGTCCTTTCTCAATTTTCTGTTTGACATACAGCTCATACATGATGTCATCCCACGTTGCCTGCTCAGAAACATGATCAATAATCTGTTTTGCGAATTGCCTAGCGGTGAATCCATCCTACAAATACCCGCCTTACAGCGTTAATCAACCTAGGCCGACTTAAGAATGCGTCTCTTAATAATGGTTGGGGCGTGACCTAAATCACGTTCCGTTACGCCCGCTTCGATACGTCCAAATATCCCTTTAACGGCAACCTTATCATTCCAATAATTCTGAAACCATGTGTTTTTTTCGAGTACTTGTGGGTTGGTATGTGTATTGAGTCGGTGGCAGATGAAATCTACGATTCTTCTACCAGAGAATTCGAGAATAACTTCTCCTGGGTACACCGGGTAAACAGGAAGGCTATTTTTGAGTAGTCCTCTGTATTCGGCATATGATTTCAAATAGTGTACGAAATAACGTCCATCCGCATCCTGAGTGAGAAACTCCTCAAGATGTGAACCATAGGATTTTACGTCGTCGATAACTTCGTTAGAGACTAAGGTCATTGGGAAAACGGCTTTTTTGCTTTCAATTTCATACGCCTTGTTGACTGCCAAGCCATAAACAAAATTTTCATCATGATGGGCGCCGCCGACCACCAAGCCTCCTCTTACGAGAAAGTCGTAGTTCAGCAGGTTAACAGTAAGTACGTTAATTGACTCTAAGATTTCCCAAAGCCCTTCAAAAGTACGATTCGCAGTGAAGATAATACAGTCTGAGAAATGAGTAAACCGCATTCCGAGTTTATCATTGTTACAGAGCGTGTCTCGTAAAATATCTAAGACATTGAGTAGTTCTTTTCGTACTTCGGGATTTGTGTCCGCATCATTGACCTTAGACTTAAAGCCTAATAAGTCTAAAAACGCAACATACTTATCGACATAAGCATCTGTAACATGCATAAAGTAATCCTAACTAGGTAGATTTAAAAACGGCTAAAAAATTAGACAAAATGAACACTTTTGTCTAATGATAAAAGTTGCCCCACCCAGTATTGGTAAGATTCCTAGTGCCTCACCCCCCATAAACATTAGATAAAATAATCTGACCGGCAGCTTGTGTCCATCTGTCATCTATAAATCATTAAACACCAGCATATTTTTGCTTGTCCCGGCCTAACCAGTATTTCATTCGCCTGTTGCTTAGACTCCGCTTTGCCTAACAACTTAAGCGCAATCGCCGCCGTGCCGATGATGGAGGCTTGCGCAAACTCGTCTTCAGTCAGGTAGGGTACGCTGTGCGTACCTTCGGCGTTTCAATGGGATTAATGATGTCGTACTCGGTTGAGAGTTTATTACAAACGTCGTGGGTTATCCTCGCTTTCGTTGCGAGGACGAACAGTGACACATACACGCCAATATCCTGGTCGAGACCGTTCAAGCGCAAGGTCTATTTCATGTTTCGGTATTCATAAGAGCTTTTGTAATTGCTCGCGGCTTAATTCACAATCACGGAGTATTTTGCTTAATAACCCAGGCCCAATTGTTTCACCAGTATGAATGGGAACAACTGTTGAGCGTCCATCGGCATGTTGCACAAAATGATGACTCCCTTTAACGCGTACTAACAAAAAATCCGCTTTTTTCAAGGCAAGTAATAAGTCTTTACCCGTCAAACTTGGAAAGGATGTCACGCTGCAACTGAAATTCGTTGAACGCCAACAAAATCGAGTGGTTCAGGCGTTTCGCCTTGAACTTCCAGACAAAGCTCAATGGCTTCACGAATACGCTCCATAAGTACATCTAGCGATTTAGCTTGTGTATGACAGCCTCTTAGAGCTGGAACCGAAGCCACAAAATTACCTTCGGAATCTTTTTCAATAATTACATCAAATTGCGTCATCATATTGTTCAAATCCAAAAAATTGTGGTTAAGTTTGATTGTTGTTCTTTTGCTGACCCTGATTCTATTGATTGATCCGATCTTCTTCAATAGGATCAACATCAGGAGCCGCATCCAATACAGCTAAAAGCTTATCTCGCCGCTCATGTTTAGCGCACTGTAACAAATAATTGCCAGATTGAACTTAGACTACTGCCTGGAAAATGGTACGCGAAGCGTACCCTACGATCCTATGCATCATATGATTGATGTTAAATCCCTGCATATTTTTGCTTGTCCCTACCCAACCAATAATCAGTCGCCAGCTGCTGCGCCTGTTCCTGCGTTTCAGCCTTGCCCAGCAACTTCAGCGCAATCGCAGCCGTGCCGATGACGGAAGCTTGCGCAAAATCGTCCTCAACTTTTCCCTGCCAGATCAACGCCAGCTGCTCCGGCTCAAGCAGCTCGGGTTTGACGTGCCGGTGGGTAAATAAAGCGGGCCAGTTTTCGTCGGACAATTCGCCGTTATGCACGCTTTGCACCAGGCATTCCATATCGGGATTGCGTTCGGTCTCGCCGCCTTCGCCTTTTAATACCGCCATGTGCGGCTGGTTTAACAGGGCCGCTGCCTGTTGATGCACGGGGCGGTAACCGGGATGGAAGATGCCCTGGATGCTGTATTGTGCATTGAACGGATTCAGCAAGCGCACCAGGGTATGAACCGGCGAGCGCAGGCCCAGCACCGGGCGCAGTTCTATAATCTCGTGCAGCTTGGGGCAAAAATGTTCCAGCGATAAATAACTGAAATGCTGTTGCTCAAGCTGCTGTTTGGCTTCTTCAATAGAGCTTGCGCATTTAAGGCCTAAATAGCCCAGCATGTTTTCGGTGTACAGCCTGCCTGCGGTATGGCCGCTGGCGCCGTGCATGAAAACGGTGATGCCGTTTTCGGCCAGCAGCAAAGCCGACAGCAAAAACCAGGGCAAATGCCGGCGTTTTCCGGCATAAGATGACCAGTCCAGATCGACTTTTACGCTATTGTCGGCAATATCAAACGATTCCCGTGCCGCCTGCGCGAAGCCGGCCAATTCCTCCGGGGTTTCTTCCTTGACCCGCATCAGCATCAGGAACGCGCCCAGCTGGATCGGCTGCACCTGATCGGTCAGGATCATGTGCATCGCGCGGTAGGCTTCATCCTGAGTTAGCGGCCGTGAGCCTTTTTTGCCCTTGCCCAGGATGCGGATGGTTTCCGCGAACGGATGTTCGGGGTGTGGTGTTTGTTCGTGATGAGTGAATGTCATATCGCCAGGGATGGTGTGTATGCCGCAAGACTGTCTGGAACAGTCGCGGCGAAGGTAAGTTTAAAATAATGGTCGATTAGCAATGCGATGAACAGCACGGTCAGATACATCAGTGAGTAAAAGAAAGTCCGCATCGCTGTTTTGTCGTCTTTCCTGCGCATCATCAAGATGGCGAAATAAATAAAACCGAGGCCCAACGGCACCACGGCGGACAAATAAATCAGGCCGCTCATGCCGGTCAGGTAGGGCAGCAAGGTAACAATGAATAGCAGCAGCGAATACAGCAGAATGTGCAGACGGGTGTGTTCCACGCCGTGCGTGACCGGTAACATCGGTATGCCGACTTTGGCGAATTCCTTACGCTTGGCGATAGACAGCGGCCAGAAATGCGGCGGCGTCCAGGCGAAAATAATTAGGAACAACAACAGCGAGTGAGGATGCAGTTCGCCGGTCATTGCGCACCAGCCGAGCATCGGCGGCGTGGCCCCGAAAGCGCCCGCAATGACAATATTTTGCGGGGTCATTCGTTTCAGGTAGACGGTATAGATAATCGCGTAACCTAGCGCCGACAAGAAAGTCAGCAATGCGGTCAAGGTGTTGACCATGAATATCAGCAACGCCATCGAGGTAACGCCCAGTACCGACGCAAAAATAATCACGTTGGCGGAGCTTAATTCGCCTTTAGGCAGGGGGCGGTGTTTGTTGCGATCCATCAACGCATCGGCTTCGCGGTCAATATAATGGTTGATCGCGGCGGCGGAAGCTGCGGCCAGCGCGATCCCCACGCTGCTGTAGATAAACAGGCCGATCGGCGGCATTCCGGGAACGGCCAATAACATCCCTGCAATAGCCGTAAAAACGATCAGGGCAACCACTTTGGGTTTGCATAACTCAAGATAACTTTTCCAGGAAGCTCGGGGTGATTCGCTTGTCATTATTTAATAGATTCCAACTTTTAGTTTAGGGTGCGGCTCTTTATCGAAACCGCCGGAATGGTATTGCGATACCCATCCTGCGGTGCGTGGGAACGGTGATCGGTTAAGGTATAGAATACAGTGAACGATTGATTATTGAAATAGGTTGCCATGCCAACGTTTATATGGAAACGTTGTGAACAAGAGGGATTTTACGATGGGGAAGGGTTGGGCAAATCCGATTCGCCGCTCGATTAAAACACCAATGAGTAACGACTGTACCGCGCATTCGTGATGCTTAATCGGGAGGCTCAAAGCTGTTTTTTTGAGCGCGTAAGGACTATCGGCGTGTCTTCCGGCCTAATATGACTGTCAATTTCAGTCGTGTGTTTCCGTCTTTAATTTTTCAAAAAAGTGTTTTTTGACTTTGGCGGGCGGTGCGCCTGTGATAATGACAACATGAAACGCTTCAAACTCCGCGCTCGCCAGCTCTGGCGCGGTAATAAGCGGCCTTTTTGCGGTCATAAGAGGGTGTTTTACATAGCCTAGTTGGTTGGATAAGTCTTTCGCCGCTTGTCCCTTGGCGTTGGAAAATGTCTTGATTTTGCACGTTTCCATGATGGTGTTAATCGCCTTCCCATAGTGATTATGCAGTGCGGCCGTTGATGAAACGACCAGCCAAAAGCGTAGCCCATAGTCATGGTCGGCCAACATCGCCTGTTCTAGCGTCTTAAGCGGCGGAAGCTGTAGAAGTTCATCAAAGACGCATAATAGCGGACTTTCCGGTTTTGTTGCAGGGCGCTCCGCCAAAAGGGCGAGGATGTGAGCCTCGAAGAATGCCCGCATAATCGCTCCCTCCGTCGTCATTTTGTCGGGCGTTGTCGCAAAAAAAACAGAAGCCGATCCGTTCAGCAATTCGTCAGGCGTCCAGTCTGTACGGCTTGTATTGGCTAGTAAGCGAGGGTTATTCCAGTCCTTGAGGGCGTTTTTCAGCGATTGAGGAACTGAAGTAAAATAGCCTTTTCCATTGATAATGCCCAACACGTTTCGGGCGTGTGTATCTAACGACCAGATTTCCTCTGATTTGGTGCAAGACTTTAAAATCCGTTCCAATTTTTTGAAGTCGGAGTTTACGGTGTCAATCAAGTCTTTTAGCGTAGCCGCCCGTTCATGGCTCTCGGCATCCAAAATACAATGACAGATAAGGACTGCGAGCAGTTCTTGAACCGCGTCGTTCCAAAAAACGTGGCTACCCTTGCCGGTAGGCGCGAATACAGCCGCTAATTTTTCAGCATCCCCCCACATATCTACAGGAGTGCGGCGCACAACGGAAAGTAGATTAAAGGCGGCAGCATTATCATCTCCGAAAGGATCGAAACGCCAGACTTTTTGCCCCATGGCTTCGCGATAGCTTACTGTTTGGTCGTAGCGCTCACCGGTCGCATCTAAACACATCACTCCGCCAGTGTAGGTGGCAAGGTTCGGTAAAATAAGGCTTTTGGTTTTTCCTGAGCCGGTATGGGCGACTGTCAAAATAGACATGTCTCCTGAGTATTCCAATTCTTCCCCGTTTTCCAGCGTGCCGAAGCGAATACTCGCCCCCCAGGGCTGCTCGAATACAGCCAGTCCTTGCAGACTGCTCATCCAGGCCCTTTGATAGATTGATCCCTCGAAAATAGGCAAAAGATGCAGCCAACCGCGCGAAATGACGCGGGTTCTGATTTGCTGCATTAATTCCGCGCATTTTTCTTGTTTTTGTTTGGCGGTTGATGGTTTTTTATCCGGCGGATGATCGGAATCGTTACGGTTATCTTCGTTAAGTTCCCAGTCTGTTTGTATTTTTAACAGCGTTTTTTCACACTCAACCAACCAATCCTCTGGAAAGGGCTTTGTCAGATAGAGTTGATAATACATCGAAAAACTAAATCTGACCGACGGGTCAAGGGCGATTTTATTCGTCTCTTTTTCAAAGTAAAAAGTGTGGTCGACTTCTTCCCATTCGCCTAAATGCGAGAATTTATAGCCTGTTCTCTTTTCAACGGTAACGCTTGCGGCAACGTCAAACAAGGCTCCGCCGAACGACTTCTCGGCAAAGAAACGTTGCCAAAACATAGGGTCCTTATCGTATAACACACAAGGATTGCTTATTCTTTGCGGTTCTTGAGGGGGCGGTGTTGCCGCTTCCGGCTCAGGCGCGGCAGGTTCTGGCGCAACAGCCCCAGGCTGGGGAGCTTCTGGAGGTAGATTTTTCACATAGGCCGGCGCGTGCGAAGGTGGGGGGGTTAACCAAGTCCACGGACGCAAAAGCAACAGTAAAAGACCGCCAAAAAGCTGGTAGGGATAATTTAGCATCCATACGAAAATACCGACAAGCGACTCTAGTGCATCTATAAACCAAACGAACAACGCCTACTCCCGAAAAACAAAAAAAGCCCAATTGGGCTTTATTTTATAACTATTTAATTATCTGTTTTATACCTAATTAGCGCTCATAAAATCAACCAAAATAGAGTGTTGGTGCTTTAACCACGCTGGAAGATTAGCAAAGTAATAGTCGGGCAGGTTGGCTTTATTTCAGGAGATTCATGGTCTTACGCAATATCCGAATTTTCCGCGCATGGCTGTGGATGATGCAAAAAAAACAGCATAGCAGCGTGCCTAGGTGACAGCTTTTGCTTTCCGCATGGCGTGATGGAGTAACAGTTGGTAAAGCAGAGACTCCCCGCCATTTGAAATACGGGAATGTCGGACCTAAACAGTATTCGTAACCTTCGGAGCATGGCTTAATCCTTTCAGCTAAATCAACACTATCCGAAGCCCTGTCTGTATGTGATAATAAATAATTTGATTTTGGCGATATTTCTTTCTAACCGACATAGCCGCAGGGCGTAAAGGGCACTACATAATGGATGAGAACAAAAAGAAAGCGCTAGGCGCGGCGCTGATGCAGATTGAAAAGCAATTCGGCAAGGGCTCGGTCATGCGCATGGGCGATGTGGCGGCTTCGCGCGACATCGATGTCGTTTCTACCGGTTCTTTAGGCTTGGATATTGCGTTAGGCTGCGGCGGTTTGCCTCGCGGTCGGGTTATTGAAATCTATGGCCCTGAATCATCCGGTAAAACCACGTTGACGCTGCAAGTGATCGCCGAAATGCAAAAGCTCGGCGGCACGGCGGCGTTTGTCGATGCCGAGCACGCTTTAGATCCAAGTTATGCCGAAAAAATCGGCGTTAATGTCGATGACTTGCTGGTGTCTCAGCCGGATACCGGCGAACAGGCGCTGGAAATTACCGATATGCTGGTGCGTTCCGGTGCGGTCGATGTGGTCGTGGTCGATTCGGTTGCGGCGTTGACGCCCAAGGCCGAGATTGAAGGCGATATGGGCGATTCCCATATGGGCTTGCAGGCGCGATTGATGTCCCAGGCTTTGCGGAAGTTGACCGGTAACATCAAGCGTTCCAATACGCTGGTTATTTTTATCAACCAGATTAGGATGAAAATCGGCGTCATGTTCGGCAGTCCTGAAACCACCACCGGCGGTAATGCGCTTAAGTTTTACGCTTCAGTCCGTCTGGATATTCGCCGTATCGGCTCGATTAAAAAGGGCGAAGAAGTTATCGGTAATGAAACCCGGGTGAAAGTCGTCAAGAATAAAGTCGCTCCGCCGTTTAAACAGGCCGAGTTCGAGATTTTATACGGGGAGGGTATTTCCTTTCTGGGCGAGCTGGTTGATCTGGGGGTAAGTTACGGTTTTATTCAGAAATCGGGCTCCTGGTACAGTTACGGCGACGAGAAAATCGGCCAGGGCAAGGATAACGTGAAGGCCTTCTTAAAAGAGCATCCTGAAAAAGCCAAAGAGATCGAAACGAAAATAAGAGCCGAGGCTTTCGGCAAGAAAGTCGCTCCTCTGATTGATGTGCCTTCGGTTGTTGACGAGGACGAATAGCCGGTTTATTTAGCACGTGAAGTGATTATAAGTTTTTTATTCACCACGAAGGACACGAAGAAATGAAAACTTCGTGCTCTTCGTGGTGAATGCTTTTCCTGGTGTAAGTAAAGAATGTATGATTTGTAGTCTGTCGTGAACGAAGCTACCAAGGAAATTCAGGAAGTTTGTCTGCGCCTTTTGGCTCGAAGGGAACACAGTCAGCAGGAGTTGCTGAACAAATTGGCGCTAAGAGGTTTTGACAGGGATGACGCGCAGCCTGTCATTGACGAACTGGCCGGGCAAGGCTGGCAGGACGATCTAAGATACGCCGAAAGCTATGCCCGGTTTCGTATCCAGAAAGGCTACGGGCCTATACGCGTAAGGCATGAACTTAAACAGAACGGCGTCGCGGCGTTCGATCTTGAAAGCATCGTGCAGGAAGAAGCAGGCAGTTGGATGGCGCTGCTGGAACAGGTTTACAGCAAAAAATATGTTCATGAAACAGCGTTGGATCGCAACGAGTGGGCGAAACGCAGCCGGTTTCTATTGCAGCGCGGGTTTTCCGGCGCAATGATCAATGCGTTGTTTGATCAGTTGAATATTAGATTTTTCTAGGTTTTGAACAGGCTTAACGTCGCGCAATACTGCTGACTTAAGAGTGTAAGCCCCTTCTCCCTCAGGGATGCCTACATGGATGTAGGTAGTAGAGCAACGCAGGAGCAGTTGCCGAGAAGGCTGGGATGAGGGGGATGGAAATACGTTTTTTCCTGTGTTGATTTCCCCTCACCCAACCCTCTCCCGCTGGAGAGGGCTTAGTGCAACCCGATTTTTTTAAAAGCATTTATTTATTATGAAAAAGATGACAAGCGCCGAGTTGCGCACCGCCTTTCTGGAATTCTTTCGCGAACGGGGGCATTCCGTGCAGCCTTCAAGCTCGCTGATTCCGGGCAACGATCCGACCTTATTGTTCACCAATGCTGGCATGGTGCAGTTCAAGGATGTGTTTTTAGGCCGGGATCACCGCGACTATAACAGGGCTGCGACCAGCCAGCGTTGCGTCCGGGCGGGCGGCAAGCATAACGACCTGGAAAACGTCGGCTATACCGCAAGGCATCATACTTTTTTTGAAATGCTGGGTAATTTCAGTTTCGGCGATTATTTTAAAAAAGAGGCGATCCATTTCGCCTGGGATTTTTTAACCAAGGAACTGGAAATCCCGGCGGAAAAATTATGGATCACCGTTTTTGATGAAGATTCGGAAGCGGAAAAAATCTGGCTGGACGATGTCGGCATCGATAGGAACCGGTTCTCCAGAATCGGCGCCAAGGATAATTTCTGGTCGATGGGGGATGTAGGTCCTTGCGGGCCTTGTACCGAAATATTCTACGATCACGGCGCGGGCATTGCAGGTGGCCCTCCTGGATCGCCGGATGAAGACGGCGACCGCTATATCGAAATCTGGAACTTGGTGTTCATGCAATATGACCGTTCTGCTGACGGCTCGTTAACGCCGCTGCCGAAACCCTCGGTCGATACCGGCATGGGCCTGGAACGTATTGCGGCGGTGATGCAGGGCGTGCATAGCAATTACGAAATCGATTTATTCCAAAAACTGTTGAAAGCGGCGGCCGAATTGGCCGGTACTAACGATTTGACGCAAAGCTCATTGCGGGTGATCGCCGATCATATCCGCTCTTGCGCATTCCTGGTCGCCGATGGCGTGATGCCGTCTAACGAAGGGCGCGGTTATGTGGTGCGCCGCATCATTCGTCGCGCGATTCGGCACGGCTATCGTTTGGGTATCCGCGATGTGTTCTTTTATAAGTTGGTAGCGCCGTTGGCCGAGGAAATGGGCGAGGCTTACCCTGAACTTAAGGCCGCGCAGGCCCAGGTTGAGCGCGTCTTGAAAAAGGAAGAAGAACGTTTTGCCGAGACTCTGGAACAAGGCATGAAGATTCTGGAAGCTTGCGTCGCCAAGATGGAAGGCTCGGTTATTCCTGGCGATACCGTATTTCAGCTTTATGATACCTATGGTTTTCCCGTTGACTTGACCGCCGATTTTGCCCGTGAACATCAGTTGACTGTCGATCATGCCGGATTTGAAATGGCGATGACAGCCCAGCGTGAAAGGGCGCGGTCTGCGAGCAGTTTTGGTGCTGATTACGATCAGGACATCAAGCTCGATGTCGAAACCGAATTTACCGGTTACGAGCATCTTCAAGACCAAGTGCATATCATCGGGCTGTTCAAAAAAGGCCAGCCGGTAGACAGCTTGCAGGATGGCGAAGAAGGCGTTGTTATTTTGGACAAGACGCCGTTCTATGCCGAGTCCGGCGGCCAAATCGGCGACTGCGGCAAAATTGAAGTGGATGGCGCAGTATTTGAAGTCACCGATACCCAAAAACAGGGCGGAAACCTGTTTCTGCATAAAGGTAAATTGCTTACCGGAACGCTGACCAATGGCCAGTTGTGTGATGCCCGAGTCAGCGAAGCGGACAGAAAGGCAACCGAGCTTAACCATTCGGCGACCCATTTGCTGCATGCCGCATTAAGGCAGGTTTTGGGCGATCATGTCGCGCAAAAAGGCTCGCTGGTTAATCCTGAGCGGCTGCGCTTTGACTTTTCTCATTTTGAGCCGGTTACGGCTTTTGAAATCAGCACCGTTGAACGGATCGTTAATGAGCAGATTCGGGCAAATAATCCCGTTAGCGCAGAGGTCATGGCAAAAGATGACGCGGTTAAAGCCGGGGCGATGGCCTTGTTCGGCGAAAAATACGGCGACGAAGTACGGGTTTTGAAAATCGGCGAATTTTCTACCGAGCTATGCGGCGGCACCCACGTCGAGCGGGCAGGGGATATAGGCTGCTTTAAAATCATTAACGAAACCGGCGTGGCCGCAGGCGTCAGGCGTATCGAGGCGGTAACCGGCGGCGGTTGCTTTGATTTTATAGTCGGTCGCGACCATGCGCTAGCAAGCATTGCCGGGTTGGTCAAAAGCGCGCCGGAAAAAGCGCCGGAAAAAGTCGAACAGCTGATAGAGAAAAACCGGCTGTTGGAAAAGCAGCTGGAACGTTTGAATGCGAAGCTGGCCAGTTCTGCGGGTAACGAACTGGGCGCTCAGGCTGTTGATGTCGATGGCATCAAGGTATTGGCGGTCAAGCTCGAAGGCGTCGATCCCAAATCCCTGAAAGATATGGTCGATCAGTTAAAAAATAAATTAGGCTGCGCCGCTATTGTGTTGGCGGTCGTCGACGGTGACAAGGTCAGCTTGATTGCCGGGGTGACTAAAGACCGGATGGCTCAAATAAAAGCCGGTGATTTGGTGAATTTTGTTGCCACGAAAGTCGGCGGAAAAGGCGGCGGCAGGCCCGATATGGCTCAGGCCGGCGGCAATGATCCGTCCGGGTTGGCTGACGCATTAGCGCAGGTTCCGGACTGGATAAAGGCGCAACTAGGCGCATAAGAAGGTTTTATTAAATGGCATTATATGTATACAAATTCGGCGGCACCTCAGTAGGAAATGTCGAGCGCATTAAAGCAGTCGCCGAAAAGGTTAAGCAAGCCCACGATTCGGGTGATCAAATTGTCGTCGTGGTTTCCGCGATGAGCGGTGAAACTAACCGTCTGGTTGCATTGGCAAAAGACATGCAGCAACACCCTAACGAGCGGGAAATGGACGTGCTGCTGTCAACCGGCGAGCAAGTCACTGTTGCGCTGTTAAGTATGGCGTTGCATGAGTTGGGCTGCGATGCCTGCTCTTATACCGGCAGCCAGGTGAAAATCCTGACCGACAGCAGTCACACCAAAGCGCGGATACGCAAGATAGATGACGCACGCATTCGAAATCATCTTAGCGAAGGCAAGGTCGTGGTTGTGGCCGGTTTTCAGGGCGTGGACGAACACGGCAATATCACCACGCTGGGGCGCGGCGGCTCGGATACCACCGCTGTGGCGTTGGCGGCAGCCTTAAAAGCTGACGAATGTCATATTTATACCGATGTCGACGGTGTTTACACTACCGACCCGAGAGTGGAGCCGAAAGCCCGCAGGCTGGATAAAATCACTTTTGAGGAAATGCTGGAAATGGCAAGCCTGGGCTCGAAAGTATTGCAGATCAGGTCGGTGGAATTTGCCGGTAAATATAACGTTGCGTTACGCGTATTATCATCATTTAAGGAAGGTAAGGGTACGCTCATTACCTACGAGGAATCTCAAGTGGAAAGTGCTTTAATTTCAGGAATCGCGTTTAATCGGGATGAAGCTAAATTAACCATAACCGGCGTGCCTGATTTGCCGGGTGTTGCGTTTAAAATTTTGGGGCCGATTGCCGATGCCAATATCGAAATCGACATGATTATCCAGAACATAGCCGACGATGCGACTACTGATTTCACCTTTACGGTGCATCGCAATGATTATCAGCGGGCGAAAACCTTGCTGGATAAAACCTGTGCCGAGCTCGGAGCCAGGAATGTCACCGGCGACGACAGCATCGTCAAAGTATCGATTGTCGGCGTGGGTATGCGTTCCCACGCAGGCATTGCCAGTACGATGTTTAAGGCATTGGCTGATGAAGGTATTAATATTCGAATGATTTCAACATCCGAGATTAAAATATCGGTCGTTGTTGATGAAAAATATCTGGAGCTTGCAGTCAGGGCGCTGCATGCCGCATTTAAATTAGATCATGAAGTTGAATCTTAGACTTTATTTATAAGAAAAAGCTGCTATAATTGCCCGTCTTGGTTGGATGCTGTTTAAGAACAGTTCGTTTTTAACATATATAGGGAGTGGCCATGCTTATCTTGACTCGTCGGGTAGGAGAGACTTTGATGATTGGTGATGAAGTGACTGTCACCGTTCTTGGAGTCAAAGGAAATCAGGTTCGCATAGGTGTTAACGCACCAAAAGAAGTTTCTGTTCACAGGGAAGAGATCTATGAAAGGATCAAGAAAGAACAGAACGGGTCGACAGGATTGACCGGATCTGAAGAGTAAAATCGTAGCAGCGATTTCGATGAGCACTCTAGGTGCTCAACAGTACTAGGTACAGTGATAATTCAGTTTTTGTACCGTAGTTTTAGAGAAAAGGATTTATGTTTGTTTTTTGAGAGTCAAGCTCTTAAAATGTCTTTTGGCACAGGGTTGTAGCTTAAAGAGATAATCATGTATTTGGAGAGTTGGCCGAGAGGCCGAAGGCGCTCCCCTGCTAAGGGAGTATGTGCCAAAAGCGCATCGAGGGTTCGAATCCCTCACTCTCCGCCATCTTACGACATAGGGCCTTTTTAAATAAGGCTTAAAGTTTCAAACATACCCTCCAGTGTACTTTGAGCAATCCATAGCCGCGGATGGGTTCAAAAATATATCGCTAGATACCCTTTGCGGTAACCGTTCCACATCCTAATACTCACTCCGTCCGATTGGAATGCTTCGCCACTTTTATGAAGTTTATTGTTGTTTGAATTATAATCAGACAAACTGCGGGAAAGGCGGCGATATATCAAAGTTATTAAAAAACAAGCCTTTTCCAGACTTGGACCGGAGAAAAGCCGTATTGAGATGGATCCTAAATCATGGCAATAGAAATTTTAGAGGTTTAGATTATGGATAAGATCAATATGACCCAAACTGAAGATCGAAGACGTTTTTTCCGAATTGATGATGAAGTTAATCTGTTTTACAAAAAAATAGATGAAAAATTGGTGATCGAACCGCATCATCTTTCGGAAAATGTTTTGAACAGTTGTTCATTGTCTACAGCGCTTGCCGCGGTATCGCAGGAATCGGCAGTGCTACTGCACAGGCTGGAAAAAAACGAACCGGATGTGGCGGATTACTTAAGGATAATTGACACAAAAATCGAGCTTCTTGCCCAGGCTGTCATGATGCAGGGCTTTCAATTCAAGGAGAATGAGACCTGCAACGTTAACATCAGTGCGACGGGCATGGCTTTTAATTGCGAAGAACGGCTCGAAGAAGGCGATTACCTGGAAATCAAGATGCTGCTGGTATCCAGCATGGCGGTCATCGTGACCTACGGCAGGGTTGTTTATTGCAGAAAAAGCGAATCAGACGATAGTCAGCATCCTCATTTTATTGGCGTTAATTTCATCAATATGAAAGATGAGGACAGGGAAATGCTGATTAAATACGTGGTCAAAAAGCAATTGCACCAGATCAGGGATAAAAAACAGGCCGGCAATAAATCTTAAGTGATTTGTGAATATTTCAGATAAACAAAAAAAAATCCTTAGTTTGCTGGCTGACGGCGAGTTTCATTCCGGCACTGAATTGGCGGCCGAACTTGGAATCAGCCGTTCGGCAGTCTGGAAACAGCTGAGCGGCTTAAGCGATTTTGGCTTGCAACACTCGGCGGTCAGCGGTAAAGGTTACCGTTTGGACAACGCGCTGGAGTTGTTGGCGGCGTCGGAAATCAATGAAGCTGTTGACGACCGGGCCGGCGCATTAATTTCATCGCTCGAAATTCACGATCAAATCGATTCCACCAACCGTTATTTAGTGGAGCGCTCGCAACATAATGCCCTTTCAGGAACCGTGTGCTTTGCCGAGCACCAAACGGCGGGCAAAGGCAGGCGGGGGCGGCAATGGGTTTCTCCTTACGGCAGCAATATCTACCTGTCGATACTCTGGCGCTTTCAGCAGGGGCCGGCGGCAATTTCAGGGCTAAGCCTGGCTATCGGCGTAGCGGTGATCAGGGCGTTAAAACAGCATCGAATAAATGATGTAGGCCTTAAATGGCCTAATGATATTTACAGCCAAGGCAAAAAACTGGGTGGTATTTTGGTTGAAGTCTCGGGCGAGACTGACGGCCCGTGCAGCGCGGTTATCGGTCTGGGCTTAAATTTGTTTGTACCAGAGTCGGAAGCCCTGGGCATCACTCAAGCCTGGACCGATCTTAGCAAAATTACCGGACAAACCCGGCTGCTCAGGAATAAATTGGCAGGCACCTTGTTGAACCATCTGCTGCCGGTTATTGCAGAATATGAAGGTGTCGGCATTCAAGCCCATCTCGATGAATGGCGCCGCTATGATTGCCTAACCGGCAAATCCGCGACCTTGTTTATCGGGCAGCAACAATTTGAAGGCATCGTGCAGGGCATTGACGATAACGGCATGTTGTTGATCGAGCGCCCCGATGGTCAAGTGCAAACGTTTGCCTCCGGCGAAGTCAGTTTTAGCGGTTCGGCGTTGCAATGAATTTGTTGATCGACATGGGCAATTCCCGGCTAAAGTGGGCGATGACAATGGCCGGTCAAATCATGGCGGGCCCGCCTTTGGCTAATGACCGGGTCGATCGGCAGGCGCTTATTAAACTCTGGAAAGGCATTTACCGTCCCCGGCGGATTGCAGTTTCCTGCGTCGGTGCAGGCCATTTGCTCGAACTGGTTCAATCGGTAGCGCGTGATCTTTGGCTGGATATAGATGTTATCCTGGTGAAATCTCAAGCGCAGGCGTTCGGCGTGATTAACGCTTACCAACAACCCGAAAAGCTTGGCGTCGACCGCTGGTTGTCTTTGGTTGCGGTTTGGCAGAAATATCACTGTCCGGCCTGTATAGTCGACTGCGGAACCGCGATTACCGTGGATTTAATCAATGCGGAAGGCAGGCATCAAGGCGGCATGATCAGCCCCGGCCTGACGTTGATGAAAAACGCCCTGGTTCAGGGAACCGCGGCGCTGAAATTTGACGATACGAATTATAGTTTCGAACCGGCCAATTCCACCGAGGCCGCAATCTACAGCGGTACCTTGGCCGCAGCCGTTGGACTGATCGAGCATGTCATGTCAAAACAGCCCACAAATTTGCAACTGATTCTGACCGGCGGCGATGCCGAACTTATCGCCGGACAGCTTAACGTTGCTCCCTCTATCGTTGATAAGGATTTGGTGCTGCGCGGCTTGTTGTGTGTTCTGGAAGGGCGCACATGAAGTGGCTAACGTGGTGATGTTTCCCGTTTTGCGAAGCTAGAGTTTCACTTTGAGGTTCCGAACCGGGAGTTTGGTGAGCCGGCGCAACTATAAAACTTCGCATCCTTCGTGCCTTCGTGGTAAAAATTCCTTAATTATTCCGCATACTTAACTTATTCAACCATCGTGTTAAACATCATCTGGATATTCTTTTTCCTCGCCGCCTTTTGCACCGCGCTGTTCAAGCTGGTTCTCCTGGGCGACCAACAGGTTTTTGCGCAAATCATGGAAGCCATGTTTGCGTTATCGAAATCCGCTTTTGAAATAGCTTTGGGCCTGACCGGCGTGCTGACTTTATGGCTGGGGATCATGCGCATCGGCGAAAAGAGCGGTTTTATCCAGTTATTAACCGAAGGCCTGACGCCGTTATTCAGCCGGTTAATGCCCGATGTGCCCAAAGGCCATCCCGCTTTGGGCGCTATCGTAATGAATATTTCCGCTAATGCATTGGGGCTGGATAATGCCGCAACGCCGTTGGGCATCAAGGCGATGCAGGAGCTGCAAACACTGAACCCCACCCCGGAAACCGCCAGCAACGCGCAAATCCTGTTCCTGGTCATTAACACCGCCGGCGTCACGCTGTTTCCGGTCACGATTTTCACCTACCGCGCCCAGCTGGGCGCGGCCAATCCGACCGATGTGTTCATCCCGATTTTGATAGCCACCTATATGGGGACGATGGCAGGCTTGTTTGCCGTTGCATTCGTGCAAAAAATCAACCTGTTGGATAAAGTGATCATGGCTTATCTGGGCGGCTTTACGCTGGTGGTCGGCGGCATACTGGCGTATTTTTCAAGCCTGCCGCAACAGCAAATGCTTGAGCAATCCGCGATTATCAGCAACTTCATCCTGTTCTCGTTGGTCATCACCTTCATTCTCGGCGCTATCCATAAGGAGATTAACGCCTACGAAGCGTTTATTGAAGGCGCCAAGGAAGGCTTTCACACTGCCACCACGATCATTCCTTATCTGGTCGCGATGCTGGTTGCGATCGGTGTGTTCAGGGCCAGCGGCGCGCTGGATTTGCTGGCCGACTTGGCGCGAGCAGTCGTGCATTACTTCATGCTCGACGACCGTTTTGTCGATGCGCTGCCCACCGCTTTGATCAAGCCGTTCAGCGGCAGCGGGGCTAGGGCGATGATGATCGATACCATGAAGACGATGGGAGCGGATTCGTTTGCCGGACGTTTGTCGTCGATTGTGCAGGGTAGCAGCGAAACCACCTTTTATGTATTGGCGATTTACTTCGGCTCGGTCGGCATCAAACATATTCGTCATGCCGCCGCCTGTGGGATAATAGCCGACTTTGCGGGCATTGTTGCGTCCATATTTGTCGCCTACTGGTTTTTTGGCTAAAGGCTAAAGGCTAAAGGCTAAAGAACCATCCTTCGCCCTTTGTCTTTCGCCTTGCGCCTATAAAATTTTTATGAAAAAGCTCGGTTTTATCCTCGCCATCTGTATTCTAATTTTTATCATTATTGCTCAATGAAAGTTCACCTTAAAACACTCGGCTGTCGCCTTAACGAAGCGGAGCTGGAAACCTGGGCGCAGGCTTTTCAAAAATCCGGCCATCAAATCACCAGGCAGGCCGAAGCCGCCGACCTGATTGTGATCAATTCCTGCGCGGTGACCCAGGATGCGGCCAGAAAATCGCGCCAACTGATACGCCGCATACACCGGGATAACCCGCAAGCCAAGCTGGTCGTCAGCGGCTGTTACGCGACCTTGAATGAAGATGAGGCCGCGTCTTTACTGGGCGTCGACTTGATCGTCAGCAACAAGGATAAGGATCAACTGGTCGAAAAAACCCTGACCGAACTGAACATGGACAGCATGCCCGTCCTGTCCACCGAGCCGGGAGAAATATCGCTGTTCACCCGCGGCAGGCAGCGCGCTTTCGTTAAAGTGCAGGACGGCTGCCGTTACCGCTGCACATTCTGCATCGTGACCGTCGCGCGCGGCATCGAGCGCAGCCGTCCCGTACAGTCGGTCATCGATGAGATCAATGCGCTGCACCAACAAGGCATCACCGAAGTCATTTTGACCGGCGTGCATTTGGGTGGTTACGGCAGCGATCTGGGCAACAACCTGTCCGATTTGATTAAAGCCATTTTGGCGGAAACCGACATCCCGAGGCTCAGATTAGGCTCACTGGAACCGTGGGAATTGCCGGACGATTTTTTCGAGCTGTTCCACAATCCGCGCCTGATGCCGCATTTGCATTTGCCCCTGCAAAGCGGTTCGGACACCGTGCTGCGTCGTATGGCTAGGCGCTGCAAAACCGAGGAATTCGCCGCGATCGTCAGCCAGTTGCGCGCGCAAATTCCGCACTTTAATATCACTACCGATATTATCGTTGGCTTCCCCGGCGAAACCGAGCAGGAATGGCAGGAGAGCTTCAACTTCATCAAGCAGATCGGCTTCGCCCATATTCATATCTTCACCTATTCCAGCCGCGCAGGAACCAAAGCCGCAAGCCTGCCGGATCAGTTGAACAATGAAATCAAAAAACAGCGCAGCAGGCAGCTGCATGAGTTGGCTGATGAAATGAAACTGAAGTTTTTCGCGGATAATGTAGGCAATGAATTCCCGGTATTATGGGAAGGCTACAGCGAAGCGTTGGCCGATAACAAACAACGGGTGTTCGGTTATACGCCGAATTATCTTAAGGTCGGCTGCGTGATCGGCAACGATGTGTCGGTAGAGAACCGGACGCTTAACTGCGTGATAACCGCAGTTGATGAGAGTTGTGTTTTGGGGGAGTTAGTGGAGTAATTGATGTTACGCAATAACTAAAAAAATTTCACCGGGAAAGACACGAAGAAAACAGTATTCCCAAGCTCCAGAGACTATGAAAGCAGCCAACCCCGGATTGGCTGTAGGCCATTTTCTGTAGAGTTTATTTTAAAAGCATGAATTTAGCCTTATACTTTTCCAGAATCAAATACTTAAATCAGCGCTGTTGTCAAGCTTATGCCAACAATTTTAAGAATTGGCAGTTTACGCTTTCATTTTTACTCTGATGAAGGCTCTGAGCCGCCCCATATTCATGTGCGTAATGCGGGTAATGAATGCAAGTTTTGGCTAGATCCTGTGGCTTTGGCTCGTAATCGAGGCGTATCTCCTCCTGATTTACGAGAAATCGAACGACTTGTTTTTGAACATCAACAAACCTTAATTGAAAAATATTATGAATACCACGGACATTGAAATAGAGCCTGTTGCTATTAAGGCTTGGGCTGAAAAAAGAATGATTTATCTGGAATTAACCGATGGACGTATTATCGGTTTTCCCGCCGATCGTTATCGGATTCTCAGCCAAGCCTCTGAAAACCAGCTTCAGCAAGTTCAGATTGAAGTCGACGGCTATGCCTTAAGATGGGAGGAGCTGGATGAAGACTTAACAGTCGCCGGTGTCATGGCCGGAAGATTTCAATTGCCTTTGCCTAGCCGGGCTGCTTAATTGCGTATGTCGGGCTGCTCTTTTTATGCCCGACATTTTAGTGGTTAAGCACCGTTGCCGATTTCGACTTTGCTCCCGTCCATTCAACCACCGACTATGAAATGTCGGGCAACGAAAAGCTGTTTCCCGATCTACATATTTACAAGCCTACATTATAAAAACCGCAAAAACCAACTAATGTGACTATCCTCAACACAGCAAAACGCGCCCTGCATTTTTTCCGCATCGGGCTGGCGGCCAAAAAACTGCAACGCACCCAGAACGAGACTGAACGCCTGCTCGCCAAACGCGCGCTGGCCGGGTTGTTTGCCGATGCGCGCGGGATCACCATGAAAGTCGGCCAGTTGTTTGCCGGTACCGATGGCGCGACGCCCTTTCAGGAGCTCGTCGAAGGCATAGAGCCTTTACCGCTAAAAGCCATGATCCCGCTGCTTGAAAAAGAGCTAGGGCAAAAAGTCAAAAGCGTTTTCCGCTCGATCGCCCCGGCTATCGCTGCGGCTTCATTAGGGCAAGTGCATCTTGCCGAACTTAAAAACGGAGACAAGGTGGCGGTCAAAATCCGCTATCCCGATATTAGCGATGCGGTCGATGCCGAACTGCGCCTGGTCGGCTTGATGCCCGGCGTGGGGCCGGTCAACCGCTGGGGTTTCGATCTTGACGCTTATAAAAGAAGCCTGCGCGACAATATGCAGCGCGAGCTTGATTACCGCTCGGAAGCCCAGAGGCAGGATTATTTCGGCCGTGCTGTACAAGTGCCGGGATTGCAGGTTCCAAAAGTGTATATGGATTTATGCCGTGAACGCGTTCTGGTGCAAAGCAGGGCGGAAGGCGTGCTGATCGACAAGGCCGCTAACTGGCCGGAACGGGATCGCCTGGCTATCGGCCAAACGCTGGTGACCACGCTGTTTAAAAGCCTGTTTGTTGCGGGCGAAGTGCATGGCGATCCGCATCCGGGCAATGTTTTTTACAGTCATGACCCAAACGGTCAAGCGTTAGTCACATTGCTGGACTACGGCTGCACGATTACCATCGCCGAACAACGCAGGCTGGCGCTGCTTAAGTTGATTGCCGGTTGCCGCGAACGCAACCCTACCAAACCGCTGGACTGTTTTGCGGCGCTGGGTTTCGACAGTAAAAAACTCAGCTATATCGGCGGTTCGCTGCCTGCCTTATGCCAGATTTTATTCCGGCCTTTTTTATTAAATCATCCGTTTAATCCCGAGCAATGGCAGCTAGGGCAGGGGGTTAACGATTTACTCGGCGATTACCGCTGGTGGTTCAGGTCGGCCGGGCCTTCCGACTTGTTCCTGCTGATGCGCGCCTTTCAGGGGCTAATCCAGCAATTACAACAGCTGGATGTCAACCTCGCCTGGTGGCCGCTGCTGCAACAAGCGGTAGGCAGGGACTTGATCGAGCGGGCAATGGCCTATCAACTGCCTGCTGTTGAGCTGCCGACGGCCACCGCGCTGAGCTTTGACCAGCAGGCGGCCAAGCTTTGTGTGTGCGTTACCGAAGGCGATGAGCAGCGCGTTTCGGTGGCGATGCCTGCCGAGGCGGTGCTGGATTTGGAGCATCTGATCCCCGAGGACGTATTGGAGCGCATCAAGGCTTCGGGAAAAATCGACCTCAAACAGTTGGCCGATTCTATCCGCGCCAACGGCATTATTCCTCGGCAGCTGTTTGTTTTCGAAGATGGCGGAAAAACATACAGGGTTTGGTTGGAGTAAGAACGCCGACAAATATCTTTAGGGTAAACTTTTCCGGCTCAGTTATTATGAAAGAAAGACATTTAACCAAAAAGCAGGAGTGATTATGCAAGAGCTTCCGTTGTCGAAAGTCTATCAATTGTTGGAACCGGGGCCGGTCGTTTTGCTGACCACTGCCGACAAGGGGCGGGCCAACGTGATGACCATGTCCTGGCATATGATGGTGGAGTTTGAGCCGCCGCTGGTTGCCTGCGTGGTCAGCGGCAACGATTACAGTTATGCGGCGTTGCGGGCAACCGGGGAATGCGTGATTGCGGTGCCGGCGGTAGAGTTGGCGACCCTTGTCGTTCAGGTCGGCAATTCCTCGGGCAGTAAAATTGACAAGTTTGATGCCTTTGCGTTGACGCCGCTGCCGGCTCAGCGGGTGGCGGCGCCGTTGATCGCTGAATGTTTCGCCAATCTCGAATGCAAAGTGACCGATACCGATCTGGTGAACAAATACAATCTGTTCGTGCTTGAGGTGGTTAAAGCCTGGATCGATCCGGCGCAAATTAATCCGAAAACCATTCATCATCACGGCTATGGCCGCTTTGTCGTGGATGGTGAAATGATCACGCTGGACTCGAAGATGCGGTAAGTGCGGCTGCGGAATTCCGTCTCCATCAAGGTGAAAACGATGAGCTATATTTTAGCGATAGACCAGGGCACCAGCAGTTCGCGTTGCGTTCTTTATGACCGGCAGGCTAATCCCGTTGCGATGGCGCAGCAGACGTTCACGCAACATTTTCCGCAGCCCGGTTGGGTCGAGCACGACGCCGAAGAAATATGGGCGTCGCAATCCGAGGTTTTTCGGCAAGTGCTGCGGGACGCGCAACTGGCCCCGGCCGATATTGCCGGAATCGGCATCACCAATCAGCGCGAGACTACGGTCATCTGGGAGCGCAGCACAGGCAAGCCGATTTACAACGCGATCGTATGGCAGGACAGGCGCACGGCTGATGACTGTATCGGGCTAAAACAGGCCGGAGCGGAAGCGATGGTTAAGGCTAAAACCGGCCTGCTGCTTGATGCTTATTTTTCGGCGACAAAAATCCGCTGGTTGCTGGATCATGTCGATGGTGCGCGCGGGCAAGCCGAGCGCGGGGAATTGGCGTTCGGGACGATAGATTCCTGGCTGGTCTGGAAGCTGACCGACGGCGAGCTGCATATCACCGATGTGTCCAATGCCGCCCGAACCTTATTGTTCAACATCGATACGATGCAGTGGGACGATGAATTACTGGTGCTGTTCGGCATACCCGCATCGTTGCTGCCGGCCGTCAAATCGTCCAGCGAGGTTTATGGGCAAACGCGCAACCAGGAAATAGGGGCGGGGATTCCTATCGCCGCGATTGCCGGCGACCAGCAGGCGGGGTTGTTCGGCCAGCTGTGCATCAACGCGGGCATGGCTAAATGCACTTACGGCACCGGCTCGTTTTTGATGATGAATACCGGGTTGCAAAGAGTCGCATCGAGTCATGGCCTGTTAACCACGATTGCATGGCAAATCGGCGATCAAATCCATTATGCGCTTGAAGGCGGCGTGTTTGTCGGCGGCGCGGTCATTCAATGGCTGCGCGACGGCTTGCAGTTGTTCCCGAATGCCGCGGATAGCGAACGGCTTGCCGATAGCGTAGACGACAATGGCGGGGTGTATTTCGTGCCTGCACTGACCGGCCTTGGCGCGCCGCACTGGGACCCGCATGCGCGCGGTGCGATCTTCGGCATTACGCGCGGCACAACCTCGGCGCACCTTGCCCGTGCGGCGCTGGAGAGTATTTGTTTTCAGGTCGATGAGGTATTGCAGCTGCTTTCTGTCGAAAGCGGCAGTCCGATTACCCAGTTGAGAATCGATGGCGGCGCGGCGGTCAACAATAGGCTGACGCAATTCCAGGCCGATATATCGTCTGTTGAAGTCGTCCGGCCTGCGAATCTTGAAACCACGGCTTTGGGCGCGGCGTATCTGGCCGGCATCGCCATCGGATTATGGACTGTCGACGAGCTTAACCGGAAATGGCGGACAGACCGGGCGTTTCACCCGCAAATGCCGCAGCAGGACGTTAAATCGTTAAAACACTATTGGCTTAAAGCCGTGCAAAGAGCGAAAAATTGGACTGAATAAGGCTATCGGATGAGTGAGACAAAACTTCGCGAATATGAAAATTTTCACATTATGCTGTGGCTTTTGAAAGATACCTGTTGGTTGATGGAATGGCGGCTTGAAGGCGTTTTCATGATCATGCCGACAGTTGCGGCGGCTTTTCACATCACCTGGCTGGGGCGAAAAAACGCCGCAAACCTGTTTCATAATTTGGCCGTCAGCAGCTGGATATGCGGCAATGCGGTTTGGATGATAGGAGAGTTCTTTTTTAACGACAGTTTCAGGCCGTTTGCCAAGGTGTTTTTCAGTATCGGTGTGATGTTTTTGGCGGTGTATTATTTTGGCGTGCGGCCGAAAGAAAGGCGCTTGCGGCGATGAAAGCTGCAAAGTTGGGTTGATTTTTATCGATTGTTCCTGCCCCTTCGTCAACGCGCGGTCTCCTAACCTCCATTGGGTGTTAAACTGTTAAAAGTTCGGAGTGCAAACCTAGGGTTGTACTTCGCCGCTTAAAGGCAATAAATGACGCCAGTCAATCCACAACAGTCCACCATAAATAGAAATGATCAGTAACAGTCAAAAAATACAGATAGCAAAAAAATTCGCAGAGTTGCATCCAACGCCATTTGCCGCATGGACGCCCGATAAGGATTATCCGTCAGATGATGAACGTTATTTGGCTGTTTATGACAACCTTATTTTTGGCGTTTACGGTGATTGTTATGGGATTAACGCCGAGTATGATGAGGATGACAATTTAATACAGGAAGCTACAGAATTTGAAGTTGAGGTTGAAGGGTTTGAATCAAAATCCGGGCAGCCTGAAATATTTTCTTTTGAAATACACGGCGAATCGACAGGGATAAGCAAATTCATTGAAGAGCACGGCAGGCATGGCGATTGGTAAGGCTAGGCATGTTGAGTTTTGAAAGGGGCGCAATACGGCTAACGCCTATTGCGCCCTACAGGATTAAAATTTAATGCCTTGGCATCTACGGGCTATAAGGCTAGTGGCTGTGGCCTTTATGCGGCTTACCGGACTTGGCTTTCTTGCCGTGGGCAGGAGGTAATATCTCCACCAATTCCATCATGCCGTTATCCTCGTGGTTGACATTATGGCAATGCTCAACCAGCGCACCGGTGTAGTCCAGGGGTTGTTGTACAAACTGCACGACTTCGCCGTAATTGCCTGACGGATTGCCTCCTGTCAACCCGCCGGGGAATGAACAGCCGCCGCTTTCGGCGACGCCGGCGCAATTGACCAGTAGGGTATCGCGCCAGACCGGGAACGGATATTTCAACTGGCCTCGCGATACCAACTGGAACGAGTTGATGTGAATATGAAACATATGGGTATCGACAGCGCTTTGCACGGCCCATTTGTCCACTTGATTCAAGACGAGATCGCGCTGGCTGCGGACGGGATTGAACACCCTGCCGTTGACCACTGACGCGCCGCCGTCCTTGTCCGCATAAGTATTGGTGGTAAAGCCGTATACCACGCCCTGGGTCGGCAGCTGCGGGCTTTGCTCGGCGGTGATGGTCTTCGGTGCATTGAGTTTGTTAAGTTCCGCCTGGGTCGGAATGGCCGTGTTATAGGCTATATCGCTTTTGGAATCGGTGACCGATACGGTGAGAATCGGCGTTGCATTGGCGTATGCCGAGGCTTGGCATAATTGCCCGATTGGAAGTTTCGTGCCTGCAACGGTGGAATCGTACAAACCATAAGTGCCCGCGTTGGCGGGTGCCTGGACCATCATGTCCAGCCGTTGTCCGGCGGCCAAAAACAGCAATTCGTTGTTCAGTACATCATCGCCATTAATCGGAGTAGTCGCCGGCGTGAGGCCCATGATGACCGGCAAGTCGGTAGTGCTTGCGGTAGGACGTTGCAAAGGTACGCCATCGGTCGCCAGCACATAGGACGTGGGCGACGGCGCGGTCGTGCCGTTCAAAGGCAGCAAACACATCGGTACGACATTGCCGATGGTGCCGTTGATGACTCGCCAAAGCTGGACTTCATCGATCCGCATGGAAATGGACGGCTGGAATTGCCCGTTGACCGATATGGCGTTGTTGATGACTTTTGGGGTTGGCAAACTCTGGCCGCCGAAAGCGCAGCCTGTATTATTGCCGTAAACGCTCATGCAGGTAATTTGATAAGGATCGGTGGAATCGCCTTTGTGGTCTCCATTGTATTGGACTTCCTGGAGCATCAGGATCTGCTCTTGGGCCTTCTTTACCGCCGGTAAACTTTCCAATCCGTGTTCAGGGTCTTCCATGATCAACGCCCCGGCAAAGCCGTCGGCCAAGTGCATCGATACCGCGCCGTGCTTGTGGGCGTGGTACCAATAAGTACCGGAGGGGTGATTGGACGGAATGTTATATGAATAGGGGTACTGGCCGATGACGCAATTTGCTTGGCCGCTTTCATTGCTGCAATCCTGAAGGACGTAGTCCGGGGTTCCCTGCGGGTAAATGCTGAGCAACACATTGTCGCTCGGACTGTTGGGGGATACATGCAAACCGTGCGTATGCAAATTGATCACATCGAAGCCGTGCGGATTGGTCATGCTATGGCTGCCGTCGCCTTCCGATTCGCTGTAGCCGAGGCTGTTTATCAGCTTAACATTCACTTTATCGCCGGGGCGGATGCGCAACGTGGGGCCGACCAGTAATCCGTTGGCTTGAGATGCTTGGGGTTTGCTGTCGGTCAGCTTAATGCCTCGCGCCTTGACTACCGGATTGCTTTGGGTCGAGTCATTCGGTGTCGGCGAGGGGCCGGGCAGGGTATAGGCCTCGGATTTAACGTCCAGCTCAACCTTCAAGGATTTAGTTTGTTGGTCGGAGCTAACCGACTGCGGCAACTGTAATGGGGCTCCTCCGGCTAAAACAGCGGCCGGTGCGGCCATTGCTCCGATAATCGCCACGCCCGCCAGTTTTTTGGGGAGTAGTTTTCTTGTTGTTTTCTTTGGCATTTTTTCTTCCTCATAGTTTTATAATTAAGCCGGCTATTTATTATTCAGGTTGTTGTTATAGCCGAATGCCGCATCAGCTAAGACTCCCAACGGGGCGTAGCCAACGGCGCAGGTAAGTTACCATACTTCATTAGGAATCAAAAATGCATCAAACCGAAGCTATTGCGCTATGTTACGGCGTAAAAAGACGCGCTTCGGTAACTGTATCCATACAGTTGTAACCCAAACTACGAGTTTTATAGATAAAGCTCTTCCACTACCAACGTCAAATCAATTGACTCCAAGGTAACGGTCTGTTTTTCGGAGAAACTTTCACGCTGCCAATCGCTTCGGCGGCGGTAGATTTCCAGGTAGGGCGAGTCTTGAGACAGTAGGACATACTCTTGTAAACGATCAATCGTTTGATAAGCCATGAGCTTTTCGGTGCGATCGGTTCGCTGAGTGGAATCGGGCAGCACTTCCACAATCAAACAAGGTTGTTCGTTGTAATAACGGTCGGTTTCTTCCTCGCAGGCGACTTGCACATCCGGGTAGTAAAAACGCACGTCGCTGCCGCGCTGAATCCTCACTTTCATGTCGGATTGAAACGGCTCGCAACGGGTGCCTTGCAAATGCTGTGACAGGCGCACATACAGTCGCCCGCTAATACGGTTATGGTCGCGACTGGCCCCGGTCATGGCATAAACGAGCCCATTAACATACTCATGCCGGGTCTCGGTATTATTATCGTTTTCCAGCAATAGATACGCTTCGGGCGTGACTATTGGATCGGGCAATACAAATGCTGAATTAGCCATATTGACTCCTTATCGGGGACGATAATTTAACGCAGCCTCATTGACGGCAACTACGGCGCGTAGTGCGTTTCAATATAGCGTTGCACGATTTCCTGAAACTCTTCAGCAATCCGGTCGCCTTTCAGCGTGACGGTTTTTTCGCCGTCTTCATAAACCGGCGCTACCGGGGATTCGCCGGTGCCGGGCAGGCTGATGCCGATATTGGCGTTTTTGCTTTCGCCCGGACCGTTGACCACGCAACCCATGACCGCCACTTCCATGGTCTCAACGCCCGGATATTGAGTGCGCCATACCGGCATTTGATCGCGCAGATAGCTTTGGATGTCCATTGCCAGTTTCTGGAAATAATCGCTGGTGGTGCGGCCGCAACCGGGGCAGGAAATAACCATCGGGGTGAACGACCTAAAGCCCATGGTTTGCAGGATTTCCTGGCCGACGATGACTTCCTGGGTTCTGGATGCGCCGGGTTCCGGCGTCAGCGAAATGCGGATGGTGTCGCCGATGCCTTGCTGCATCAATACCGATAAAGCGGCGGCCGAAGAGACGATGCCCTTGGAACCCATGCCCGCCTCGGTCAATCCCAGATGCAGCGCATAATCGCAGCGGCTGGAAAGATCCTGGTAGATATTGATCAGTTCCTGCACATTGCTGATCTTGCAGGACAGGATGATTTTGTTTTTGCTCAAGCCCAGTTCTTCGGCCTTGGCGGCGCTTTCAAGCGCGGATAAGACGATCGCTTTACGGGTGACCGCGGCCAAAGGCTCGGGTGTTTGCAGGCTTCTGTTTTCATCGAGCAAGCGGGTCAGCACGGCTTGATCCAAGCTGCCGCCGTTGACGCCGATACGCACCGGTTTGTCGTATTGGCAGGCAAACTCGATCATTTGCTGAAATTGCGGGTCACGGCTCTTGCCGCGGCCTACGTTGCCCGGATTGATCCGGTATTTGTCCAAAGCGCGGGCGCAGTCGGGATATTTTTCCAGCAGTTTATGGCCGTTAAAATGGAAGTCGCCGACGATCGGGGTTGAGTTGCCTTTTTTGTCCAGCTGGTTGCGGATTTCGGCAACGGCCGCAGCCGCTTCCTCGGAATTGACCGTGATGCGGACCAGCTCGGAACCGGCGGCGGCCAGTTCGATGATTTGGTTAACGGTCGCCGTAACGTTGGCGGTATCGGTATTGGTCATCGACTGAACAACGATAGGTGCGCCGCCGCCGACTTTAACATCGCCGACTAAAACTTGATGAGTGATTTTTCTAAGGCTAATGGACATACGCGGAATCTTTTGAAAAAGGTTACAGTTATCTGGAGAATGTAGTTAAATTATACGCCTATACAGGCTGTTGAGTAGAATTTAGTGTGAGGATAAATTATTTCTCCGGCATACAGTTAGAAGGAACCTCGAAAAACCTCGCATTTCGACAAGCTCAATACGAACGGTTCTAGGAAAACCAACCTGTTCCGTTCGTGTTGAGCTTGTCGAAGCATGAACGGAACAGGTTTTTCGAGGTTTCCAAGCGTCTGGACTGCCGGAAGCTCCTGGTAACGATACCGACACCATCATTGCAGCAGGCGGTATTGGCGTCAGTACGCAAGGCACAAGGCGAAAAAATCTATGCTTTTCGCCGTGCTGAGTAGTGACGAAAATCATTAAAAGTGAACAGCCTTTTTATTCATATAACTTTGTAAACCAATTTCCCATGACAAAAATCAATATCCAACACATGATGGCCGAGAGCGGCGTGGCATTCGGCACCAGCGGCGCGCGCGGGCTGGTCAGCCAAATGACCGATCAAGTCTGCGCCGCTTACAGCCTGGCGTTTTTGCACGGTCTGGGCCTTGCGAAACCGGGGCAAAGAGTCGCCTTGGGCATGGACTTGCGCCCGTCCAGCCCGGCCATCGTCCGCGCTTGCGCGGCCGGTATCCTCCAAGCCGGTTGCGAGGTGGATTTTTGCGGGATGCTGCCCACTCCGGCGCTGGCCTTGTACGCCTTGGCGCAAGGCATACCGGCCATCATGGTGACCGGCAGCCATATCCCGTTCGATCGCAACGGCATCAAGTTTTACCGGGCAGAAGGCGAGATCAGCAAAGCCGACGAAGCGGCCATCACGGGCGCCGAGGTCGAGTTGGAGGAAAAAAGCTTATTTTCACCCCCTCATCCCAGCCTTCTCCCTGAGGGAGAAGGCGCCGATGCAAATGTATTGACCGTCAATCCCGCCGCCTTGCACCAGTACCGGCAGCGTTATACCGACCTGTTTGCAGGCGATTTGTTGAGCGGCTGGCGGATCGGGATTTATGAGCATTCCAGCGCCGCGCGCGATTGCCTGCGCGATGTGCTGGGCGCACTGGGCGCGGATGTGGTCAGTTTGGGCCGCACCGATACCTTTGTGCCTATCGACACCGAAGCGGTCAGCGAGGAAGACCGTCAGCGCGGACTGGCTTGGGCGGCCGAGCATCGTCTGGATGCGATCATCTCTACCGACGGAGACGGCGACCGGCCGCTGATTGGCGACGAGACCGGCAACTGGCTGCGCGGCGACATTGTCGGCTTGTTGTGCGCACATTTTCTGGGCGCGGATACCGTGGTCACGCCGGTGAGCTGCAATACCGCGATCGAAGCATCGGGACTATTTCGGCAGGTGATCCGCACCCGTATCGGTTCGCCGTATGTGATTGCCGGTATGGAGCAGGCGCTCGCTACGGGCGGCTCCAGCGTGGCGGGTTTTGAAGCCAACGGCGGCTTCCTGGCGGGCAATGGCTTGACTGTCGGACGGAAGGCTCTGGCCGCGCTGCCGACCCGTGACGCCATATTGCCCGCTTTGGCGGTGCTGGCGATGGCCCGGCAACAAGGTTGCAAAGTATCGGACCTGCTAGCCGGTTTGCCGCAACGTTATACCGCCAGCGACCGCTTGCAGGATTTCCCGGTTGTGAACAGCCGCGCGTTGCTGGACAGCTTGCAACGCGACGACACCGCTTATCGAAGCCTGTGGAATGATGAGTTGGGCGCGCCTGCCCAGCGGGATTTGACCGACGGCCTGCGCCTGACTTTCGCCAACGGAGAGATCGTACATCTGCGTCCGTCCGGCAATGCGCCGGAACTGCGCTGCTATGCGGAAGCGGGCAGCATGGAACGGGCTCAGGCGCTGGTCACCTTGACGCTGCAACGTATTGCCGACGGTTATAAATAACGTAGCATGATTAGAAAATATTGATGGAGAGCGTTATGAGTGCTTATATAAAGTCATCCTTGCTTGTCGCTATGCTGCTATTGTCGGATGCGGCTATTGCAGCCCCGGCTTTCCTGCCGGAAGATCCGAAACGGCCTGCCGACAAGATCAGTCACGACCTCAACATCACGCAGGAACAGTTCACTGCCTGTTTCAGGAATGTTTCTCCGGCCCCGCAAGGAACGCGGCCTACTGCCGAGCGTGTCCATTCCAACAAGGCGATTCTTCTAAGCTGTCTGCAAAAGGCGAACCCCGGCATCACCAACGATAAGCTGGACGAAGTGATGGATCGATACCGTCCCGGCGGGCGCGAAGCACAATTGCCGGCGAATGAATAACGGTCCAGGGAAGCGCCTAACAAATCGCTTTCGTTCATGGTTCGACAGGCTCACCACGAACGGAAGCGATACGTTACCGTTCGTCCTGAGCCTGTCGAAGGACTAAATCAGCAAGACGGTCTTCCCATACTAAGGAACGTGCATGAAATAACTTGAGCAAGTTTTATTTTTCATTTTTTAACCATGAAGGACATGAAAAGTTTAAGTCTTCATGTCCTTCATGCTCTTCATGGTAATTGCCTAAATTAATTTATGCACGATCCTAAGCATTTTGTATCTGATGTTACGCATAGATAGTTTTTGCCCTGTTTGTCGCGCTGCATGGATCGAGTATGTAGAATGCGTTCAATTCGCGGCGCAGCTCGGGACAGGCCTTTAACTGCATTCCCACGTAGCGCGTTACGGCCATTAAGTTAAGTTCAAATGGAGTACAAGGCTTGCCTTGTACTAACCGCGCCATACTGCAAGGCCAGCCTTGCCTCCAGCCGCTGGAAATAAGCCGTCATTAACTTAATGGCAGTGACGTAGCGTAGCGCGTGGGAACGGGAAAAAATAAACCCGCGTAACATCAGTGTTGTATTTGATTATGCAGCCATCGTTCCAGGACCTTGAGCACATAGCCTTCTTCATCTCGAGTAAGCGCGCGGCCCTTCGGTATCCTGTGCCATTTTTCCAGACAACCGCGGCAGCAACAGGCTGTTGCATGTTGTGCCACAAAAACCGGATGCCCCCGAAAAGGGGTTTGTTTTCCATCGTTTTTAGGCACCGCTGGCGCCAGGCGCTTTGCTATAAAGTCTCCGGCATGAACGATAACCGTCGGCAGTCCTTTGGTTTGCAAATAGACAAGGTCTTTGCCCTGGAGATGAAATTTTTTGCGGAAGGCAGACTTTGAGAGCGCCGCAAAGAGTTCGTCTAAATCTCTCATCAGGATGTGTTATTAATCTGTTGAACATTATTTCATTATGGGCGGATGACTTGTGATGAATCAAGGGCTGAATAGATGAATACCCACGAACAAAGACATCGCAGCGTGCATCTGAACGACAAAGTGTTGTTCGGCGGCGAACAATTACACCGCTTGCATGATGCGGTTTATGAATTCTGCTGGCTGCTTAATCGCGGCTATGCACGGCATTCGGTTATTCAACTGGTAGGCGACCACCACCAACTCGCAAAACGCCAGCGCCTGGCAATCTCCAGGGCGGCTTGTTCCACTAACAACCGGGAGTTAAGACAGGCAAAGTGTCTCCCTATTGAGCAAATCGAAGACCGGCAATTGGTTATTGACGGATTTAATCTGATTATTTCCGTTGAAACGGCTATAGCCGGAGGATTATTACTGCGTTGCTGCGATGGTTGCATACGGGATATTGCCAGTATTCATGGGACGTACCGGCAGGTGCATGAAACCCGGCAGGCGATTGAGCTGATCGGCAACGTGCTGCAATCCTTTTCCCCCGCAAGCGTGTTGTGGTTGTTTGACAAACCCGTATCCAATAGCGGGCGGCTTGCGGAGATGGTTCGGGACATTGCCAAGATTCATAGCTGGAACTGGCGGGCGGAGTTAATTGAAAACCCGGACCAGGCCATTCGGAGCAGCCGTAACATTGCGATTACCTCCGATTCGGCGATACTGGACGGGGGTGTACAGTGGGTAAACCTGGTCGCTTATCTTATAACCCACTATTTTCAGGACGCTTGGTTGATCGATTTTTCAGATGCTTTAAATAAGTCTGAATAAAACCAGCGGCTTATTTGCTCCCAATGCATCAGCTTGCCATTTTTCTTGTTTCCGCGCGCTACGCTCGTCGTTATACACAAGTCTTTAAAAACACGTCATCCCGGCATGGATTGCCGGGATTCACGACTGCACGGATGCAGGAGGTAGAGCAATGCATGGAGCAATTGCCGCGAATTGAGTGCTTTCATGCACTCCATCCATGCAGCGCGACAAACAAGACAAAAACTATCTGTGCGTAACATCAGTTTTTAATATTTATTTTCTAAGCTGCCTGTGCGGCAGTGAACACGGGGCCATTACCGGAGAATCACTGGATATATTTCTAAGCTGCCTGTGCGGCAGTGAACAGGTCAGGAACAACTATGGCATCCAAGCGATATTTCTAAGCTGCCTGTGCGGCAGTGAACAGTCCTGGCCTCTTCTTCCGGCTCTTCAGGCATTTCTAAGCTGCCTGTGCGGCAGTGAACTAAAAAAATAAAATTGCGTAGACGATATGGCTTTTCTAAGCTGCCTGTGCGGCAGTGAACGACTGCTTTTTCGCGCTTCGCCGCTGCAATTATTTCTAAGCTGCCTGTGCGGCAGTGAACGAAAGATTGAGGCCGCGTTCCCGTTGATTTACTTTCTAAGCTGCCTGTGCGGCAGTGAACGGTGCCTGTCGATCGACCGCCACATGCTGATTTTTCTAAGCTGCCTGTGCGGCAGTGAACGTGCTTTGTCCGATTTGATCATTACATTATTATTTCTAAGCTGCCTGTGCGGCAGTGAACAAAGAAGCGCTAGATATAAAATATTGCGACAAATTTCTAAGCTGCCTGTGCGGCAGTGAACGCGGGCCAGCCGCGAGAACAAGGTTTATGACTTTTCTAAGCTGCCTGTGCGGCAGTGAACTGTTGATAATCTTGCTTTTGCACGGTCTTTTATTTCTAAGCTGCCTGTGCGGCAGTGAACTCTTGGCATATTCTCCACCACCCTCGGCTATTTTTCTAAGCTGCCTGTGCGGCAGTGAACGAAAGGAAATAATTATGACAAATAGAATATTTTTTCTAAGCTGCCTGTGCGGCAGTGAACAATATAATGCCATGTTCAGGCGACAGCCGGACTTTCTAAGCTGCCTGTGCGGCAGTGAACGTAACACAATTGATCTGTTACGATCGGCATTGATTTCTAAGCTGCCTGTGCGGCAGTGAACTTCCAGTCATGGCAAAAATCAGCCACTTGCATTTTCTAAGCTGCCTGTGCGGCAGTGAACATCAACAATAACAGTTATCCACTCCCCGACTGTTTCTAAGCTGCCTGTGCGGCAGTGAACTTACATTGACCAAATCTCCAATTTTAACACCATTTCTAAGCTGCCTGTGCGGCAGTGAACGCATAGGGAGCAGGGAGCTATCTAAAGAATACTTTCTAAGCTGCCTGTGCGGCAGTGAACGGAATAAAGAACGGATGAATCGTATTTTATCCTTTCTAAGCTGCCTGTGCGGCAGTGAACTTATACCTCGAGAATATGGATGATGGACCTTATTTCTAAGCTGCCTGTGCGGCAGTGAACTACATGTCTCTGTCTAAATTCGTGAGCTGTTTTTTCTAAGCTGCCTGTGCGGCAGTGAACTAAACCGTTCCGCCAGTTCTTTAGCGTTATCCTTTCTAAGCTGCCTGTGCGGCAGTGAACGAACATGCCTGCTGGGTCGGGCTTGGGCCGCTTTTCTAAGCTGCCTGTGCGGCAGTGAACGGAATTAAGATCTTCTTGCAAATCTCTGTTGTTTTCTAAGCTGCCTGTGCGGCAGTGAACTATGCCCTGCGATACGTGAAAGATCAGACAGATTTCTAAGCTGCCTGTGCGGCAGTGAACGTTATGCAGTGTTCGACATTACTACCGACAAATTTCTAAGCTGCCTGTGCGGCAGTGAACATTTTTTGCTTGATGAAACCCTTAATGCTCTGGTTTCTAAGCTGCCTGTGCGGCAGTGAACATGTTATTAAGCTTGCCCCCTCTATTTTTATTATTTCTAAGCTGCCTGTGCGGCAGTGAACTCCAAGGGATGGTTACCACTGATCACTTGTCTTTTCTAAGCTGCCTGTGCGGCAGTGAACATTGTATAAATCGTGCTCCGTGCAAATGATCCTTTCTAAGCTGCCTGTGCGGCAGTGAACTGAGTGCTGAGATAATTAAAAAATACCTAGAGCTTTCTAAGCTGCCTGTGCGGCAGTGAACTTGGCGGCTGGACGCTCCCGATAAACCAGCATTTTTCTAAGCTGCCTGTGCGGCAGTGAACCTCCAAAATAAATTTATAACCCATCGCTCAACTTTCTAAGCTGCCTGTGCGGCAGTGAACAGCAGATTTATCCGTGATAAAACAAATGCATCAACAGCTTAGGCGTATTTTTCCGTTTTTACCATTGAAAAACACGCCCAAGCTAATCGACTGATTTAAATGTGTTTTTAAAGAGCCTGATCTACCGATGGTCAAAAAACAGGAACGCTGCTTTGCCGGCTTAAGCCATAAGCGTTAAAACCTGCGTTGATAGGTTCCGGCGCTTCGACATAGCCTATAAACAAACGAAACCTTTCCCCGCTGCTTAGGCTTTTAATCCATACAAAAGGCGCATCGCTACGTTGCTCCGGGCAGCTTTCGAGTGCGGTCAGCGCTTGTTCAATGCCGATGTTTTCCCGCTTGGCTTTGCGCCTTGCCAGTCTTGCGTTGCTGCTTTTAGGCTGAATCCGGTAATAACAGGCATGGGTTTGGATGCGGCCGGGAACGTTGCGTATGCCGGTCAGGTGCAAGGAATCGCTCAGGCGGTTCAGCCGGCGGTTTGCGTTAAAGCGTTCAAGCTCGGCCTCGGTTTCGGCCAGCAGCCGCAGTTTGTCGCCGAGTTGGTGCTTTGCAGCGTTGTAGCCCGGCAACGCGATACCGATGGGGACTTTGCTGTTGTCATCCTGCATTTCCACCAAACCCAAATGAATCTGTTGATAGACTTTCTCCCATAAGAAATGCAAGCCGATGTCGGCGTCGGGCTGCAAGGTGATTTCCAGGTAGTGCTTCATGGTCAGTCCTTGCCGCTTTCGCCGAATACGCCGCCGCGCACCAGCACGGCCATCACGTAATGCTCGTCGTTTTTGCCGGACAGCTTTTCGCCCCGCGCAAAACGGTCGAACAGGCTGTAAAAGTCGGCTTTGTCTTTCGGCGTGCGATAGGCTTTGCCCAGGTTGGTTACCGCGCCGTAAACTTCAACCGCTATCGGGCCTATCGCTCCGCCTTCCGGTTCCGGGTACCAGGTATCGATGGTGCGCAGGGCGTTGCCGATTTTTTGTGAGTGCATGCCGGCAACGCCGTCGATGTGGTAGAGGATTTTGCTTTTTTTCGACTTGCTGTTGCCTTTGTCTAAAACCAGTTCTTCACTCGGATAAACATCCTGCGCCAAGCCGATTTGGGCATAGGCGTTGATTTCCAGTAGCAGAAACTCGGTTTTCCCGGCCAGCGCGTCGGCGATTTTTGCCGCCAGTTGGGCAATGTCGGCGTGGTCATGGTTAAAATCGCGGGTGCCGACGGACTTGGCATCAAATATCCAGGTTTGTTGTTCGCCTTCGTTGCGCACGGTTACAGCCACTTCAATCCGTTCCGCGCCGACCCGGTTACGCCATAAAAACCGGCCATTGGCGATGTTGGTCGCATAGCGCTTTGCCAGTTCGCTAAAGCCTTCCACGTCGATATAGGCTTTGGCTGCTTGCGCATAGCCGGCGTTAAACTCCGCATTGTTACAGGCCGACGGTTTTTCCACGCCGCTCAGCACTTTTAAGGTGAACGCCAGTTTTAAGGTGTCCTGGTCGCTGCCCAGGGCGCAGCTGTCGACGGTTTGCAGGTTCGGTTTTTCAACTTCCGCGTCCAGTTTCATCGGGTCGTTCTGCAAGTCTTTTTTCAGGCGGTTGGAAATGGTGCCGCGCACCGATTTTTCTTGGAGTTTCAGCGGTGCGGCCGCCTCGTTCCTGCGTTCCCAGCTCGTGCCGTACAAGCGGCCGTCGGAAGGGACGAGTTTTTTCTCGAAGGCCAGTACGGTGACTTTCAGGTTATTTGCCATGATATTTTTCCTTGCTGTGTTGTTGAATCAGATAAAAGTGATTTTCGGCGTCGTAATGGCTGTGCCAAAGCAGCTCGTCCAGGCGCTTGATGCGGTAGGGCATCACAAACTCGCCGAGTGTGACCAGGGATTCGGCAAAGCGGTGCGTGGTGTCCGGGTCGCGCTGGTTTTCGGCGCTGCCCAATGCGCTGATGCCGTAAAAGCCGGTCGCAATCGGCACTATCCAGCCGGTTGTTTTGCGTTTGGCGGTCCATTCGGTTTGTCCGTCTTCGCCGGTTTCGCTGCGGTGGCGGACGGTCAGGTAATCGAGCAGCGCAGTGACGGCATCGATGTTGCCGCCCTGGTTTTGCATGGCTTCGATCATTAAGTCGCGGCGCTCTTTCAGCACATGGCCGGGCATCAGTTTACGGGTGAGTTTGGCTAAGTCGTCCGCGCCATTCACTTTGAGTAGTTCCGGCTTTTTAAATTCCAGGATGTCGCCGCCCGCCAGTTTCAGCGTGCTTAACTGGGTTTCGACGGCCGCTAAAAAGGCGTCGGCATCGTCCTGGCCAACGCCTTCGTATTCGAGCACCAACGATACGCTGAGATGGCAGCGGGCTTCCTCGATAAACGACGGGCGTTCGCCGTTTTTATCCAGCGGATTGCCGGTGCCGATGATCGAATGCACGTAATCGCCCCGGCCTTTGTAAGTTTGCAGGTCGATGCTGTGGCAGGCGACGGCGGCGCGGGTAAATGCCAACCCGTTAAATTGCCCGGCGCACAGTTTACGCTGCAAGGCGTGAGCGCCGCCCAGCCAGGCGGTCATCGCCGGGAAGCCGATGGTGTAAGGGCTGGACAGCGCGTTGGCGTTGTGGATTTTTACGTGCGGGATGATTAAAAAGCGGTTCATCGTAAATCCTCCTGCATAGCGCCAAGCACGGTGCGTATATGCGCCAGTTCGACATCGCCCAAAAAGACGGCTTTGTCTTTGCCGACAGTTTTTTCGTAGGCGATATAAAACCAGTCGGCGATGGCGCGGATGATTTCGTCCAGCCAAGCGTCTTGGTTTTCGCGCTGCTCGTTGTAGGCGGCATCCAGCCAGATTTTTTGCGCCAAGGGCAGGTTGGTTGCGTCAGACCAGCCGGGCGGTAGTTGCCGGAATTGCCAGACTTTTTCGATGATTTGTTCGGCGATTGAGCTTATCCAATAATCGCGGCCGTCACGGATGTCGATGGTGTTGTGGTTGACCATAAGCAGTCGGTGCAAGGCCTTAAAGCTGTCCTGATAATGTTTGTAATACAGGCTGTCGCTGAAAAAGCCGGTTTTAGGCGGCTGGATGGCGCGTGTTTCCAGTTGCGGCGGCAATGACGGCAATAAGTACGCGGTGCCGCCGTTTTGGTTGTTGAGTACGCTGATGTTTTGCGGCTTGGTGCCGCCAAAGCCGATCACCGACAGGTTATACAGTTCGGCGAAACCTTGTTCGTTATGAACTTGATGGCGGCGGTCTTCGCGGGCTTGTTTGGCCTCGTCGGAAAAACGCAGGACGTTAATGGCTTCCTTAAGCTTGAACATCAAACCCGACGGGGTGAGTATCGACAACAGGTGATAGCCGTCACCGACCGGAAAATAAACCTGCTTGATTTTTTCCGAGGTTTTGGCGGTATCCGAGCTTTGCTTGATGGCTAACAAGCCTTGCTGTAGTTCGGAAAAGGGCAGGGTGGATAGTTCGAATTGCGTTTGAATGGCGGCGCTGGTTTGTTCCAAATGCGCCAGCACGGTTTGCCCGTCGGTTAAGGTCAACGACAGGAATTTGTGGACATCCAAGGCGGCCGCATTGCCCAGCACGTCGAGGTCGGTATCGGCATTGCCGGTGCGCAAAAAGCCGTCGGGTTTGGACGGAGCCTCGACAATTATTGCGCTGGTCTTTGCGCTGGGGTGAGTGAATTTGCCGGGATGGCTCAGCATCGACAGCCAGCCTGCCCGCTTGGCCGCATCGGGCAACCAGTTGTCCAAGCGGAAAAACTCAGTCGCTTCAAGTTCAACGGATTGCTTTTCTTGATCGTTGATGCCGGGTTTTAGATTCTTCTTGATCCGGGCAGCCTTGCGCTCGGACAAGAAGTTTTCGATTGCGGGGTCTAACATGTGGATGTCCTTCTAAATTGATGGCGAAGGAGAGTGTAAGGTAGGGTTGATTGTAAGTCGACCCGTACATTCATATTTTGCAACAGCCCGTTTACGAGCGTTCAGAATAGTAAAGCCGATTTTAAATGACCAAAGCGCTGAACGAGCAGAGACTAGATAACTATATTATGGTTCAAGTACAGAAAGGTATAGGATTGGAGTGCAGGCTTCGCCTGCTAAGTACAAGCAAAGCTTGCACTCCCTTTTGAACAATTCCACCCCAAATTATAGAAATGATTTATGGCAACCCAAAACGACGGACAAGACTTTTCAGAAATAGAAAAAACACGCTTTAGTGAAGATGATTGGCGGATGTTTTTGGCTATGGCCGACAACCCGCCGGAACCTACTGAGCGTATGAAGAAGGCGGCATTGACATATAAAAGCATCATCGAGGACAGTGAGGACGGCTAAGAGAGCAAAAAAACTGTTCATCTTGTTCCCACGCGCTACGTCATTGCCATTATTAAGAAAAAGCTCCTTCTCCGGCTGGAGGGGGTGAGGAGAATAAAAAATAAGACAAAAAGCTTTATTTGATCCCCTCATCCTAACCTTCTCCCAGAGGGAGAAGGGACTGTCCATCCTTAACTTAATGGCAGTGACGTAGCGCGTGGGAACGAGAAACCTCGATCATCCGTGTTCAATTACCCTTATCCTTGTTTTTTCCAAAAACCCAATTGATCGCAATAGCCGAAGCGCCGACCTTTCAAAATATCATTCTCATCAATTTGCACGTTGATTTCGCCATAACGCAATGCGGTATCGCGCAACGACCGGTTATTTCGTTCGGCGACTTCCTCAAGCAAAGACTGATAATCGCGATAAAGCCACCATCTGGCTTGTGCTTGTTCGCTCAATTTGACGGAGGAATCTATTTTGTATCGGTCTTCAACCGGGTTGTACTGGCCTTGAAGCGATTTCTCGACAAATACCCAATCGTCTTTTGCATCCGGTATCCGGTATAAGGTCTGTTGCGGCTGCTGTTTTCTAAACGGGCTGAGCTGTTGCGGTAGCGCCGTCAGCCACCAATGCCCGCTTAGCCAGCCTTGCAGTTGCTCCGGGCCTTGTTTGTGATAAGCGGTAAGCAACTGTTGTATGCAGTAATGCTCCAAATCCGCCAGGCGTTCGGTCTCTTGCAGTTGGGTGTTGCGCTGGATGCGCGGCAAGGCGTTGATTGAGGTCAACTGATCGGCGGGAATCAGCGTGCTTAAGTCGTGGCTGTCCAGCAGATGGTCTTTGCTTTCATAACCGGGGCGGCAATAGGCAGGGCTGTCATCGGCTTGGATTAACGCTTTCAGGTTGTATTGCAGCAAGGCGATGTTGGCGGTATCGGGCGTTTCGTCCCGGTGCCTGAGCACCCGGCCTGCCAGCTGGATGATCGAGCGGTACGACGAGGGTTCGACCACCGCCCAATCGAAATCGTGATCGCGCCCGACTTCTTCAACCGGCGTCGCCACCAGGATGAACAGCATGTTGGCGGCGCGGCTGTTATCGAGATGTTGCCGGATCAGCGGATGCTCGAAAACTTGCTCTGGGTCGTGGCGTTTTAACACGGCGTCCAGATGCTGCTCTTGATGATGGCGCAGCAACAGCAGTTGCTGGCTGTGGTAAGCCATCACCCGTATATCCATATCGTCGGGCCATTGAGCTTCCGCTAAATATTGAGCCAGCTTGATGCACGGCGGAATGTTCGCGACACGCACTACGCCGAATGAAACCCGCTTGTTGCTGTGCGGGTCAGGTCTGGCATGGCGGTGGTGAAGCGCGGCGGCGGTTTGTTGTATGGCGGTAAAAAATAGCTGTTCGAGGATTTGATCATCGCCGATGCAAGGTTCTGTTTTATCCAGCGTGATAATTTCGGCTTTCCGGCGAACGGCTAATTTGTTTATCTTAAGCCGCTTTTTGCCGGTATAGGCTTGGTGAACCGAGCGGTAGGCTTCTATGTCGCCGTGGGATAGTGGCTCAATGCAGGTTGCAAACTCGTCGATCCAGGCGCAACCGATACGGCCGGCGACGTCGCGGGTCTTGGCAAACAGCCGCCAGCCTTCCCGGTAGGCGTTGAAATAGCCTTCGGCCAAATCGGGCGGAATGGTTGCTGAGGAAATCATCACTTTACGCCCCAACATACCGGCCAGATGAATCAGGCGGCCTATTGCAATCAGGTCGGTTCCGTCGAAATCGTCGATTTCATCAATGACCAAATCGGAAGACATCAGCCGCAAGCAGGGCAATATATAGCGCCCGCCGCGCGTGGTTTCGGTCGCGGGCATCAGGTGGTCGATGGTGCAAGCCAGCACCGGCGCGTAGAGGAATTTCTGCTTGCGCGGGTCGATGTTGCCGCTTCGATCCGTCCACACGGTGCTTAACGCGCTTAAGGTGTCATCGGGTATATCGAAATCGATTTCGTTGTCTTCCCATAATTCTTCCGCCGATTCCGAGCCGCCGGGTTGCTCTGTTTGCGTGTCTTGCTGCTTAAGGTTTTGCGTGTGAAGTTCCAGGATTGCCCTCGAGCCGATCAGCACCGCAAGCTCGGAATCGTCCAGGCCGATCCGGTCGCGGTATTCGTCTCCGGTTTGCAAGGTCAGGGTGCGCAGGCCCAGCGCCAGCGCGTAACGCAGGCTAGCGCCATCCTTGGACAGCGCCTGCATGATTTTGGCGTTAGCCAGGGTTTTGCCGCAGCCGGTACCGGCCATGTTGACGGTGAAGAAACCGTAACGTTGCCCGCTTAAACCTTGCTCGGTTTTCCAGGCTTTGATTTTGGCTACCGCGTCGTCTTGCCATTGGAAGCGTTTATCGGTGCTTTTTTGTTTCAAGCGTTTTACGTCGTAAACGGCGGGCGGCTCGTCTTCAAACTTGGGCAGCAGATGGGTTGCGGTCAGCGCGTTTTTGGCAACGCCGAGCAAATGCTCGTCCAGTTTTTGCTTGAGCTGTTTGGTTTTACTGTCGGTGTTGGCATACAGCGCCAGAGTGCCGTTCCAGGCCGTGTCGGCCGGCTGCGAGGAATAATGATGATCGCCCAGCATCAGCGAGAGCCGGGCATGATGCAAGACTACGCGTCCGCTGCCGTCGGCCATCGCTTGCTCAAGGCGCGGCAGGCAGGCGATCAGTTTGGCCGACCATTTTTGCAGTTGCTTAAGCCAGGGTTTTGATTGGCTGGGCAGGCCGTTGGGGAAATGGAAACAGGCGTCGGTATTTATATCGTTTTGGTAGCTCCACTTGGCGGTAATCCGCTTAAGCGTCTTTTGCAAGTCTTTAGCCGGTTCGCCCCGCCAGTCGTCTGAGTCATCCCAATTGATCGGCAGTTTATGGTGGGTTACGACCAGCCAGGCGACTAAACCGGCTGCGTTGGGCAAGTCCGTCATGGGATTTTTACTTGGGCTTAACGATTTTAATGCCGCCTCGTCTATATCGCCGTCAGCCAAGCGTTTAAGCCATCCGGCGTCTTCTTGTTCGCCGTTGATCAGCGCGGTCAGCAGCATTAGCGATACCCATTCATGGCGCAACGGGTCGGACTGCGGTTTCTTGGATGTCAATTTCTGCTGAAAACAGGCGGACGCTTTGCCCCAGTCGTGAAACAGCGCCGCCAATGCGGTCAAGGCTTTAATCAGCGGCAGGTAATGCCAATCGTTTTCCCACTGGGTGTTGATAACGGTTTTTTTCGTGGTGTTGACCGGCACGATGCCGAGCGCGTTGAATTTACGGCGATTGCCGACTATCCAGACCAGTTCGCTACGGCTGCGGCTGCGTTGCCAATGGCAGGAAACGGCGGTGTTTTTGGAAGCGGTTTTGCGCAGCAGTTTTTTGACGGCGTTTAACCCTTCGTTGGTGATGACCGTTTGCCAAGTGCAATCGCCGATGCGATTGGCAAACGCATCCAATACGCGGCGGGTTTTGACTAAGGCGTTTTTCTCGCATTGCGAGACGAAGGTCACCATCATAGTTGGCTGCCTTCTAAACTGAGGGTTTTGACGGCTTCGAACATGAAATCCAGCGCTTTGTGTTGGGTAAAGTTTTGCAGGCATTGCTGGCGAAATTCCTGCTCGCTCATTTGTTCCTTGGCGCAGATAAACGCCCGAGGCAGGATCAGCGCGTCTTTTACCAGATCGGCGACGTCGAACACTAACGCGCCGCGCCGGGTTTTGCCGTGCATCACCGCAAAGCCGTGGGGTATGCCCAGCACCCATAGCGTGGTTGCGGCCAAGCCATAGGCCAGGTAATTGCCGTGATTTAAAAAGGCGTTGGCGTCGTCTTCGCCTGCATGGTCGCGGGCAAATCCGCCGTGTTGGGTACGGGCGGCGGCTATTTTGTAAAGGCTTTTGGTCAGTTGCGCTTCTGCGGTCAGCAGGTCGGTAACGCTGGAGCTGTGGCTTATTTTATCGTTGCAGTTGCTCAGGGCCTTTTCCACGTCGGCGTCATCGATATAAAAGCCGTAAGATTGCAGCTCTTTGTCTTTGCGCCAGACCTGCTGCAAATAGTCAATGCGCAACTGTTGGAAGCGTTTGGCGATGGTCAGGCGTTTGTTTTCGTCGAACCAGAACGCCAGCCAGTTTTGGATGTATTCGGTCGGCCGGTATTCGCTCTGCGGCGAAAGCCATTCCACTTCGCCTGCGGCAATCAGCGGTGTGCCGCCTCTGCCGCTGAATCCGATCAATACTCCGGCGGAAGCCAGCATCCTGACGGCGGACTGGGTGATCGATGTACCCATGCCCAGCAAGATGACCGTAGTGTTGGCGATTGGAATGTTCCAGTATTGCTTTTGGTCGTTGTCTTCGGTGAGATACACCACCCGGCCGTCTTTTTGCATGACCCTGCATTTTTCCAGGTAATAAATATTGGCGCGCTTGGAGTGTAATATGGCTTTTAGATCGGTTAATTGTTCCATAATCCTTGGGGCGAGAGTATTGCACAAATCAAGCGTTATAGAACACGGAGGACACTGATCAGGCGGATTTAAACGGATTTGATTTTTTGAAAGCGTTTGTACAGAACTTGACGAATGATTAAGCTAGCACTTTCTTATGCTTTATGCCGATAAATTTATTTGGCTTCCTTGCCGGTCATTATCGCCGTTCTGAGAAGCCTGTATTTTCTGCATCAATTCGACTTGCGCTTGGGCGGCCATCGCCGTTGCCGCCGCCGCAACCTGCATATCCGCGCCGGAGGGTTGGGCCGGAGCCAGCGCGGCTCTCCTGATGGTGTCTGCTTTTCGTAGCGTTGCGGCCGGGTCGCCGGAAACCGGTGAGGTGTCTATGCTGACCTCGCCGCCGATGGCATACTGGCTGCCGTCAGGGCCTTGCTGGAATTCAAAACTGGCGCCGCTTACCGCAATGCTGCCTGCCGCAGCCAGATGCGCGGCTTCATGCGTCCTGACTTCGACATCTCTTTGTTTGAGTTCGTTAACGACTTTTATATCGGATTCGGAGAGCTCTCCGGTTTTTTGTGTGTCCGTTGTTTGGGAATCGGCAGGTTTTAACGCGGGGTCTTTTTGAGCGTTCTGATCCTGGCTGTTCGTCGGGGCGACCGGCTGCCGCTGAGAATAATCAGTTGGTTGTGCGGCGAATCTGGTATGGGATATGGAAGAAATCATGATGCACCTTCACATCAGATAAACAATTTTAAGTCTAATAAACAATCATTCAACAGTCTATGGATAAAATTAAAAACAGATAAATTAACGTATAATGCCGCATTTTATCCAATGCGGTTAAGCCGTTCGCGGTGAGCTTGTCGAACCACGAGCGGCTTCACTTAACGGCATTGCTAATTTATCCGGCTGTTTTAGATGTCCACTCCCGATCTTTTCAAGCAACTCACCCGTCAGTTAGCATATTGTCTAAACCAGGACAGGCATGGTTTAAAGCGGCAGTTAGACCGCTGCCGCAGCAAAAAATCCCCGGAAGAATTAACCGCGCTGGCGAGCCGTATCGAACGATCGGTCGCGGCCAGGAACAAGCGCCTTGCCGGCATTCCCGTACTGACATTCCCCGATTTGCCGGTCACCGGCAAAAAAGACGACATCGCCAAACTGATACAGGAAAACCAGGTGGTGATTGTCTGCGGCGAAACCGGCTCCGGCAAGACCACGCAATTGCCGAAGATTTGCCTGTCGATAGGCCGGGGCGCGGCGGGATTTATCGGCCATACCCAGCCCCGGCGGATTGCCGCGCGCACGGTTGCCGACCGTATCGCCGAAGAACTCGGCGAAACTATCGGCAAGTCGGTCGGTTACAAAATCCGCTTTAACGATAAAACCCACGCCGAATCGCTGGTTAAGCTGATGACCGACGGTATCCTGCTGGCCGAGTCGCAAAACGATCCTTACCTGAATCAATACGACACCATCATTATCGATGAGGCGCATGAGCGCAGCTTGAACATCGATTTTCTGATCGGTTACATGAAATGGCTGCTGCCTAAGCGGCCCGATTTAAAGCTGATCATCACCTCTGCAACCATCGATACGCAGCGATTTTCCGATCATTTCAACAAGGCGCCGATTATCGAAGTTTCAGGGCGCACTTATCCGGTGGACGTGCGTTATCGGCCTATCGTTCCGAAAGAGGAAGCGGACGACGAAAAAGCAACGGATGAAACGGGGGATGAATTGCAAAACGCGATACTCGATGCGGTCGACGAGCTGTACCGCGACTTGCGCGGCGACATCCTGATTTTCCTCAGCGGCGAGCGGGAAATCAGGGAGACCGCCGATTCGCTGAAAAAACACCATCCGACCCAATATGAAATCCTGCCGCTGTATTCGAAACTCAGCGTCAGCGAGCAGGAACGGGTATTCAAGCCCAAGGGCGGCAAGCTGCGCATCGTGCTGGCGACCAACGTCGCGGAAACCTCATTGACGGTGCCGGGCATCCGTTGCGTGATCGACACCGGCCATGCGCGGATCAGCCGTTACAGTCATCGCAGCAAAATCCAGCGCTTGCCGATCGAACGCATCTCGCAATCTTCCGCCAACCAAAGGGCGGGGCGCTGCGGTCGGGTTGCCGAGGGCATCTGCATCCGGCTGTATTCGCACGACGATTATTTGGCGAGGCCTGAGTTTACCGAACCGGAAATCATGCGCACCAATCTGTCTGCGGTTATTTTGCAGATGATTTCGTTAAAGCTCGGCGACATTGAAGACTTCCCATTCATTGAGCCGCCCGAAGACAAGATGATCCGGGACGGAAAAACCGTGCTGCATGAAGTCAATGCGCTGGACAAGTCCGGCAAACTGACCGAAGTCGGCAAACAACTGGCCAAATTCCCGACCGATCCCAAGCTTGCCAGGATGCTGATCGCCGCCGCGCACGAGCATTGCCTGACCGAAGTTGCGATTATCGTTTCCGCGTTGAGCGTGCAGGACCCTAGGGAAAAGCCTGCCGACAAAATGGCGCAGGCCGATCAAAAACACGCGGCATTCCGTCATCCCGAGTCCGACTTTTTGACGCTGTTAAATGTCTGGAATACTTACGAGGACAAGAAAAAACACCTGTCCAACAGCAAGCTGCGCAAATATTGCACCGACAATTTCCTGTCTTACATGAGGATGCGCGAGTGGTTCGACATTCACGCGCAGATCATGCAGGTCGTCAAAGGCGACTTGAAAATGACGCCGAACACCGATGAGGCTAGCTATGAAAAGGTTCACCGCGCGCTGTTGCCGGGCCTGCTGTCCAATATCGGTTTCCGCCATGAGCAATACGAATATCTCGGCGCACGGGGACTTAAGTTCTTCATCTTCCCCGGATCCGGCCTGCATAAGCTCAAACCCAAATGGATCATGGCCGCCGAGCAGGTCGAAACCAGCAAGGTTTATGCGCGCAATGTCGCCAGGATCGAGCCGGAGTGGATAGAGCAATGCGCCGAGCATCTGGTCAAACACAACTATTACGATCCGCATTGGGAGAAGAAAGGTGCGCGTTGCATGGTGTCCTCGCGCACCTTGTTGTACGGCCTGACGCTGCAAGCCGGGCGCAAGATTCCTTACGACCATGTCGATGCCAAAGCCGCGAGGGAGATTTTTATCCGCTCCGCGCTGGTCGATCACGATTACTACAGTAACGCGCCGTTTTATGTCGCCAACCAGAAACTGCTCGAAGAAGTGGGCATGATCCAGCATAAGGGCCGCCGCGTCGATCTGGTCGAGGATGAGCAATGGCTTTATGAATTTTACGACAGCAAACTGCCGCCCGAGGTGGTCAGCGGCGTTACGCTGGATACCTGGCGTAAAACTGCGGAACGCGCCAATCCCAAAATCCTGTTTTTAACCAAAGAGGATCTAACGCGTGAGCACGAGGAAGACTATGTCAACGAATGGGATTTCCCGAACACGTTTCCAAGCCAGAGCTTGGGAACGAGGGGCAACCTGACCATCCCGCTGCAATACAGGTTCGAGCCGGGACATGACGAAGACGGCGTGACCGCGATCATCCCAGTGCATCAGCTAAACCAAGTCTCGCAAGCAGCTTTCGATTGGCTGGTGCCGGGCTTGCTGGAAGAAAAATGCATCGCGCTGATTAAAGCCTTGCCCAAGAACATCAGGAAGCATTTTGTGCCGGTGCCCGAGACCGTCAAGCAATGTCTTGAAATCGAACCGGACTTTAAAGGTTCGTTGCAGGAATGGCTGGGCAACCGCTTGAAAAAACTGACCGGCGAGGCGATTCCGCTCAATGCCTGGAATATGGAGACCTTGACCGACCACTTGAAGATGAATTTCAGGGTTGTAGACGATCAAGGCCAACTGCTGGATTACGGTCGCGGCCTGAAAAAGTTGCAGCTCAAGCATACCGCCAAAGCCGGGGACAGTTTCGACCAGATTGCGGCCGACGAACTCAATTACACCGGCTGCATCGGCTGGGCCTTCGACGACCTGCCGGAGACATACCAGTTTATCCAGAAGGGCCAGTCCTTTGTAGGATTTCCCGCGATCATCGATGAAGGCGATGCGGTCGGCGTGCGTATTTTCGATACCGGGCAAAAAGCCGCGTTACAGCATCAGGCCGGATTAATGCGTCTGTTTCAGCTGCAACTGCGCAAGGAATGCACTTATGTGACCAAAAACATGCCGAAGTCGGCGGCTGCGGAACTGGCCTATAACCGCTTGCCGAAGCATCCGCTGATCGGCAACGACGCGGAGGTATCGTTTAAAGACGACATGCTGTATTTGATCCTGCACAGCGTGTTTGTCGAAGGCCGAACCATCCGCACCCAGCAGGCATTCGAGCAAAGCCTGCAAGCCAACAAATCGGGACTGATCAGCACCGCCAATGAAGCCGGGAAAATCGCGCTGGAAATCATGGAGCTGTACAGCGCTATCAAAACTCAGCTGAGCTGCCTGAATGCGAACGACCCGCTGGCTAAAGACATTAACGAACAGCTGGATTTGCTGATTTACTCCGGGTTTATCCGCAACACACCCTATCAGCAGCTCAAAGCCCTCCCGCGCTATTTAAAGGCAATTCAATACCGGCTGGATAAGCGGGACAACAATCTGCAAAAAGTCCAGGAAGCCAGCCGTTATGCGACAAGGTATTGGAATGACGTGGAGAAGAAAGCAAAAAAAGACAAGGTTATCCCGGAACAAGACCCGTTCCGCTGGATGCTGGAAGAATTCAGGGTTTCGCTGTTTGCCCAACAGCTTAAAACCGCTTATCCGGTTTCGGTAAAGCGGATGGATAAGGCTTGGGATGAGAGAGGGTGAGGGTAGTTTGGGCTTGAGTGCGGTATTCGTTTATATGCGGTGCCTTGTTGTATATTTGGCTTAGTAAAAACAATCAATTGGATGAATTTATGACGAAAAGCGTGCCGATCCAGACCTCAGACGAAGCTAAGACCTATACTTGTTTGGCTACAAGTGGACGCCACAATCATGAAGAGGCTGTCAGGTCGCTTGAATATTACAGAGGCATGTTCTCCGGCGCAACCGATGAAGAAAGTAAAACCGTTTGGCGCCAAAAAATCGAAGAGCTAGAAACATGGCTTTCTAGCGAAGAGTACAAGTTCGGCGATTATCCACAGGGAATCAATCACGTTATTTTGGAGCTCATAGAATGGAGGGCAATACTATACGCCTTCCAGCATGTAGAAACAGAGAGCGATCCATTTAGGGAGCATGTTTTCTATCAACAATGGCTGATCGGGGCGTCATATGCCATGTTCTCACTCTTGGCAAAACTAACAGGCGCTGATAAGCGTGAAAATTCACTTCGAAAGCTGTGGTTGAATGTAGAAAAGTTTGTCGCGCGGGATGGCGCATGTTTGAAAGAAGAGCGCAAATTCATAAGTGCGCAATTGGATAAGGCTTCGGGTCAGTTCACCAATGATCGATCTAAAGCCATTCTGTTTCGCAATACTGTAATTGCACATAACGAAAAGAGTGTACAGGTAGAGTGGGACGCGATAGATGAGGATATAAGAGTCCTTGTTAGAATTTGGTCTATCTTGGTTTCTTGGTCGTCGAGGTTTGGAGTAATTTCCCCATTTCGGTCATCCGAGCAGGCTTTTTCTGGGTTGGACGGTCTATTCCAATCTGGCGAATTGTCATTATTAGCAATCCGCAGGCAGGAATATGTTGATATGGTTAAACTCTGGGCTCGCACTCATCTGCACAATGGTCAACCGGACTCTGGCGGCACTGCATTCGCGCAGATCTCAGTAACGCCTAAGGTCATATGTTGAGCCAAGCGAGTAGCCTGGATGGAGCTTGCGGAATCCAGGAAACCTGATGATTTAATCGCGGGCTCGTCCGCGAAGTCGAGATACTTTCTTTTGCGTCGCCAAAAGAAAGTGTCCAAAGTCCTGTAGACCGGAATAAAACGCTGTAAGGCGGAGTCGCCCTCAGGTAATCCGCCAAATGGAGTACAATTCGTAAGCCTAATGATTTTCGCTGGTTCCCAAGCTCCAGCTTGGGAACCCAGTCGTGGAAGCTCTAGCTTCCCGTCCACGATCAACAGACAAAGGGGCAAGCCATGCCTAGAAGCCGCTATCGCGTCCAATGCAACCCTTGTCCTCACTTCCTAACCGCGACGGTAAATCCTGGCTGCCGTTGCTTACCCGCCCGGAAACCGTAAATATTGTGCTGGACTCTTGGCGTTTTTTTACAGCAGGACTCGGGCTTCCAGCTATACGGTTATGTCATCCTTGCTTACCACCTGCATCTTATCGCCTTATCGCCGCTTCGGAAGATTTAAGCCATGATATATAGCGATTTAAATCTTATACGGCGAAGCAAATCAGCGCGCATCTGGAACAATGCCGCTCGGTTAAGTTGTTGGAATTGCCGGCGTTCTTCAAGCGTACTCATAAACAAGAAACTACGCATCAGGTATGGGAAGAAGGTAATCATCCGCAAATCATCGAATCCGAGGCGGTTATGCATCAGAAGTTGGATTACATTCATCAAAATCCCGTGAAACGCGGCTATGCCGATCAACCTGAGTATTGGCGCTATTCCAGCGCACGTAATTATGCCGGACAGGCGGGGTTGATTGAGGCGATAAGGGCGTGGTGAGCTACTCGGGAAGCCGGAGCTTCCACGACTGGGTTCCCAAGCTGGAGCTTGGGAACCAGCTAAATCACAATTATATAATTCCCACGCTCCGCGTGGGAGTTCAGTCCGTAACGCTCCAGCGTTGCGAAACAAAACACCTCGAAGCCGCACAGGTTCATCCGGGACGCTGAAGCGTCTTTAGCAGGGCAATCCCTGAGGGGTGTAAAAATATCCGTTCAAACCGGTCCAACTCAGTGTCATCCGTGTTCTATTAACCTTCTGAAAAGTTACGAAGCCTGACTGCTCAAGTAATCCTCATAATTGCCGTTGAAGTCGACGATACCGGTTGGCGTTAACTCGATAATCCGCGTCGCCAGCGACGACACGAATTCCCGGTCGTGACTGACGAATATCAAGGTGCCGGGATAATTTTCCAATGCGGTGTTCAGCGATTCAATCGATTCCATGTCCAAATGGTTGGTTGGCTCATCCAGCACCATGATGTTGTTTTTTTGCAGAATCAGCTTGCCGAACAGCATCCGGCCTTGCTCTCCACCGGAGATGACTTTAACGGATTTGTTGATGTCGTCCGCGCTGAACAATAAACGCCCCAAGGTGCCGCGTATGGCTTGGTCATCGTCCGATTCCTTGCGCCATTGCCCCATCCATTCGATCAGAGTCATGTCTTCGGCAAAGTCTTCGGCATGGTCCTGGGCGAAGTAACCCACTTCCGAGTTTTCAGACCATTTAACGATGCCGGTATCCGGCGTTAAATCGCCGACCAGCGTGCGCAGCAGGGTTGATTTACCGATGCCGTTGGGGCCGATGACCGCAACGCGCTCGCCGACGGCTACCATCAGGTTCAGGTCCTTGAATAAAGGCTGTTCGCTGTAACCTTTGCTCAATCCTTCGACTTCCAACGCCAAGCGGTGCAGTTTCTTGGTCTGATCGAAGCGGATAAACGGATTAACCCGGCTGGAAGGTTTGACTTCATCCAGCTTGATTTTATCCAGCTGTTTGGCGCGCGAGGTGGCCTGTTTGGCCTTGGACGCGTTCGCCGAGAAGCGGCTGACGAAGGTTTGCAGTTCGGCAATCTGGGCTTTTTTCTTCGCGTTTCCGGCCAGCAGCCGTTCGCGAACTTCGGTTACCGCGATCATGTAGTCGTCATAGTTGCCCGGATAAACGCGCAGTTCGCCGTAATCCATATCGGCCATGTGGGTGCAGACGCTGTTCAAAAAGTGGCGGTCATGCGAGATGATGATCATCGTGCAATTGCGCTGGTTCAGGATGTCTTCAAGCCAGCGGATGGTGTTGATGTCCAGGTTGTTGGTCGGTTCATCAAGCAGCATGATGTCGGGATTGGAAAACAAGGCCTGCGCGAGCAAAACCCGTAGTTTCCAGCCCGGCGCAACGGCGCTCATCGGGCCGTTATGCTGTTCCAAGGGAATGTCCAAGCCCAGCAACAATTCTCCGGCCCTGGCTTCGGCGGTATAGCCGTTGTATTCGGCGAACACCGATTCCAGCTCGGCGGCGCGCATATAGTCGTCTTCGCTCGCTTCCATATTGGCGTAAATCGCATCACGCTCGGACATGGCCGCCCACATTTCGGCGTGTCCCATCATCACCACGTCCAGCACGCGTTGGTTTTCATAGGCGAATTGATCCTGGCGCAGGTTACCTAGGCGCTCGTTGGGACTGATGCTGACGTTGCCCGCCGACGGCTCCAAATCGCCGCTCAATATTTTCATGAAGGTCGATTTGCCGCAGCCGTTTGCGCCGATCAGGCCGTAACGGTTGCCGTCGCCGAATTTAACCGAGACGTTTTCAAACAGGGGTTTAGCCCCGAACTGCATGGTGATGTTAGCTGTAGAAATCAAGTTTTTGTTCCGAAGATTAAGGGTAAAAGATTGTTGGATTGCAAAAGGATTAATTCACCACGAAGGCACGAAGAGCACGAAGAAAATAATAGAGGAAACTTCGTGTCCTTCGTGTCTCGGCAATTGCTCCTGCTCTACCTCCTGCATCCATGCAGTCGTTCGTGGTGAAAAGTTTTTAAATTAATTAAGCCATGTTTCAGACACTATAGTGGCCGTATTTTGATCATCGCTGACCCAAATCTGCCCGTCCTGGATGCTGATTTGCAGTTGCATGGTGCGCTTTACCATCGGTGCGAGTTGATCGGTGGCTTCCTTAGGCAGGTTAACGACCGTCAGGTTTTTAAAGCGTTCCAGCTTGGGTTTAATCTGATTCCACCAGACCGTATTGCGTCCGCCGTAAGTGTAAATGATGACTTTGTCGGCGCGACTGGAGGCCTTGCGGATGCGTTTTTCATCGGGCATGCCCATATCGATCCACAACTCGATGTCGTCGGTCAGGCTTTTTTGCCAGAGCTCAGGTTCATCATCGGTGCTCAGGCCCTTAGTGAATTGCAGCCGTTCCTCGGCGTTGATCACAAAAGCGAGCAGGCGCGCCATCATCCGCTCCTCGGTTTCCGAAGGATGCAGGGCAATGGTCAGGTTATGTGTTTGATAATAGCCCCTGTCCATGTCTGAAATCTGGCAGTCGGCTTTATAGATGGTTGACTTAAGCGCCATTGAACGGTTTTTTACGGCTTTGAAAAATAAAGCTCTATTCTAACAGGTTTTAGCCCTCGGGTGTTTTACAGTAGCAGCTTATCGTCTATGGCTATAAAACGGCCGGCCGAATTAATCAGCGAGGGTGCGGTCAGCGCCGGGACGCCGTAGACTTCCGTCGTTACGCCGTAAACGCTTCGGGCCTTGTTTAATAACAGATCGAAATCGCCGTCGCCGGATAACAAAACAATCACATCGACCTTGGCGGCATACTCGATTACATCCAGCGTAATGCCGACATCCCAATCGCCTTTCGCGGAACCGTCGCTACGCTGGATGTAAGGCTTCAGTTTGATTTCAAAGCCGATGTTTCTGAGGATCTGCTGGAATCCCTGCTGCTTGCTGTCGCCCTTGTCGATTGCATAAGCAAACGCCGCGACCACTTCCCGATTGGCGGTGGCCTGCATCCAGAATGCCGCGTAATTGAAATGCCGCCGGTAACTTTGCTTGGTGGTGTAATAGATATTCTGTACATCGGCAAAGATCGCGACTTTTTCCATGCCGTTATTTGAGGAATGAACAGCAATAATCGCTAGGGGTTTTAACTTTCATCGTGAACGCCGCATTGGCTGGCACATTGAAAGATTCGCCGCCTTTAACGCTTTGCCATTCCGCACCGGGCAATAACACATCCAGGTCGCCGTCGATGATTTCCATCAGTTCAGGGTCGGCGGTGTTGAAGGTGTATTCGCCGGGCAGCATAAAGCCCAAGGTTTTTGATGAGCCGTCGGCAAACTTGATAGTCCGGCTGCTGACATTGCCGCCGAAGTAGACATTGGCTTTTTTGACGACGCTTACGTTATTGAATTCTGACATGGGTTGTCCTTTATGGGGAATGGATAAATAAGGCGCGCAATGATACCAGATTGTCTTGCTTTAGTCAGATGCTGACTGTTACGAATGGAGCGCGTAGCGAATCCGGGGTGCATGGATGTGAAATTTTATGTCGATCAATCACTTGTAAAGTCGGTTTTTTGTTTATGGTGCGTAGCGGCGGGATTACCTGCATTAATCCGTTGCTGGCCCCATTTTTGGCTTGAGCGGTTTCCATATTGTTGTCTGGGGGGCGGTGGCAGTTAAGGCGGTCAATGTGGAATTGGTTTAGGTAAGTCTGATAATCGAGGTTGCTAAAGCGTTTGCCGTCGCTACGGAAAAGCCGCAGCATCGGTCTTTTTGTCTTACGTTTCGACGCTTTATTAATAAAAATCTACTTCTGTTATCATGACCAACAAAGCGGTGCCGTATATTCTAAGTCTAGATCTTTTCAATCACAGGAAAATAATATGGAAAACACTTCAGGACAAGGCCAGAAAGCAATCGTTCCGGCAGAAATTGACAGGTGGAACTGGGGGGCTTTTTTATTGAACTGGATTTGGGGCGTCGGTAATAACACTTTCATAGCGCTGCTCATGTTTGTTCCCTTGGTAAACTTCATCATGCCCTTTGTGCTCGGCGTGAAAGGCAGCGCATGGGCATGGCGGAATAAAGAATGGGAAAGCGTTGACCATTTCAAGGCGGTCCAAAAAAAATGGGCGTGGTGGTCGGTCATCGCGTATTTGTTTTTTATAGCATCTTTTACCGGCTTGTTCTTTGTGGCAATGATGTCAATTAAAGACTCGGACGCTTTTAAATTGGCCAAATCCCAGTTTGAGGGCAGCCGGCAAGCGGCAGAATTGATCGGAAAACCTTTTTCCACCGGCTTACCGTCCGGGAGCATAGAGGTCTCGGAGCCCGGCGGCAAAGCCACCGTTTCCTTTAGTGTGGAAGGTCCCAAAGGCGATGGAACTGTCTATTTCGACGCGGTAAAAGAATTGGGGCAATGGAAAATCAACAGCCTGATCCTTGAACAAGCGGCTACAGGCAAGCGCACAGATATTAGCCGGTCCGCTATGCCTGCGCCTGTCGAGCAAACTGTTGCAGCTGCGCCCCCGCTTGCCGAGGAAGCTGTAGACTCCGCTAAAAAGACCGGTTCGGACGAAGCTAATGCAGGTGCTGCTAAAGCCGTAGTCGGGGTGCGCAAACCTACCGGGGATGTCAATGAGTTCTGGGACAATTTGACCTGGGATGACCTGTCCGCTGAAGAGAAAAAGCTTTGGGCCGTTTTAGGCTGGAATGGCAGGATCTGGGGGTCTGAATCTGAATTCCCGGTTTCTGAGGGTACTTCGTGGAATAAATTAAGCAAGGAAGAGCGAGCGGCGTTAACTTCTTTAGGCTATAACGAAAAATCGTGGAATAAAGAATAACGGATCGTAGCCCGTGTTTTCACCCTGCAAAATTCTTGGTGAAAACACAAGCCCTTCACTTTAGGCGAACGAACTACGGTTAGTCGAAAGTGGCTGAGGTTTCGCCAGTTTTCTTGTTCCAATGGATAGTGATTTTTTCTTCCTTGCAAAGGTCAATATCCGTCCATTCCACTTCCTCTTTATCATCATAAACAACTTTTAGGTCGTATTTGCAGATTTCATTTTGGCTGGAAAATACTATTTTTGCGTTCTCGCCATCGCCTAAAACGTCCTGTCCCAGCACATCATTTAACCAATCATTCGCATTAGAGCTTGGAGACACGTAAACTTCATCAATGGTGTAACCTGTTTTGTTGACCAAAGTAAAGTCTTGTTGCCCGGCTGCTACGCCCACACCGCTGGCTGCTGAGGCCGCTATAGCGGTTATGCCGACCAAAAACCATTTCTTTATATTTAATGTCCCTTTTTTCATGTCTTATTTCTCTTAAAGTGGAGTTGAGATCTTGGCGCTGTGCGTAAGGAGAGCGACCAAGCTTTATGGTTTTCACCGCCCATTTTACAAATTTGTTGTTTGGGCGAGGATGATTGTTAATTAAATAAAATACTTTGTAAATATTTAGCTGAAAACAGTGATATCCCAAATAAGCCGAGAAAAAACCAAAACCTAATTTCTCATTTCCGGCAAGCGTCATGTTTTCCTCACAAACTCCTCGAACGCCCCTAATGCTAGCGGACGGCTAAACAAATATCCTTGATAAGCATGACAGCCGTGACGAAAAAGAAAGTCCCTTTGCGCGACGGTTTCGACCCCTTCGGCAATAACGGATAGGCCCATGGTTTCAGCTAAGGCGACTATCATTTTGGCAATGGCTGCGTCGTTGAGGTCAACCAGGATATCCCTGATAAAGCCTTGATCGATTTTCAACTGATCCAGAGGCAGTTGTTTCAGGTAGTAGAGAGACGAATAGCCGGTACCGAAATCATCCAGCGAGAACCCCACACCTTTGGCTTTCAATGCGGTCATCTTGGTAATGATGTCATCTACATTGGACACCAGCAGACTTTCGGTGAGTTCCATTTTGAGTTTACGCGGATCGGCTCTGGTGCGGTCAAGCACGGCTAGAACTTGATCGACAAAGTCGGTTTGACGGAACTCGCGAGCACTGACATTAACGGCCAATTCAAGATGCGCCGTTTCGTGTCGCTTAGCCCAGGTTGCTAACTGAGCGCAAGCGCTTTCCAACACCCAGTGGCCCAACTGCAGGATCAACCCTGTTTCTTCTGCCAACGGAATAAATTCCGCAGGAGACACTGTGCCGTGCCGGGAGTGCTGCCAACGTACTAAGGCTTCGGCGCCGGTTATCCGGCCTCCATCGTCTACTTGGGCTTGGTAGTAAAGCAGAAACTGTTGTTTCTGTAGACCTCGATACAGATCCGCCTCCAGGCTGGCGCGGGCTGTGAGCGTTGTCTGCATGGTCTGGTCGAAAAAATGCAGGGTGTTGCGGCCTGCTGCTTTGGATTGATACATGGCGATATCCGCCTGTTTCAGCAGCTCATCAGTGCTCCGTCCGTGATCGCTGAACAAAGTGATGCCAATGCTTGGAGTGCTGTGGTGTTTGTGGCCTGAAAGCCGGTAGGGCTGATTCAGCCTAACTAGAATTTTCTCGCCGACAGTCTTGACTTGGATTGCGGCTTCCTGGGCGGTCTTGCTCAAATTTTCAAGCATGATCACAAACTCATCACCGCCCAAGCGGGCGACAGTATCGCATTCGCGTACACAGGCGGAGAGACGGGCAGCTACTTGTTGCAGCAGTAGATCGCCCTTGTCATGGCCGAGGGTATCGTTTAATGTTTTGAAGTTGTCCAAATCGATAAACATTATCGCGCCGTACATGCCGCTTCGGGTACTGGCCGCTTTGGCTTGTTGCAGCAGGTTCAGCAATAAGCGCCGATTAGGCAATTGGGTAAGCGGGTCGTAGAAAGCCAATTGCTTGATCTCTTCCTCAGCCGCCTTGCGTTCGGTGATGTCGAGATGGGTGCCGACAAAATGGGTGACTTCTCCGGCTGTATCGGTCACTGCGGTGATGGTTAGCCACTTGGGATAGATTTCGCCGTTCTTGCGCCGATCCCAAATTTCTCCCTGCCAAGTCCCTGTGTGGGTGATGCTCTCCCACATCGCGGTATAAAAAGCCGCGTCATGGAGCCCTGATTTTAGTACGCTCATTTTACGGCCTACCGCCTCGTCGGCGGTGTAGCCGGTGGAGTCGGTAAACGTTTTGTTAACCCGCAGAATAACTGAGTTGGAATCGGTGATGACCATCGCTTCATGCGATTCGAATGCTGTGGCGGCAATACGCAGCTCTGCTTCGATCTGTTTTCGTTGCGTGATGTCGCATAATACGCTGGCAATACGGAGGCCATGTTGTGTTTGAATGGGGCTTAAGCTGATTTCCACATCAATTTCGCTACCGTCTTTGCGCAATGCCCGCATCTCTCTACCTGTACCCATCGGCCGTGGGCTGGGGGCGGCAACGAACATGCTGAGTAGCGTCTTATGTCTGGCTCGCAGGTGTTCCGGTAGCAGCATATCAATGGGCTGACCCAGCAATTCGCTATTCGGGTAGCCTAATAACTGTTCGGTATACCGGTTTACCTGGGTAATAGTACCTTGTCCGTCGCAAATTAATATGGCATCCGGCGCGGCATCGAAAACGGCGCGGTGAAACTCTTCGCTGGTTTTTAGGGCTTGTTCGGCTTGCTTGCGTTCGGTGATGTCGGTGGCGATTCCGCAGATAGCGTAAATCTCGCCGGAAATCCGCCGTAGCGGGAATTTGACCGAGATGTAGGTGTGGATGCCGTCGTCGTGAGGCACTAATTCTTCCACTTCCAGGGCTTGCCCCGATTGGATCACCTCTTGTTCGCTGCTGCGGATAGCGTCGGCTATGTCCTGGGGGAATATGTCGTAGGCGGTTTTTCCCTGGATTGTTGCATGGTCAATATGAAAGAGTTCTTCATAAAGCCGGTTTACAAGAATATATCGTCCCGCCACGTCCTTCATGAATATGATCGTGCGCGCATTATCCGTGATCGCGCGCAAGCGGTTTTCGTCTTCAATATGGGTGGTAAGCAGCGCTTGGAAGCCATCGGCCATTTCGTTGAAACTGTCGGCTACCTGGCTAAGTTCGTCTTTGGTGCCGAGATTAACCCGTTCGCGCAGATCACCGCCGGCAAAGGTCCGCGCCGAACGGGCTAGCGATTGAATACTGTCTTTCATCGCGTAATAGCTGCCGGTGAAGAAGTAGCACGCCGCCAGCAACAGTAAGCTAACGGTCCCGATGCTGATGCCGATTTTACGGTTTGCGCGTTCAATGCGATTGTGGATCAGCATGCGCGCTGTCGGCAGCAGAACTTCGTATATCTGCGCGTAATTTCTGTCGATCATCTCCGTTGTGATTTTGAAAAACTCTTTAGGGGATTCGGAAAAATGACCGGTCAAAATGTCCGAGCGTACAAGGTCGACAATTTTATGCGACGAATCGATGATGTCTTTGCTGGTTTCCGAGAGTTGGGGCTGTGTCCGGCTATTGAATCGGCCCGTTTTAGCGAAATTAATGGACAGGCTATTGAGCGTATCGTCAAGCTGGGCGATCAGGGTGATCAGCGTGTTTTTTTGGTATTCTGAGAGCTGTTTTTTACCCAAGATACCGGCACCGAAAGCGCGGACTTGCCCTAGCCGTTCGAGTGCTCTGGGAAGCTTCCATATGGCAGTGTCAATCAGGTAAGACGAATCGAGGCCGGGGTCAATGGTCAAGGCGTATTCATCCGCAACGGCCATCTCGAAGTTCAGCAGTGCGTCGATTAAATAGGTATGCGCTGCAAAATTTTCTTCTACGGTCCAGTTGACGCCGTCTGCTTGCAGCCTGTTCCAGACAGTCTCAATGCTCCGCCATTCCCCGCCCAGGACCAAATGGGCAGGTAGCAGGTTTTTTAATGCGTAAAAGGCAGCCGTTGCTTCAATTAACTTTGCGGTGCGCACGGCGCGGAAGTCTTTAATGCCGCCCAAAAATCCTGCCGATAGCCCGCGATGCTGCTGTATAAGCTGAACGGTCATGGAAATGGGCTTAATTAAGGCAATGCCCTCCAACTCCTGTTGCGATGTGCGTCTAACCTGATTGAGGCTTTCATAGAGGTTGTGCATTACTACCGTAATGGCAATCAGGTATATCAGCCAAAGTACCGTGAATTTCCATGTATAACTCAGCCTGTTCATCAGAGCGATAGCCGGAGAGAATAGTCTTTTCATGGTTGCTTCACCTGAATGGGTGTTGTTGGGTAATTAAATAACTGCCAACTAAATATTGGTGGTTTTAAACCACGGGTTAGCGTATTTCCTGTGGCTTAAAGCCGGCGCCGGAATAATTGTCAAAAGTTAACCGTTCAGTTCTCTGTTTTAAAAAAGGAGGACGAGTTTTTCAACAACCTCTGTATCTTCTTTAAACAGGAAATGGACACCTTGCAGCGCGGCTCCGGCATTAGCGATTATGTTTTTTAAATAAAATACCGATTTGTCAATTCAACTCCACTCTGCTGCAATATCAATTAATACGTTCGTCGTCAATCTAAGAGATAAGGTTTTGCAAAGCCTATCGCTATTAAAATCCCGGTAACGCTCCTGCGTTACAATTCGACAGCGGTCTTTTACCGATTCATGTGAGAGCGATTGATAAAAATAAGGTCTCCATGTCCGGTTAAACCCAGGTTGTGCGCCACTGCCTTCACGGCGGCTGAGATATTGATAGTTAAATAGCCGTCGAAAATTGGATTGGCTGAACGGCTCAAGCACTTGCCGGTTCTCGTGTTGCAAAATTCTTGTGGCTTGTTTAATTCAGGCCAAAAAAAAGCGTCCCCAGACGGAATGCCTGAGGGATTCAGTCTGGTTAGACGCCTTTGTCAATAGGGTTCGCCGTTGAACCAAAATTTTTAGCGGCCCCGCATTGGGGTTTTAATAGAGTTTACAGCAATCGTTATGCCAAAGTTGTTGCAACGCTTGTCTGTATCTATATTTTAGTTAATACAGAAAGTTATATGTTGTTCTTTGAACCGGTGCTGTTTGGGGATTCATGAAAATGCATCGATTTAGTGCATTCAATCGTTAACATGCACCAATAGGATTTTCTGATAATCGGTTTTTTAGAACGCCTGGCGTACAGACCTGGGCGGTTCCCCGATGAATTGCTGTTGTCAGTATGGTTTGCGGATTACCAAAAGCCGGGGCGCTATGTCTTTGTGTTCTGTGTTGTAAACAGTGTTGACTTCAAATTGCCGGGTATCCAGTTGATTGCACCAGTTTGTGACCTGATCGGTTTCCAGATCGCCGCCGGGGTGGCCGGGATAGGCCAGTAGGGTGATGACGCCGTTGACGGCCAAAATCCGACTTGCGACAGTTAAGGCCGTCAATGTGGAATCGGTTTGGGTAATGACGCTTTTATCGCCGCCCGGCAGATAGCCCAGGTTAAACATGATTGCTTTAACGTTGCAGTGGAGTTGTTCCGGGATTTTTTCGGCCATATCGGCATGGCTGGCCTGAATTAAGGTCAGGCAGTCCTGCAATCCGTTATGCCGTAATTTCTCCCGAGTCGAATCGATAGCCGCCCGTTGTATGTCAAAGCCGTAAACATGGCCCGACGGGGCGACTTGTTCGGCGAGAAACAAGGTATCGTGGCCGTTGCCTACTGTCGCATCAATCGCAATATCGCCGGGATGAAGAATGTTCTTGATCAGGTCGTGGGCGGTGTTAACCAGTGAAATGCGTTTCATAATAACGTTGAATATTGCAGGTTTTGGGCAGGGGGTTGCCGCTTAATAAGGCATCGGCGAAAAGCTGACTGTACCTCGGTATTTGCAAACTGCCTTTGGCGCCGAAGCCGTTAAAAATTGCCAGTTGCTGGTGCTTTGGATGCCAGCCGATAAAAGGCTGCTTGTCCAATGTGCAAGGGCGGATATTGGCCTGATGGTTGGTCAAGGTTGCCTTAGTCAAACCGGTTGAGACTTGGCTAAGGGCGGCCAGTAATTCGTTTTTGCCTTGTTCGGTAGTTCGGATGTCTAGGTTTTCCCGGTCGAAGGTCGCGCCGATTCTAATTTGACGGGCGTTTAACGGGATCAGCCAGTTGCCGTAATTGAGAATTTTATCGGGCAATTCGCTCTGGTGTTTCAGGGTCAGAATTTCGCCTTTGACGGCTTGAAAAGGCAGATCACAAAACCAGGGGTTTTGCGTTGCCTGATGGCCTTCGCAGAAAATAATCTGCTTCGGGGCGATGTCCAGCCAGCGTAAAGACGGTTGCAGCTGAACGTCGCGGTAATCGAAATCAGCCTGCCGGTAGCTGTTGTTGGCAATGAAAAACGCTTTCAGGCAACTTAATAGTGGCCGGGTTAATAGATAGCCGGTCTGTTTTTGTTCCAGAAAACCGAAGGGTGTTGCAAGATTGTCGATGGTTTTGCCGGGCGGCTGGATGCCGCCTAAATAAGCCTGATAATCAGGGTTGTTAATGCGTTTGGCGGCGTTTTTTAATTCGCTGTCGCTTTGGAAAATCCGCAGCATCGGTTTTTCTACATAAAATTCTTGATGGAAAAAATAGGCTAACTGGAAATAACGGCGCTTTGCTGCGGGCAACAGTGTATCGACATCGGCGGATTTTACGAAGCGCATGCCGGTGACCGGGTTGATCAGTCCAGCCGCAACTTGCGAGGCGTTTTCCCGGCCGTTATCGATAATGACAACTTTGCAGCCGCGTTGGATGAGTTCCCACGCAAGCAAGCTGCCTGCCAGTCCCTGGCCGATGATTAGAAAGTCGATCATGATTTTCGGATAGTTAAAATTCACCACGAAGGCACGAAGGATACGAAGAAAAACAAGGCGTGCTAGTTCCCAAGCTCCAGCTTGGGAATTCGGTGCAGGCAGCTCCAGCTTCCAGTCTCGCGAAGCTAGAGCTTCGTCATCTGGGTTCCCAAGTTGGAGCTTGGGAACCAGCGTATTTCTTATCTTAATGCGGTAACGCTGGAGCGTGGAAACGATAAAGAAAAACTTCGTGTCCTTCGTGCCTTCGTGGTGAATTTTTATGTCTTGATGGCGATTAATATTTATTTGGCCGTCAACGCCACGCCTTTAAAATAAATCCCATCCCAGCCGTATTGCATGAAATTCCTGATGTTCTGGTGGCCTGTGCCGTTCGGGTCGTTTAAAACGTCCAGCCGGTAATAATCGCCAAACAGGTTTAACGTCTGTTGTTGATCGAGCCGGTTGAGTTGGGCAAATGCGAAAATCTTGCAGGAACCTTCGTTGGTACCGGCCCGATTGACTAACAACTGCTCGTTCAGGCCGTTGCTGAACTCAGTGGGTTGATAATCGTAGTTTTCAGTAATGACGGCGATAGTTTCATCAAAACCGACGTTTTCGTTGTTTTTTATTTTTTCAAGAAACGATGCGAGTGACATGTGTAAGTTTTAGGTGAAAAGTTAACGAAGTAAGCCTGAAATCTTTTTAAATTCGGGATGAGTCGAATCCCTGACCCATTCGAACAAGACCGATTCATAATTGGTAATGGTCGCGCCTTGCTGTTGCATGCGCTGCAAGGCGTAGAATTTATGTTCCGCCTTGCGCGAGCAAATGGCGTCTTCGACGACATGCACCTGATAGCCGAAATGCATCAATTCCAGCGCGGTCTGGATTACGCAAACATGCGCTTCCTGGCCGACCAGTATGACTTGCTTGCGATCGGTGCTGGCTACGGTGTCGGTAAAGCCGTCGGCCGCACAGCAGGAAAAGCCGGTCTTGTCGAAAATCAGGGTGTCTTCCGACAGTATGTCGGTGATGGTTGTATCGGTAGCGCCTAAGCCTTTGGGGTATTGTTCGGTTAGCAATACGGGGATGCCTAATAGTTCCGCGGCTTCAACCAGGCTGCGGGCGTTGGCCGTCATCAGTTCGGCGTCGCGCTCAGGCATGGCTGCGGATAATTTTGACTGTAAATCGACGACGATCAACAGGCTGTTTTTTAACGACAGGAGGTTAGGGTGTGTGGTCATTTTAATTTGAAGGAAAGGTTTAGGAGGCAAAAGGCAAAAGGCAAAAGGCAAAAGGCAAAAAACACATCCTACGCCCTTTGCCTTGCGCCTTTAGCCCTTTTTCATAATCCGCGCTTTTTCACGTTGCCAGTCGCGGTCTTTTGAGGTGGCGCGCTTGTCGTGCAATTGCTTGCCTTTTGCCAGGCCGATTTCCAGTTTGGCCCGGCCGTTTTCCCAGTACATCGACAACGGAATCAAGGTGTAGCCTTTGCGCTCGACCGCGCCGATCAGTTTGTTCAGTTCGTGCCGGTTCAGCAGCAGTTTTTTGGCGCGAACAGCGTCCGGGTTGACATGGGTCGATGCGGACAGCAATGCAGAAATATGCGCGCCCAACAGCCAGGCTTCGCCCCGTTTTATCGTCACGTAACTCTCTTTAAGTTGCACGCGTCCATCCCTGAGGCTTTTCACTTCCCAGCCTTCCAAAACCAGCCCGGCTTCAAACCGTTCCTCAATCGAATACTCAAATTTAGCCTGACGATTAACGGCGATCGTGGCGTTTTGTTGCTTGTTGTTTTTCTTGGACTTTTTATCGGCCATAAGTGCGGGTTGAGATTTTTAAACTGACGGAAAGGAATAATTTTGCTATTTTACTCGATATTACTGCAATAGTCAGACAAAGCTCGCCACCAAGGATGCATCCGTGGTGATTTTATAATTATAAAGTTTTTACAGGCACACAAATGACGGATACAAAAAAATCAATTCATGGTGAATGGTCATCGCGTTTCGCATTTATTCTGGCGGCGACAGGTTCCGCAGTCGGTCTGGGTAATATCTGGAAGTTTCCTTATATTACCGGTGAAAACGGCGGCGGGGCATTCGTCATCGTTTATTTGTTGTGCGTGTTGCTGATCGGCATCCCCATTATGATGGCGGAAACCATGCTCGGGCGGCGCAGCCGGCAAAATCCCATCAACACCATGATAACCCTGGCTGATGAAGCCGGGGCCGACAAAAACTGGCATTATCTAGGTTGGATGGGCGTTACTGCCGGTTTTTTAATACTCTCTTATTACAGCGTTATTGCGGGCTGGGCTTCGGCTTATGTGTTAAAGGCCTTTACCGGCAGTTTTTTCGGTGCCGATGCGCCGGCGATAAAAGAGCTTTTCGACGGTTTTGTCGCCAGTCCGGTGCAGTTAGCTTTCTGGCATACCTTGTTCATGTTGGCGACCATGTTGGTTGTGGTGCGCGGCGTTAATACCGGCCTGGAAAAAGCCGTGCGTTTTTTAATGCCCAGCCTGTTTGTGCTGTTGATGTTGCTGGTGGCTTATGCAATGACTTTCGATGACTATTATGACCGAGGCATCAAATTCCTATTCACGCCCGATTTCAGCAAACTGACCGCTAACGGCGTATTGACCGCGATGGGACACGCCTTTTTCACGCTGAGCTTAGGCATGGGTGCGATCATGATTTACGGCTCTTATTTGCCGAAAGATGTGTCGATTTCCAGAACCGTATTTTTAATTGCAGGTACCGATACCGCGGTTGCGTTATTGGCCGGTATCGCCATTTTTCCGATTGTTTTCGCCGCCGGACTGGAACCTGCGGCAGGTCCCGGATTGATCTTTCAAACCTTGCCGATTGCGTTCGGCAACATGACCGGCGGCTGGCTGTTCGGCATTTTGTTTTTTGTGATGCTGGTGTTTGCGGCGTTGTCGTCGTCCATTTCATTGATAGAACCGGCTGTTGCGTGGTTGATTGAAAATAAAGACATGACCAGGCAACAAGCCTGTATCTGGTCGGGTTCTGTAACCTGGCTGCTGGGATTAGGCACTGTTTTTTCATTCAATGTCTGGTCCGAGTTCAAGATTTTCGACAGAACCATTTTTCAATTACTGGATTATTTAACCGCCAATTTGATGTTGCCTATCGGCGGTTTTTGCATCGCAGTGTTTGCCGGTTGGATCATGAAGCAGCAACACACCGAGCATGAGCTGGACATGCCTAATCCGCTTAGCTATCAAGTGTGGAGGATATTAATTTGCTATGTGTCTCCCGCCGCTGTGTTTTTAGTATTCCTGCATGTGGTCGGAGTTCTTTAAGCATGACCGTTGTGCAAAAAAGCGCCTTGGTTAAATTCTCGGCGCAGCGGATGTTTGATTTGGTCAACGACATTGAAGCCTATCCTGAATTTTTGCCCTGGTGCAGCGGTAGCCGAATCATCAAGCGCGAAGGCGACATCGTCGAAGCCGAGGTAATGATTTCGAAAGGCGGCTTTAAAAAATCCTTTGCGACCCGGAACAAGATTGATAACGGGCGCAGCATGACGCTGTCCTTGTTGAACGGCCCGTTTTCCTCTCTGGAGGGAAAATGGGAGTTTATGCCGCTGCGCGAGGATGCCAGCAAGATTTCCCTGGACCTGGAATTCGAAATGTCAGGCAAACTGGCAAGCTTGGCCTTCGGCGCAGTCTTTAACCAGATCTGCAACACGATGGTGAGTTCGTTTACCGCACGGGCCAAAGCCGTTTATGGTTAATGTCGAAGTGGCTTACGCAAAGTCCGAAGAGCAGGCGATAGTCGCGCTGGCAATGGAGGACGGCGCAACGGTTGAAGCTGCGATAAACGCCTCAAGGTTGCTGGAGCGTTTTCCCGAGATCGGCTTGTCCGGGATTAATGCGGGTATTTTTGGTGTGGCCTGCAAACTAGATCAGCCCGTTAGTGAGGGCGATAGGATAGAAATCTATCGGCCTTTGGTTCATGACCCTAAAGAGGCCAGGCGGCAGCGGGCTTTGAAGAGTTTTTGACGTTATAATCCTATAACATTAATTCGCTACGAGAAGGGCAACAACATGAGTGAGCTATCTAAAAGATCAACTGTTTACTTTGAGCCGGAAATTCATCAAGCATTAAAAATTAAGTCCGCCATTACTCATCAGTCGCTTTCTCAAGTGGTCAATGAAGCGATACGTCTTGCTTTACAAGAAGACAGAGAGGATTTATCCGCTTTTGAAGAAAGAGCTGGCGAGCCTACATTGAGCTATGAGGAGCTGCTGGAAGACTTAATGGCGCATGGCAAATTATAAAGTCGTCTTCAAAAAATCAGTTGCTAAAGATCTTCGAAATATTCCAAACACAGATGTAAAGCGCATACTCTGCTCCGTCGGGTTAGGGCTGTCGCCTAACCCGACCTACATATTAAAGCGGCAGCTGATCCGATGATGACGCCGGTTTTGCGTTTGCTTTGCCGGATTTAGGCGTGTCCTCTGTGCCGTCATAGCCAAACAGGCCGGTGATCATTTCCCACATGGTTTTTTCTAGATCGCGCTTCGGTACGTCAACCGTAGTTTCATCCGATGTCTTGATAACGGGAACGGTGCTGGGTTTAAAGTCGCCTTGCACGCCGATCAGTTGTTCTTTATCAAAGAACAATGAAATTCTTTTTTGCTCCCTGTCTCCGCCGCCCTTTTGCGCCGAATAAAGATAGTCCCACCGTTTCTGATGAAAAAAATCGACCAGCATCGGAGAACCCATGATGTAAAGCACTTGGCGTTTGTTCATGTCGGGTCTGAGTTGGTCAATCATGGATTGATCGACGATATTGCCTTGCTGGACATCTATGGTATAGACGCCGGGCAGGTTGGTCAGAATCGTGGTGCAGGAGGCGAGTGTCAGGCTTGCCACGACTGCAAGGATGCAAGAGCTGTGGCGGTTGCCGGCTAGGTTTAAAGCAAAAAGCGGCTTTCTCATTTAAGGCTGCGGATATGTTTAAAATATAAAATGATACAGGATGTTAAGGGATTATCCTATAAAACTGTCATGCCCATACTGCCAAAAACAGGCTACAATGCGCGCAGTTCTTTATAAATTGCCTTATCCGGCATAAGCGGAGATTAGTTTTGGAAAACCATGATTTAAGGAATGCAGGCCTGAAGGTGACTTTGCCACGGATCAAGATTCTACAAATTTTAGAAAAGCAGGTCGATGACCGTCATTTAACCGCTGAACAAGTTTATAAGATTCTGCTGAGTGAAGACGAAGAGATCGGCTTGGCTACGGTCTATCGCGTTTTAACCCAGTTTGAAGCGGCGGGACTGGTAAGCCGCCATCATTTTGAGGGCGGCAATTCTGTTTTTGAACTTGATAGCGGTAGGCATCACGATCACATACTGTGCATGAAGTGCGGCAAAGTGGATGAATTCACCGATGAGGTTATTGAAGCCCGGCAAAAAGAAATTGCGGAAAAACTGGGCTATGAGTTAACCGATCACGGCCTTTATTTGTACGGTTTTTGCGCAAAGTGCAGGAAATCCTGATTTTATTACTTTTAGATTGTAGGCTTCATGTTTAAACCTCTCATTTTTTATATCGGCTTGCGTTATACGCGGGCCAAACGCCGAACTCAGTTCATTTCTTTTATCACGTTAACGTCCGTTCTGGGCATAGCCTTGGGCGTCACTGCGTTGATTGCGGTGTTGTCGGTGATGAACGGCTTTGAAGCAGAATTGCGCGAGCGGATTCTCGGCATGACTTCGCATGCGACCGTCACCGGACGGTACGGCCAGCTGGATAATTGGCAGGAATTGGAACAGAAGTTAAAAAACTATCCGCATGTACAAGGCGCTGCGCCTTTTATCAATGGCCAGGTGATGATCAATGCCGACCGGCGCGTTAGCGGCACCATGCTGACCGGTATTTTGCCGGAATACGAGTCCAGAGTGTCGGAGGTCGCCGATAAAATGACAAACGGCAAGCTGTCCGATCTGGTTCCAGGCGAATACGGCATTGTTTTAGGCGTTGAGTTGGCTAATTATCTGGGCGTTTTCATCGGCGATAAAATTACTGTGATCAGTCCGCAGATTAACTCGACACCAGCCGGGATTGTGCCGCGCATGAGACGGTTTACCGTGGTCGGTATTTTTAAGGTCGGCATGTATGAATATGACCGCAATATGGCGTTGATTCATCTTGATGACGCGGGCAAGCTGTTTCGTTTAGAAACTGCGGTGTCGGGGCTTAGGATCAAGCTGGATGACTTGTTTAATGCGCCGAAAATTACCCGCGCGCTTTCAAACGCTTTGTATGACGATTATCAGGTCAGCGATTGGACGCTGGCGCACAGCAACTTCTTCCGGGCGATACAGACCGAAAAACGGGTGATGTTCATCATCCTGTTGCTGATTGTCGCGGTGGCGGCTTTCAATATTGTTTCCACGCTGGTGATGGTGGTTACCGATAAACGCGGCGATATTGCTATTTTAAAAACCCAGGGACTGACATCGAGATCGGTCATGGGTATTTTTATGGTGTTGGGGGCCGTCATCGGTGTAGTCGGCACCGCGCTCGGAACCGTAGGCGGGGTGTTGTTGGCGTTGAATGTCGAGACCATCGTGCCGGCGATTGAGGAATTATTTCATGTCCAGTTCATGGCGGCCGATGTCTATTACATCAGCGAATTGCCGTCCAAACTGGTCTGGACTGATGTTTATGCGATAGCGGGCATGGCCTTTTTACTGTCATTATTGGCGACTATTTATCCTGCGTGGCAGGCGGCCAAAGTCAATCCAGCGGAAGTTTTAAGATATGAATAACAGCAACATACTGCAATGCCGGCAGTTGACCATGCGCTATGACCAGGGCGGGCTTGATGTCGAGGTTTTAAAAGGGGTCGATTTAAGCATCGGTGTCGGTGAACGCGTCGCCATTATGGGGGCGTCGGGTTCAGGCAAAAGCACTTTGCTGCATCTGCTGGGCGGGCTTGAGAAACCCAGCGGCGGTAAGGTGGTGTTGGACGGCGTTAATCTGAATGAAGTCGGCGCAGGCCAACTGGCTAAGTTAAGGAATAAGTCCTTAGGCTTTATTTATCAGTCTCATCATCTGTTGGGTGAATTTACCGTGTTGGAAAATGTGGCGATGCCTTTGTTGATTGGCGGGCGCACGGTAAAAGAGGCGAGTATTCGTGCGATAGAGTTATTGAAGCGGGTAGGGCTGGGACATCGAATCGAGCACAAACCCGGTGAATTATCCGGCGGGGAAAGGCAGCGCGCCGCAGTCGCCAGGGCGTTGATCAACAAACCCGGCGTGGTTTTGGCCGACGAACCCACCGGAAACCTGGACAGTAAAACGGCGGATCAGGTGTATCAGTTAATGCTGGAATTAAATCAGGAGCTGAATGTCAGCTTTTTGGTGGTGACTCATGACCATGATCTGGCTGCAAGAATGGGTAAGGTTTTGCATATGGAAGATGGGCTGATTTTAGGTTAAGGATAACAAGGCCAAAGGCCAAAGGCACAAGTGCTACTAAGTTCTTTTGCCTTTTGCCCTTAGTCTTTCGTCATTAGTCTTTTTTCCTTCCTTTCCGCCCATTTTTTGGTTACATGCTGTTGCCAGTAATATTGAATGCCGAAATAACCGGCAGCGGACGAAACTATACCCATAATGAAACAGCCGATCAGAAACGGCTGCCAGACATCGCCAAGCCCGGAGAACATGCCGCTTAGTGAAAATTCGGATTCATCGGCGCCGGCCGGTTGATTCATAAACCAGAGTCCGACTTCATAAGCAAAATAAAACAGCGGCGGCATCGTGATCGGGTTGGTTATCCAGACCAGTCCTACCGAAAGAGGCAGATTAGCCCTGTAATAAATGGCAAGCGCAGCGGCAATGGCCATTTGCGTCGGCGTCGGAATCCATGCGCAAAATAAACCCACGGCAAAAGCCATAGAGACCGAGCGTCTGTTCAAATGCCAGAGGTTGGGCTCGTGCAGTTTATCGCCCAAAAATTGAAGGCTCTTGTGCTGTTTGATGACGTCAGGATCAGGAATGAACTTGTCGATTAGTTTTTTTATAAGTTCTTTTGGCATCGCTATTTGTTTTCTAAAGTTATATTGTTCAGTCTATCAGGTTTTTCTTAGCCTAAAAAACGCCCAGGTGTTAAATGGTTGTTTCCGCCCTGTCATTTTTAGCCGGGCTGTTGTCGGTTCAACAGTTGCCGGTATTGCCGGATATCCAATGGCTGATAGTGGGCGGCGTAGCGGCCTGCATTATTGCATGGTTGCGTTATTGGCGGTGGCTGTTTTTTTTGGTCGGCGTACTGTGGGCGATAGCGTTTGCGATGTGCCGATTGTCCGACCGGTTGCCTGAGTCCGTGGAAGGTGTCGATGTTCAGGTGAGCGGCGTTATAGCCGATCTGCCTGAGCGGGATGAGAAGCGCGTCCGTTTTGATTTTATTATTGAGGATGCTGGAACTGGCGCGGGCGCGGCGACCGTCATCGATCCGGTGCAACAATTACCGGGTAAATTGCGATTAAGCTGGTATTACCCTGATCAACCCGTCAAGGCGGGTCAGCATTGGACCTTTACCGTTAAATTAAAGCGCGTCCACGGAACAATGAACCCCGGTGGCTTCGATTACGAACGCTGGCTGTTTACCGAAGGAATCGGTGCGACAGGCTATGTGCGGCCAAGTCCGAAGCCTGTTTTGCTGGGGAGCGATTCGTCCTGGAGCAATATCGCTGTCTTTCGGCAGCTCATTACCGACCGGCTCTCAAACACATTAAGCAACAGCCCAAGTCTTGCGCTGATAAAGGCTCTGACGATTGGCGACGGTAATAGTATCACTCAACAGCAATGGGAGGTTTTCCGCAAAACCGGTACGACGCATCTGGTGGTGATTTCCGGCTCGCATATCGGGCTTATTGCCGGGCTGGTTTACTTTCTGGTGTTGAAATTATGGGCGTGGACCGGATGGCTTAGCCAGTCGCCGCAAAAGGTCGCGGCGGTTTCGGCGGTGCTGGTTGCGGTGTTTTACTCAGGTCTGGCCGGTTTTTCGGTGCCTACCCAGCGCTCCGTGGTCATGTTGGCTGTTGCGATGACGTCCATTATTCTGCAACGTAACAGCCGCCCTTTGAATACCTTGTCCATTGCGCTGTTCGCGGTATTGATATTCGACCCCTTGGCGGTGTTGGCGGCTGGATTCTGGTTGTCATTTCTCGCCGTTAGCTTGATTGTCTATGCCGTTTCCGGGCGCTTAGGCAGGATTAAGCATGTTTGGACAGCAATAAAATTGCACTGGGTCACGTCGGTGGGTTTGTCGCCGTTGCTGTTGCTGTTTTTTCAACAGGTCTCACTGATTGCGCCGCTGGCGAACCTGATTGCGGTGCCGGTCATCAGTCTTTTGGCGGTGCCGTTGTCGCTGCTGGCTGCCGTTGTCATGTTTATTTCGCCAATGCTGGCAAGCAAGCTGTTCTATTTTGTGGACACTGTGCTGCAAAGTTTGTGGTGGCTGTTGGTTCATTTGGCGGAAATCCCCGTGGCCTCTATCAATCATGCGCCGCCCTCGTATTGGGCATTGCTTTTTGCCGTGCCGGGTGTGTTGCTGTTGCTCGCTCCGGCAGGTATGCCGGCACGCTGGCTGAGTGTGGTGATGTTTTTGCCGTTGGCGTTTACCGATGCAGAGCAACCCGAGACCGGCGAGATCAATATGACGCTGCTGGATGTCGGGCAGGGATTATCAGCCGTCGTTCAAACCACTCATCATCTGTTGGTTTTCGATACCGGCGCGAAATTCTCCGAGCAAAGTGATATGGGGCAGAGCGTGCTGTTGCCTTATTTGCGCGCGCAAGGCGTCGCCAAGATCGACAGCTTAATCATCAGTCACGGCGATAACGATCATATCGGCGGCGCGGCATCGTTAATGCGCGGCATGCCCGCTGAAAAAGTTTTGACCAGCGTTCCGCAGCAGTTAAGCGGGTATGCACCAATCGAGTGTGCAGCCGGTCAATCGTGGGTGTGGGATGAGGTCGAGTTCACGGTGCTGGGGCCAAAGCAGGCGTTTGTTTCGGAAAACGACAATTCCTGCGTACTACAAATCCGGTCAAAACACAGCAAGGTATTGTTGACTGGCGATATAGAGGCTGCGGCAGAATCCTGGTTGGTTGATACTTACGGGGAAGGGTTAAAATCCGATGTGCTGGTTGCGCCGCATCACGGCAGTAAAACCTCGTCGACAGCCGGTTTTTTGCAGGCCGTAAATCCTGGCTATATATTGATCCCGGCAGGTTACAAAAACCAATTCGGCCATCCGCATAAAGATGTTTTAGCGCGCTACCGGCAATTCGATGCGAAATGGTTGAATAGCGCCGACAATGGCGCGATTACCGTTAGTGTTCAAGATAACGCTCTGGTAGTGCAGGGGATACGTCAGACCGAAAGTAAATATTGGAATGTTAAATAATAACCAACTTCTTTACTCTGTAATTAAATAGGACTAGAATAGTCCTCAATCATTAGGAGCAAGGTATGCTACGGCTGAGTAAATTAACCGATTATGCGACGGTCATCTTGAGTTTTATGGCCAAAGACAAGGCGCAGGTTCATGCCGCTATGGAAATAGCGGCGGTGACCGGCATTGCCTTGCCTACAGTCAGCAAAATCCTTAAGCTGCTGGTTAACGCGAAAGTGTTGATTTCGACGCGCGGCGCCAAGGGCGGTTATGTTTTAGCCAGAATGCCCGAAGAAATCAGCATTGCGACGGTTATCAGCGCGCTGGAAGGGCCGATCGCCCTGACCGAATGCAGTATTTCGCATCAGGGCTGCGAGCAGGCTTCGGGCTGCGATATTGGGGGGAACTGGAGTTTAATTAACCAGACCATTCATAATGCATTAGAGTCGGTGACCTTGGCCGATTTAATCAGACCTGCTGCTATCCCGGAAGAAGTGTTTGTTCCGGTTGCCAGTTTATATAGATAGGCAGAAAAATGCTCCTGCATTTTCTGCATACATTACTTTCATGTAATTAAGAGATTTTATGTCAGCAAGTGAACAAGAAATCAAGAATCTGATCGGTAAGGAATACAAGCAAGGCTTTGTAACTGAAGTGGAAACCGACACTTTTCCGCCCGGATTGGATGAAGCGGTTATTCACAGGTTATCGAAGGTCAAGAATGAGCCTGAGTTTATGCTGGAATACCGGCTGAAAGCGTTTCGCCATTGGCAGACCATGAAGACGCCTAACTGGGCGTTCGTTGAGTTCGATCCTATCGATTATCAGGCGATCAGCTATTATTCCGCGCCTAAACGCAAGGAAGACGGGCCGAAAAGCCTGGACGAGATCGATCCGCAAGTGTTGGAAGCTTACAAAAAACTGGGCATCCCTCTGGATGAACAGGAGCGCTTGGCCGGTGTTGCGGTCGATGCGGTTTTCGACAGCGTGTCGGTGGCGACTACCTTTAAAGGTAAACTGCATGAAGCGGGCGTTATTTTCTGTCCGATTTCGGAAGCCTTGCGTGAACATCCTGATCTGATTAAGCAATATCTGGGTTCGGTCGTGCCGCATACGGACAATTATTTTGCCGCGTTGAATGCAGCGGTATTTACCGATGGGTCGTTCGTTTATATTCCCAAAGGCGTGCGCTGCCCTATGGAATTGTCGACCTACTTCCGTATCAACGCCGCCAATACCGGGCAGTTTGAACGGACCTTGATTATCGCCGATGAAGGCAGTCACGTCAGTTATCTGGAAGGCTGCACCGCGCCGATGCGGGACGAAAACCAGCTGCATGCGGCAGTGGTTGAGCTGATCGCACTGAAAGATGCGACCATCAAATACTCGACCGTGCAAAACTGGTATCCCGGCGATAAAGAAGGTAAAGGCGGCATCTATAACTTTGTGACCAAACGCGCCGACTGCCGGGGCGAGAACTCCAAAGTGTCGTGGACGCAGGTGGAAACCGGTTCGGCGATTACCTGGAAATACCCAAGCTGCATCCTGACCGGCGACAATTCGACCGGCGAGTTCTATTCGGTGGCGCTGACCAATAATTATCAGCAGGCCGATACCGGCACCAAGATGATCCATATCGGCAAAAACACCAGCAGCACGATTGTGTCCAAAGGCATTTCGGCAGGCAAAGCGCAGAACACTTACCGCGGTTTGGTCAAGGTGCTGAAAAGCGCGGAGAATGCCCGGAACTATACCCAGTGCGATTCGCTGCTAATCGGCGATAAATGCGGCGCGCATACGTTTCCTTATGTGGAGGTCAAACAGCCTTCAGCTCAGGTCGAACATGAAGCGACGACCTCCAAGATCAGTGAAGACCAGCTGTTCTTTTGCCAGCAGCGCGGACTGTCGGCGGAAGATGCGGTATCGATGATCGTCAACGGTTTCTGCAAGGAAGTGTTCAGGGAGCTGCCGATGGAGTTTGCGGTGGAGGCTCAGGCGTTGTTGGGGTTGAGTTTGGAAGGGTCGGTAGGTTAACGACTGGAGTTAAGGTTATGGAATTAAAAAGACAATATATTGTTGATGAAGACAACCACCAAGTGGCAGTGCAGCTTGATATTGACACTTTCGAGAAAATTGAAGATGTTCTGGAGAATTACGCGTTAGTTCAGCTTATGAATGCTGATGACAGTGAATCGATGACATTAGAATATGTGAAACGAACTACGCAACTAAGCGAACTAAAATGAACGAAATTGAAACAGAAGCAAAAGCCAGTATTTCTAGTGTGGTCAGCGCATTAAATGATGAAGTTGTTTCTCGTTTTTGTAATATTGAAAGTGAGATATGGTTCCGAGGTCAACCTGATTATAGTTACAAATTAGAGCCAGGGATCTTTAGGGATGATAAATACAATGAAGCAGAAATGTATGAGGAGTTCATTAGAAGATACCCAGATCATTCGAGTAGTCATAAAAATATTTTTGAATGGCTGACGTTGATGCAACATTATGGACTACCGACTAGATTGCTTGATTGGTCAACCAATTTACTCGTTGCTTTGTTTTTTTGTTGTAATGAAAATCAAAATGGTGATGGGGCTGTTTTTGCGTTTAATCCAGGTTCTAAATTATCAGAAGGTCATGATTCCTGGAGATTTTTGGAAGTTCTAGTTAGCTCACGCGGGCGTGGGCATTTTTACAAACAATTAATTAAGGTTGCAGACGAGGAATTAGGTGAAGAAGCAAAGATTAACGGAATAACCTTAAAAGAATGGAAGGCTGATTTTATTCATTTAAATAATGTTTACAATGATATTGATGGGGCGAGTGAGTTTAAATCATTTGAAGAATGGCTTGATATGCCAAGCCAAAAATCAAAAGCATACAGTTTCATTGAAGGAAGATTTTCCAAAATATATCGTTTTAAGCCTTCACACTTAAACCCTAGAATAAGACAACAGCATGGATGCTTTACTATGCATGGCGGCAAGTATTTTGAAGATGGTGGCTTCATCAAAATCAATAGCATGGAACAAAACGAAAATACTTTGGTAAAGATTAAAGTTAAATCTTCAGATAAAGCAAAACTGCTAAAAGAGTTGGCTTTATCTGGCATCACTGAAGCAAACTTATATCCAGAAATGGAATATCAAGCTAAACAAATTCGAGAGCATTATAAACATTCAATAATCCCAAAGCGGTAATATTTTTGCGGATGATATTTGTAAAATTAGGGTATATAGCACGGTAGGATGGGTAGAGCAATAGCGAAACCCATCAAAAACAATAATTAATTCGCCCAATAACCAATTTAATTGCTGGGGAGCAAAAATGCCTACTATCGACTTATTAGCTTTACCGCCTACAGCACAACAAGAATTACTCGATTTTTATCAGTTTCTAATTGAAAAAAACAAATCGGCTAAGAAAACAATAACAACCAAGCCTGATTTTAAAACGTTTTTGCTTAACGCCCCTAAGATAGAAGAAATTGATTTAGAGCGTCAGAGGGACTATCCAAAGGATATTGAGTTTTGAAATACTTACTTGATACTTGCGCTATTTCTGAACTAACTAAACCTCAAGCTAATAGAGGTGTTATCGAATGGTTGGAAAGTACGAACTCGGATGACCTTTATTTAAGTGTCATCAATATAGGCGAAATCAAAAAAGGCATTAATAAATTACCCGCTTCCAAGAAAAAACAAGATTTGTTATTTTGGCTGGAAACCTTACTTGAAGATTATCAAAATAGAATTTTAACAGTTGATTTAAATGTAATGGAAAACTGGAGTTTACTCGTTGCCAATGCCGAAAAAAAGGGACAGCCGGTTGCTTCTCTGGACAGTATTATCGCAGCAACGGCTTACACTCATCACTTAACTTTAGTAACCCGCAACGAGCGCGATTTTTATGCCTGCAATATTCCGCTGATTAACCCCTGGGAATTGTAAGCAGCAGGATAACATCATGAACAGAAAACAACTTTTAAACGACCTGGAGCAATTGCCTCCCGAAGCGCTACGGCAAATAGAAGATTTTGTTGCTTTTATCAAAATGCGTTATCAGCCTGAATATAATCAGCGTCAACCGGAAGCGATTCAAGGTGATATAAATACAAACTCTCCCGTTTAGATTCTTAAAAAAACAATTGGAACCCTCATGCTCAGCATTAAAAACTTAACCGTCAACGTAAACGACAAACAAATCCTCAAAGGCATTAACCTTGAGATTAAGGCCGGTGAAATCCACGCGATTATGGGGCCGAACGGATCCGGTAAAAGCACCTTGTCGCATGTGCTGTCGGGCAAGGGCGGTTATACCGTGACCGGCGGCTCGGCGACTTATCAGGGCAAGGATTTGCTGGAGATGGCGCCTGAAATCAGGGCGCGTGAAGGGGTGTTTTTGGCATTCCAGTATCCGGTGGAAATTCCCGGCGTAAGCAATATCTATTTATTGAAAGCGGCGCTGAATTCTATACGCAAACATAACGGTCAGCCCGAAGTCGATGCGATGGATTTTTTGACGCTGGTTAAAGAAAAAGTGCGTCTTTTGGAAATGGACGAGAAGTTTTTGTACCGTGCGGTAAACGAAGGCTTTTCCGGCGGCGAAAAGAAACGCAATGAAATCCTGCAAATGGCTATTTTGGAACCCAAGCTGTGCATCATGGATGAAACCGATTCGGGCCTGGACATAGACGCGTTAAAAATCGTATCGGAAGGCGTTAATTCACTGCGTTCGCCGGAGCGTGCGTTTGTGATGGTCACGCATTATCAGCGCTTGCTGGACTATATCAAACCGGATAAGGTCCACGTTTTGGCGCACGGTCAAATCGTCAAATCCGGTGGCGCCGATCTGGCTTTGGAGCTGGAAGAAAAAGGCTACAGTTGGGTTGAAGAGGCGGCAGCGTAATGAATACGGCGACAGCAAGCCGTTATGCGGCTGAATATCAAACGATAGCGCCTAAATTGCCGGGGCAAAGCTTGCCTTGGTTGCAGACGTTAAGAGCTAAGGCATTGGAACAATTTTCAGCGCTGGGCTTTCCATCGCCGCGCGAGGAGGAATGGCGCTATACCAATGTGTCCGGTATTGAGAAGAAACTGTTTGTACCGTCGGCAGATTTAACTGCCGGTGATGTCGATGCCGAGTGGCTAAAATCGTATCAGCTGCAAGATACTTGGGTCCTGGTTTTGGTGAACGGCCATTTCTCGGCTGAGCTTTCGGTTTTGGACGGTCTGCCAGAAGGGGTTTCCGTGATGGGCATGGCCGATGCGCTGGCAAAACAACCGGACAAAGTGGAAAAATATCTGGGTGCAGCTGCCGATCAAGCAGAGCACAGCTTTATTGCGTTCAATACTGCATGGTTTAGCGACGGCTTATTTGTGCATGTTCCGGCCAAGCTGGTTTTAGACAAGCCGATACAGTTGCTGCATATTGTGACCGGCGCGGACGCAATGGCGACGACCCGCAATATCATAATTACCGACGAAATGGCTGAAGTAAAAGTCATAGAGACGTTTATTGGGAATGACAGCGCCTATTTAACCGCCGCAGTCACCGAGGTTTTTGTTGAACAAAACGCCGATCTGACGCTGTATAAAATGCAAAGCGAGTCTGAAAAAGCCTACCATTTTGGCGGCAGTTACATTAAGCAGGCTCGGGATGCGCGGTTTACCCATCATAATTTTGCGTTTGGCGGCTTGCTGGCGCGTAGCGATGTTCACGTCGATTTGGATCATGCTTCGGAGTGCGAACTGAATGGTTTGTACTTAGGTATAAAGCGCCAGCATATCGACAACCATACCCGCATCAATCACTTGAAACCTTATGCGATTAGCCGCGAGCTGTATAAAGGCGTACTGGACGATAGGGCCAGGGGCGTGTTCCAGGGGCGGGTGATCGTGGCTGTCGATGCGCAAAAAACCGATTCGCAAATGAATAACCGCAACCTGCTGTTATCGGACGACGCCGAAGCCGATACCAAGCCGCAGCTGGAAATTTATGCCGATGATGTTAAATGCGGGCATGGCGTGACGGTGGGGCAGCTGGATGAAAAATCCGTTTTCTACCTGCAATCACGTTGCGTTGATGAAGAAACTGCGCGTAATATGCTGACCTTTGCGTTCGCCAACGAGATGGTCGATAAGGTCAAGATTAAAAGCTTGCACGATATGGTTTTGGAACAAGTGCTGGCGCGCTTCCCGCAGGAAGGCGTGAACAAGGAATGGCTATAAAATATCGGCGATATTGATGCTGATCTGCTCTAACTGAGACAAGGTGACGGTATCGCCGATGCGCAACGTGGTTTTTTCGCCATAACATTCACCATGCGGTTGGCGGTATACTTCAACGCAGGAGTCGTTCAGGTTCATCAGCCAGTATTCAGTAACATTGTGCAGCGCATACAAACGCAACTTCTGATTTTGGTCAAACATTAATGAGCTGTCGGCGACTTCAATTAGCAGCAATACATCGCCGGCATTAGGGTGGCGGGATGAATAGAAATCATCATTGGGCTTTAACAGCATGAAATCAGGTTCAGGCTCGGAAAGGTCACCGAGTTGGAGTGGATTTTGTACGCTGGGAATAATGTCATCCGGCATTAATTTTGAGAATAGCTTATTGATACGATTTAAGTGACCGGAATGATTAAAACCTATAGGCGCCATTTCCAATATTTCTCCTTCGATGAGTTCAAGGCGGCTGTCAGGCGGAAAAATATTGGCTTCACCCAATCTTTGCCATTCATTAATATCGGTTAGATGTTTACGCACATCCGTAGTTGCTATAGCCATTTTCTTAATCAGGGGCAGGTAAGAACGATTGGAATATAATACCTTGCAATTGAACAATCAATAATTTATTTGAAACATAGATATGACAAATTTCCCCGTAGAAAAGATTCGCGCCGATTTCCCGATATTGGCTGAACTTATTCGCAACAAGCCGCTGGTTTATCTGGATAACGCGGCCTCTTGCCAAAAGCCGCAGGCGGTTATCGACAGCATCGTGCATTTGTACAGCCATGATTACGCCAATGTGCACCGCGGCGTACATACTTTAAGCGTGCGTTCTACCGATAAGTTTGAAGGCGCGCGCACCAAGGTTAAAGACTTTATCAATGCGGCCAGCGATAAGGAGATTATTTTTGTCAGGGGCGCTACCGAAGCCATCAACCTGGTCGCGCAGACATACGGCAAAACCAACATCAAAGCCGGTGACGAGATTTTGATTACCGCGATGGAGCACCATTCCAATATCGTTCCTTGGCAAATGCTGTGCCAGCAGACCGGGGCAGTCTTAAAAGTTGCGCCGATCAATCTGCAAGGCGAATTGATTTATGACGAGTTTGAAAAACTGATCGGCGACAAAACCAAGCTGGTTTCGGTCGTGCATATGTCCAATGCCTTGGGTACGATCAACCCGGTTGAAAAGATTATCGCCGCGGCTCACGCCAAAGGCATTCCGGTATTACTGGATGGAGCCCAGGCTATCCCGCACATGACGGTTGACGTGCAGGCGCTGGATTGCGATTTTTATGTTTTCTCCGGCCATAAGCTTTATGGGCCTTCAGGCATCGGCGTGCTTTACGGCAAACAGGCTTTACTGGAAGCCATGCCCCCGTATCAGGGCGGTGGCGATATGATCCGTAAGGTTACCCTTGAAGAAACCGAATATAATGTGCTGCCGTACAAGTTTGAAGCGGGCACGCCGAACATTGCCGATGTCGTCGGTTTGGGCGCGGCGATCGATTACCTGAATGAAATCGGTATGGATAAAATTGCCGCCTATGAAGCCGAACTGCTCGACTATGCGACCGAAAAGGCCAAGCAAATTAAAGGGCTTAGAATTATCGGCGAGGCCGAGCATAAAGGCGCGATCCTGTCTTTTGTGCTGGATAGAATACATCCGCACGATATTGGCACCATGCTGGACAGCTTAGGCATTGCGATCAGGGCGGGGCACCACTGCGCGATGCCGGTCATGGATTTTTATCAGGTTCCCGCGACCGCAAGAGCATCGTTTGCGATGTATAACACCAAAGAAGAAATTGACGTTTTAATGAAAGGCATAGAGTCCTTGATCGAGGTATTTGGCTAATGTTTGATGATTTACGCGACCTCTATCAAGAGGTTATTTTCGCCCACAACCGTAACCCGCGCAATTTCCGCGTCATGGAAAATGCCGACCGGCAAGTGGAAGGCTTTAATCCATTGTGCGGCGACCGCCTGACCTTATATTTGAAAATGGACGGCGACAAGATTGTCGATGCCAGTTTCCAGGGTTCGGGCTGCGCTATTTCGACCGCGTCCGTTTCGTTGATGACCGAGATAGTCAAAGGCAAGACCGAACAGGAAGCTGAAGACTTGTTTAAAAAGTTCCATGAAATGACCACCGGCAAAGATGAACAGATTAATCTTGAGGCGGTCGGCAAACTGGCGGTATTGGCCGGCGTGCGCGAATATCCGGCGCGGGTTAAATGTGCGACATTGGCTTGGCATACGCTGGATGCGGCGTTGAAGAACGAACAAAAATCCATTTCTACAGAGTGATATTTCACCACGAAGACACGAAGGGCATGAAGTTTTTCTCACTGTTCTTCGTGGTTACACAATCATGACTACGAAAACATCACAGCTATACATTGGTGCCGCGCCTGTTCCCGACAGGTACTTTCGGCAGGCTCAGGACAGGCTTGCGGCATGCACACCATCCCTGGCGATTGCTGCGTCTGTTCCAGACAGCCTTGCAGCATACACACCATCCCTGGCGATAAAATTGGCCGTACTTTACCCAGGGCAGGGCGATAGTCTGCCGTTCCAGCAGCTTGCGGAAAGATTGGGCGTTCCTTTGCATCAATCGCTCAATTGCGACAGTGTAGAAGAATTCTTTTTAACCTGGCGCGACGGCTGCTTAAAACTGTTCGACCACCGCGCCTGCTCCCGGCAGGCTCGTGGCATACACACCCTTCATGGCGATAAAGAGCTGCTTAAAAAAGGCGGCTTGACCGTTGATATAGAGCCGCGCAACGGCGAACAGCGCTCATGGCCTGCACCGAAAGACGGCGCTTTAGCTCAGGCGCTTGGGCGCAAAACCAGGACCGTTGTCGATGCGACCACAGGCTGGGGCCAGGACAGCCTGCATATTTTCCGCATGGGCTACGAGCTGCTGTGTATCGAGCGTTCTCCTGTGATGGCGGAGCTTTTGGCAGACGGTTTCGCCCGATTGGCGCAGCAGGACTGGATGCAGCGGCTTAATCTTGAGCCTCCCCGGCTGCTACAGGGCAATGCTATTAACTTGTTGGCCGGATTGGAAAGCTCACCTGACTGCATTTATCTTGACCCGATGTTCCCGCCCAAGCGCAAAAAATCAGCATTAGCCAAAAAATCGATGATGGTGTTGCGCGATCTGTTGGGCGATGATCAGGATAAGGATCAACTGTTCGAGGCCGCTTTAAACGCAGCCGGAAAGCGGGTGGTGGTAAAAAGCCCCGATTACGCGGAACCTTTGGGCGGCAAGCCTAGCCAAAGTTTTCAGGGCAAGTTGCTGCGTTATGATGTTTATTTGAAAGGTTAAAGACTTCACGTTGGGCGGCTTCGCCCGTTTTAACACACTACGAGAACGGATAAAAAATGTCGGACTGGATAGATGCAGTAGATGAAAATGCTTTGGCGAATGGCGAGAATGTCGTCATCGATGTCGATGGTACGGATGTCGCGATCTTTAAAATCGACGGCCAATTTTATGCGATTGAAGATGTCTGCACCCATGACGGCGCTGAAATCGCCAGCGGCAGGCTGGAAGGCGATCAGATTATCTGTCCCCGTCATGGCGCGCGTTTTTGCGTCAAAACCGGCGCGGTAAAATCCCCGCCCGCCTATGAAGATATCGACTGCTTTCCGGTCAGAATCGAAAACGGCAAAGTGCAGGTCAGGGACAATCGTTGGGATTAATGTTGCTTTCTGTCCGTGAGTAGGCCGATCATATCACTTGAAGCGGCTTCGCCGAAGGCGCAATGAATTATCCTTTCATGCTTCGTATGCCCGGCACGAAAGGGATAATTCAAAATATTAGATTGGTCGTCCGCAACGCCGCAGATCAAAACTGTCGAGGACTCAGGCGTCCTCCCTTATCGATTTAAATCATCCGTCATAGTGCCGAATCAGGGCGTTACGCCTGCTTGGTTATATCTCAGCGCCCGTTAATTCTGTCTGTGCCGTCGTTCACGCAGTCAAGCTGAATAACCGCTCAGCACACCAATCCATCTATTTTCCAATACGACATTTGTTTTTCAGCCTCATCCACACTTCCAATTGCGGTTTTCAGGATCAATCAAATATTCATAAATTGGAACCCTTGTTGTGAAAGGTTGATGAAAGGGAAGCAGGGTAGAGTGATAGCCAGTTAATAAGCCGGAGCGGCTTCTCGTTACTTTTTTTTACTACGCAAACGAAACATTATCTATGTGTCTATCTTATTCACATAACGTCTAAGACATTAATAGCGATAAAGTTAATACTATGAAAGCGCAAACAACAGAAATACGGATGAATTCAAACTCTGAAATGAATAACGGCGGCTTGTTCGCCAACCTGAAATACGATTTACCGGCAGGTGTGGCGGTTTTTCTGATAACCATACCGTTATCGTTGGGCATAGCGCTGGCTTCGGGTGCGCCGCTGTTCTCAGGATTGATAGCGGGTATTATCAGTGGATTGGTGGTTGCACCGTTGAGCGGCTCTTCGTTGGGCATCAGCGGCGCAACCGCCGGTCTTGCGATGATTGTCTGGACGGCCATCGACAAGCTGGGTTTCAATGGTTTTCTGTTGTCCCTGGTTATTGCGGGCGTTTTCCAAATTATCATGGGGCTGTCCAAAGCCGGGGTTATCGCCTATTACTTTCCGTCATCGGTCGTTAACGGCATGCTGTCGGGCATGGGCTTAATTCTTTTTCTTAAACAGATTCCCCATGCTATCGGTTATGACCGCGATTACGAAGGCGATACTTCCTTTATTCAGGCCGATAACTACTCCTCTTTTACCGAGCTGGCGCATATGCTGGAATTCAGCTCACCCACAGCAATCATGATCGCGTTGACATCATTGGCGATTCTTTTCTTGTGGGAACAGCCGTTCATGAAGAAGCATCGTTTTTTTCAATTATTCCAGGGAGCTTTAATTGCGATTTTAGCCGCAGTGCTGATCAACGAAGGCCTGCAAAGTTTTTATCCTGAACTGGCGTTGAGCGGCAATCATCTGGTTATGATCCCGGTGCTTAACAATGCCGGCGATTTATTGAGCCAATTGCATTTCCCGGATTTTTCCTTGCTCAATAACCCGGCTGTTTATTTGGCTGCGTTAGCGATAGCTGTTGTGGCGAGCTTGAAGACGCTGCTCTCTGTAGAGGCGGTCGATAAAATGGATCCTTATAAAAGGGTGACCCCCACTAACAGGGAGTTGATTGTGCAAGGCATCGGCAATGCCTGTAGCGGCTTGATCGGCGGCCTGCCGATGGCGCAAGTCGTCGTGCGCAGCTCTATTGGCATTCAATCCGGGGCCAGAACCAAGGCGACAGGGATTATATGCGGGGTGCTATTGCTGTTTGCGGTCATTTTTATTCCAACCATGATCAACAAAATTCCGCTGGCCAGTTTGGCGAGCGTGTTGCTGGTTGTCGGTTATAAATTGATCCGGCCAAAAGTTTTTACCACGATGTACAAAGCGGGCATGTACCATTTCATCCCGTTCTGCGTGACCATCTTGGGCATGATTTTTACCGATCTGCTGATCGGTCTTGTTATTGGGCTGATTTTCGCCTTATTTTCGATATTGCTGGAAAATTATAAAAGCGCTTTTTATTTTAATGAGTCGCATATCGGCAATAAAACCATACTCAGATTATCCGAGCATATCTCTTTCCTGAATAAAGCCAATATCCAGCAAACCCTTGAACAGTTGCCCGATTATTCGGAAGTGGTGATTGATGCAACCCGTTCAAAATATATTGATTACGATGTTTTCGAAATCATCGAAAATTTCAAAATTGAAGCGCAACGCAAGCATATCAAACTGACCATTGAGAATCTGCGCGGTTTCGGCGTGTTGCAACCGGTCGAGAATGCCAGGGCGCCAACCTACGATACCCAGCAATCGCTAACACCGGCCAAGGTGTTGGCGTTGCTGAAAGAAGGCAATGAACGTTTTGTTAATAACCTGAAATCCAACCGCAATCTATTGGAGCAAATTAACGATACCCGGAAAGGGCAGTTCCCGATTGCGATTATTCTCAGCTGCATGGATTCCCGCACCTCGGTCGAATTGATTTTCGACCAGGGTTTGGGCGACGTATTCAGCGCTCGGGTGGCGGGCAATGTCATCAATGACGACATTCTGGGCAGCATGGAATACGCCTGTAAGCTGGCGGGTTCGAAGTTGATTGTGGTGCTGGGCCATTCGCATTGCGGCGCAGTCAAAGGCGCTTGCGCAAATGTCGAGCTGGATCATTTAAGCGGACTGCTACACAAAATAAAACCGGCCGTGGATGCGGTACAGGCCGAAGAGTCTGTCGAAATCAGCGCCGGTAATGACGAAATTGTGCAAAAAGTGGCCGATAAAAATGTGCAGTTGACCGTCGAGCAAATCAAAAGCAAAAGCCCTTTACTGGACGCCATGTTACAAAGCGGTGAAATCGGTATAGTCGGCGGGATGTATGACATTGAAACCGGAAAAGTGAAATTCTATGCGGATGTTTAGCAGCGGATTTTATTGAAACTGCCATTTTGGGGGCAGGTTATGATTCCATTGGCTAATCGAAAGCACTGAACCGGTTGATCATGATCGGACTTGTTGTCGCGCTATTATGATGCGTGCTGCTTTATTTTCGGGTGGTTCGAATGAGCTCATAGAGCTTATTTTCAATACCAATCGCCAACAAAGCCAAATCACTGTCTTTTATCTGTTGTGGTTTATGGCGAGTGCTGACGGGCTTTTATAAACGGTTTAAATCATGGCTTCTTTTACGGTGGGCGTATTCGGTTTGGTCTTTTTTGCGTCCAGTTAATAGACAAGTTAGGATAGCCCCGGCATTCCAATAAAAAATACATGAAATTATAGCGGCCTAGCCGACCGGTAGTATCCTCCTTCTATTTTGTTTTTTCTCGGACTTAATTTTTATTAAAGCAATGTATCGACTATCCATTATTTTATTATCTCTTGTCGCAGTCCCCGCCCATGCCTCTGAATTGGCTCCGACGCTGGGACAGACCGGCTCGATAATCGGCATTATTTGTTTGGCGATGTTTGTCATTTCTTACGGTTTCGTCATGACCGAGGAATTTACCGGCTTAAGGAAATCCAAGCCGGTGATCATGGCGTCGGGTTTCATCTGGATATTGGCCGCTTACCTGGCGATACAAAACGGCTACGGCCGGGAAGAGATCAGAGGGCGGCTGATGCATGATTTAATGAATTATGCAGAGCTGTTGTTGTTTTTGCTGGTATCGATGACCTACACCAATGCGATGACGGAAAGGAATGTCTTCGAGGTATTGCGTAGCTGGTTAAGCAAAAAGCATTTCAGCTACCGGCAACTGTTCTGGATTACCGGCGTTATAGCCTTCTTCCTGTCTTCATTTGCCAACAACATGACAACAGCCTTATTGGTCGGCGCGGTGGTGATGGCGTTCGCCGATAAAAACGCCAAAAGCTTTATCAATCTCAGTTTCATCAATATTGTCGTGGCGGCCAATGCGGGCGGTGCATTCAGTCCTTTTGGCGACATAACCACACTGATGGTCTGGCAGTCGGGCCATGTGGCTTTCGTCGAGTTTTTCCGGCTGTTTGTACCCGCTTTGTTAAATTTTGCGGTACCGGCGCTATGCATGCAGTTTTTTGTACCGAACAGCCTGCCCCCGGCCAAAAAACAAGAAGAAAAGGTCCTGCTTAAAACGGGCGCCAAACGCATCACGGCTTTCTTTATCTTGACGATTGTTTTCGCGATTCTCGGGGAACACTATTTATTTATCCCGCCTTTTATGGGCATGATGGTCGGGCTGTCATTTTTAATGATGTTGAGTTATCACTTTTCAGTGTCGAACGCGTTTGAAGGCCATTACGACATTTTTAATTGCGTGCGCGATTCGGAGTGGGACACCTTGCTGTTTTTTTTCGGCGTGGTATTCGCGGTCGGTGGGCTCCAATTCATCGGTTACCTCGACCTGATGTCGCATACGCTCTACATCGATATGGGGCCGACCAAGGCCAATATCACCTTAGGCATCCTGTCTTCCGTTATTGACAATATACCGGTTATGTTTTCAGTGCTCAGCATGCACCCTGAGATGAATGTCGCGCAATGGCAGTTGATTACCCTGACTACCGGGGTCGGCGGTTCACTGCTGTCGGTCGGATCGGCTGCCGGTGTTGCATTAATGGGGCAAGGAAAAGGGTTTTATACGTTCATGGGGCATCTGAAGTGGATGCCCGTTATCTTGTTGGGGTATATCGTCAGCATTTATGTTCATTTCATACTTAACGGTTGAACAAACCGCTCCCGTTCAAGGAGGCGAATCAACACGCTACCGTTCGTCCTGAGCTCGTCGGAGGACTAAATCAGCGCTTCCCTAAAGATGCCGCTTTAATGATCGACATCTATGCAACTCACTATATTAATGCAGTGAGTTGCAAATCGATGCCGCAGCCTCTCCTGACGGACTGCACTGCGTAAAACGTTTTTCGCGGACAGCGCGTAATCGGTTAATAACCATAATGAGGGTAGTAATGATGAAAAAGAAGAACACATCAGGCGGCCGCTCTTGGCATGCGCTTTCCCCCGGTATAATTTGCAGTGCTTTGGCTGGCACTGAACAGGGCTTAAGCGTACAGGAAGCAAAGCTGCGGCTGGCGCAACACGGCTTTAACAGGCTGACGCAAGCGGCCGGCCGCGGACCTTTCAAACGCTTTCTCGGCCAGTTTCACAATATGCTGATTTATGTATTGCTCATTGCGGCCGGTGTAACGGCGGCCATTGATCATTGGGTAGACAGCGGCGTGATCGTCGGCGTGGTGTTGATCAATGCGTTGATCGGATTCATTCAGGAAGGCAAGGCCGAGAAAGCTCTGGATGCGATACGCAATATGCTCACACACCAGGCCATGGTGCGGCGTGACGGCAAGAATTTTCTGGTACCCGCCGAGCAGCTGGTTCCGGGCGATATTGTCAGTTTGGAAAGCGGCGACAAAGTACCCGCCGATTTACGTCTTTTACAGGTCAAAAACTTGCGCGTCGATGAATCGATGCTCACCGGGGAATCTTTACCCGTCGAAAAAAATACGGAGGTTACCGGCGCCAATGCATTGCTGGGAGACCGCTTCTGCATGGCTTACTCGGGTACCTTGGTCGCCTACGGCACTGCGCTGGGCATAGTGGTGTCCACCGGCGACCTTACCGAAATCGGCCGTATCAGCGCCATGCTGCGCACAGTTCCACAATTAGCCACGCCGCTGCTGCGGCAGATCGCGCGTTTCAGCCAGTGGTTGACCGTTGCGATTGTGATGCTGGCCTCGGCGACATTCGCCTATGGTTGGACTATTCAGCATTCTTCTTTGACAGAGCTATTTATGTCGGCGGTAGGGCTCGCGGTGGCGGCCATTCCCGAAGGCTTGCCCGCCGTTATGACCATCACGTTGGCTATCGGCGTACAACGCATGGCCAAACGCAATGCCATTATCCGACGCTTGCCGGCCGTTGAAACCTTGGGCTCGGTTACCGTCATCTGTTCCGATAAAACCGGCACCCTGACCTGTAACGAAATGACCGCCAAATCGGTCTTCGTTAATAACAAACTATTTACGGTCGAAGGCGTGGGTTATAAACCGGAAGGCCGTTTTAAACTGGCGGACGAAATAACACCTGTAGAAGATCACCCGGATTTGCATGAGTTGCTTCGCGCCGCCGTATTGTGCAATAACGCAAGATTGGAGCAAAAAGCCGGGAACGGCGACAACTGGATTGTGCATGGCGATCCTACGGAGGGGGCATTGATTACCCTGGCGCACAAAGCAAGGATGGAGCCCGATTTTCTCAATCAGGAAATGCCGCGCACCGACGTTATCCCGTTCGAATCGGAACATCGCTATATGGCGACACTGCATCACGACCATGGCGGCCATGCTTTTGTATTTATCAAAGGCGCGCCTGAGCGAGTGCTGGGCATGTGCAACCGGCAACGCATCGATGGCGAAGATGTGCCGATTCATATGGCCGATTGGCATCGGATAATGGATGAAATCGCCGGCGGCGGTCAGCGCCTGCTGGCGATTGCGTTCAAGGCCGTACCTTCGTCCCAGACTCAAATCAGCTTTGCCGATGCCGAAACCGGGCTGACGTTGTTAGGGCTTGTCGGCATGATCGATCCGCCGCGCCCCGAAGCCGTCAAAGCCGTGCTCAAGTGCCAACATGCCGGGATCAGAGTCAAAATGATTACCGGCGACCACGCGGCGACGGCTGTTGCTATTGCCGCACAGCTGAATATCGGTGACGGCTCTGTGTTGAGCGGAGAAGAGCTGGACCGGCTGGCCGACAGCGAACTGACGGCAGCCATCCGGGATGTCGATGTTTTTGCCCGCACCAGCCCGGAAAACAAGCTGCGTTTGGTGGCTGCGTTGCAAGCGGACGGTCATGTGGTGGCGATGACCGGTGACGGTGTTAATGATGCGCCGGCACTGAAACGCGCCGATGTGGGCGTGGCGATGGGTAAAAAAGGCACAGAGGTCGCCAAGGAAACCAGTGAAATGGTGTTGGCGGATGATAATTTCGCTTCGATAGCCCATGCCGTTGAAGAAGGCCGCGGCATATACGACAATCTGCTTAAGTCGATTATTTTTATCTTGCCTACCGGTGGCGGTGAAGCGTTAATGATCGTCGCGGCCATCGTGATGGGCGAAATATTGCCGATCACGCCGGTGCAAATATTATGGGTGAACATGATTACCGCAGTGACCTTGTCGCTAACGCTGGCCTTTGAGCCGCCGGAACGCAACATTATGAGCCGCATGCCCAGAAAGCCTGATGAACCCTTACTCTCTATGTTTATGATTTGGCGCATTGTGTTCGTGTCTCTGATTATGGTAACCGGCGCCTTCGGCCTGTTTCTGTGGGAGCGTTCGCTCGGCGCGCCGATTGAACTGGCGCGGACGGTTACGGTGAACACGCTGGTGATGTTTGAAATATTTTATGTCTTCAACAGCCGTTACCTGCACCATTCCGTGCTCAATCTGTATGGCCTGTTCGGCAACCGGTTGGTGTGGCTGGCTGTCCTGCTGCTGATTGCCTTCCAAATGGCTTTTACCTATTGGCGGCCCATGCAAGTGTTATTCGGCACTGTTGAACTAGATGCGCATGCCTGGCAAATGATTGTCGCCGTTGCCTCAACTGTGTTTATACTGATTGAAATCGAAAAGTTTTTTATCCGATTGTTTCTGTCCAAAGCAGTTGCGCGGAATAGCAGGAAATGAATAAGGGTATTTTAGATGCCCCGATTTTTAAGGGCGCGATTTATAAATCGCTTCCTACATTTTGTTGAAACAGGATCAGGAGTCAAACATGCTTAATTTAATCAAGTCGAGTCTGAAATATTTTATCGTCGGTATTTTAGCGCTTATTCCGGTCGTTATTGTCCTGCAAGTCCTGGTGTTTTTGGAGACCATCCTGAGGGATTTTTTTATCTATATTTACGGATATTCCAACAATGTCTTTATAACCGCTCTGGCATTCACGTTGTCTTTTATTGCTATTGCCTATACCGGTTATCGGGTCACCGTATCCGAAAAAATGTGGGTGCTGCATCAGGTTGAATTGTTAATTAATCGGATTCCAATGATCAGGACGATTTACAGGGTCAGTAAAAAACTGGTTAACCTGCTCGGCAGCCGGGAAAAAAGCGTCGCCAAGGAAATTGTTTTTATTGAATACCCCAAGGATGGCTTATGGGTGCCGGCTTATGTCACCAATAAAGTCGGTGAAATGCTGGTCGTCTATGTGCCGACTTCGCCCAACCCGACTTCAGGGTTCACCATTATCGTGCACCAGTCGAAAGTCGTTAAATCGAGCATGGATATTGAAGCTGTTACCAGCTTTATTGTCAGCGTCGGGGTGGATTTGGCTCAAAAGGAGGAGCTTGAAAAGCTGGCCGACCTGAACCGCGCTGGAACCAGCGACGCCGGGTAGCGGGCAACGCTTATTTCTCCGTTAGCTAAGGATCGTGCATAAATTAATTTAGGCAATTACCATGAAGGACATGAAGACTTAAACCTTTCATGTCCTTCATGGTTAAAAAATGAAAAATAAAACTTGCTCAAGTTATTTCATGCACGTTCCTAACAAAATTGATGGGGTTGCAATGAGGTCATATTGAGCAGTATTAGGGGGTGCCACTGAGGTAGGCCATAACGTCTATCGCGTTAAGAAAGTCAGCTGCGCGCTCAAAGATCCCTGATATGGCTGATCGCCGGCCAGCTCACTAAGTTTTTTGTTCCGCCTTTTTCTGATTTAGCGGTAAAAGCTTGAGTAGGCCGCTTCAGTTTTCGGCCTAAGGTTGCTTTTTGCATGGCGTTGATAACTGTAGGGTTGGGTGAAAAATATTCCGGCGTGTTCCACTGACTCCATTTGTATTTGATAGTGTTTAAATCATCCGTAGCAATATCGGCAACATTGCTGTTTTGCTCTGCTGTGTTGTACATCCCCCAATTATTGCGGCCCAACACCTTATAAGACCAAGTCGTCCAGTGGCTGCCGGTTTCTGTAAATTGCTGAAGTCCGTAATTCCAGGATTCGGCATTTCCGAACAGCGTGAATTCCCCTATAAAATGCGGTACGTTATATTTTGAACCCCATTTTTGAGCGTCCTGTATCCACCCATCCACAGAATTTTTCATCACCGTGAAGTCTTCATTGTTTTGCCATTGGTAATAGTGCAACGAATAGACGACATTCTCCCAGTTTTTCTCTTGGGGATTCGGAAGTGTATTCCACCACCAGGTAGCTTCCATAATGATGATATGGTCGGGATCAATCGTTCGGATAGCGTGATATAGGCGGTCGTAAAGATTAACCACCTCGGAACCCATCCCTCCGGGAAAGGTCTCGGAGGGTTCATTCAACAGGTCATAACCGGCCACGGCGGCATTGTCTTTAAAACGCGTGGCGAGAGTTTCCCAAAGCTCTACCAGTTGATTCTGATAGAGCGGGGTTGAATAAAGCAGAGCGCCGTTTTGCCGGCCTGAATGATGGGCTCCGTTTTGTGACCCCGGCGCGCCATGCATATCAAGGATAGTGTAGAGCCCATATTCCAACGCTTTGTTTACGGTCCATTCAATCCGGGATAAATCAATGGCGCCGGTATCGTCCAGTCTCCAGTTACCCTCATCATCCATATGGTTAAGCGCATATATCGGCAAACGGATACAGTTGAGACCGGCTTCGGCGATATTCTTGAAATCGGTTTCCGTGATCCAGGAATCCCAGTAAGCGTTGTAGAGATCCCAGACCGCCTCTTTACCAAAACGTTCGGTAAGAATATGTCGCGCATCCCACTCATTTGATGCCCCGGCTAATGGCGACATCCAGGGTTCATGGACCCTCCAGCCTCCCAGGTTGGTGCCGTAAAGATGAACATCTTTACCCACGCCGTAATTGTCCCTGATCTCCGTTCCATCCACTTTAAGAAAATCCGAAGCGGAACAATATAAAGGTAACGTTATCGTCAGCGTCCAAATGAAGATGGGTATTCCAGGTAAATTTGAGAGAAAAACAGATTTCAGTTTCATAAATATCAATAGGGCTATCTTCAAAAGACTAACCGGTTTGGCGACGTTTGGCTCGCCAATTATACAATATCGATTCGGCAAGCCTAAATCTTTGGCCGCCTTGGGAATGCCGTCACGGTCTGCACGTCCCAACGCCTACTCCTTAAACTGAGCTGTATATTTGTTGCGTATTGTTGGGGAGGTTGGTTCTTTTTTGGTTTTCATTTTTGACCTCGGAGTCAGGGATTACGCTCTTAGCCGAGTGTCCGCTAGATCGGAGCAAGATCAATCTCTGATATGGCTAATTGCCGGCCAACTCACTATATGAGATAAGCCCATCTGGGTTTGAAGATGGTTGATTACGCTCTCAACCCGTTCAGGTAAGTCGTAGAATTCGATGACCAGCGGCAAATCCAGAGACAAGGTTAGTAGATGGCTGGTACGAATTATTCCGTCCGGGCCAAACCCCATAATCCCTTGGAATACCGTGATGCCTAAGATTTTTTCTTCGTCGTGCAAAAAATCGAAGATACTACCAAGCAGATGTTCGTCTTCCCGAAGATAAATCCGCGCTATCGTAATAGATTGAGTTGCCATAACTAATTCCTAAATAATGTATTTAATCGAATTACCGTCGTGCCGAACACATTGACGGCAATCGATAGGCTTCACATAAAGCAAGGTACAAGGGGATCGAATGTATTAATTTAGATGTCCCGCTAGCCAAAAAAGCGGTCGCCATCAGCGGAATCATAATTTCATGGCTATTAGTCATTTCCATAACAATCACGAACGAGGTGAGCGGTGTTTGCAGCATACCCGAGAAATAAGCGGTCATGCTCAGTAAAATCATCGCTGAAGCGGGCGCAATCGGAAACCAGTTAGCCAAGTCGACACCAACCCCGGCCCCTGTTGCCAGTGATGGGACAAAAATACCGCTGGGTATGCCGCTAAAGAAAGTGGCGCAGGTAGCGAGCATTTTCAGGAACGGATAAGAAGGTTCCATCGCTTGAGCGCTGTGTAATATGGCTTTGGTTTGTTGATAACCTGTGCCCACGGTCGCACCATTGGAGAAATAATTCACTGTAGCGATGATTCCGCCGCACGCTATAGCGATCACTACAATCGAGATGCCGGTTCGCTTGAGGAGTCGGCTGCCGAAAATAGTGACTTTACTAAACAAGCCACCCAAAAGCCCACCGATAATCCCGCATAACGGTATAGCAAACCAGCTTTGTCCCATGGGCATGATCAGCGATTCGTCCTCAAAATAAATGTAGCTGTTTAATAACGCATAGGCGGTCACGCCGGAAAAAATAATGGCGGTTAATACCAGACTGCTGATTCGTTCTTCCAAGGTTCGGCCCATTTCTTCAACAGCAAAAATAATGCCCGCCAACGGGGTGCTGAACATTGCGGCAAAACCGGCCGCGCTGCCTGCCAGAATTAAACCTTTCTCTAAATAATGAGGCGGAAATTTAATCACTTTACCGAGTGACAACATCACCGATGCGCCGACATGCACGGCAGGGCCGCCGAAACCGACTGAGGCCCCGGAAAGCAGCCCCATAATCGGCAGGAACATTTTCCCGATGGCAATTCTTAAGGAAATCAATTTGGCTGTTTCTTTAAAGTTGTCAGCAAATTCCAAGGCTGTTTTAACCTGTGGAATGCCGCTACGTTCGCTGCCGGGAAAGAAACGAAAAGTGAGCCATGCAGTAAAGCCCAGTCCGACTGGCGGAATGACAAAATGAAACCAGGGGTATTGCAGCGCAAGAACGCGGTAGGTTTGCGCGGCCCATTCGCTGAGCATAGTCATCATGACGATAACCAGGCCGACCATAATTGCGCCCAGCCAGAATATCAGGCGTTGTTTCCAGGCGATATACGAAAATAGATGAAGAAATGGTTTCAAAATGAAAATTCTATCTCAAGGATAAGGTCGATAAATGTAATTTTTTCGTAAACATCACCAAGGCAAAACGAATTTACCGCGTAGTTTTACCGCCAACACGGGGAACAATAACACCGAAACCATACCCGCGCTGACCAGGATTGACGCCCTGTCCGGCGGCATTAATCCAGAGGAAACGCCGATTTCACTGATAATAACGATCAGCGGCAGGCCTGTGGCCGAATAAAACATGAAAGGTATTTTTTCTTCGGCAGTCAGCTCATGCTTGTAAAAAAACAACGGAACGCTTCGAACCAGAACCAACAAACCCGACAACAGAGCGATTTGTATCGGAGCGAGAGGCGTAGACCATAGCGCACTGAGTTCGAACTTCATGCCTGCGACGATAAAGAAGATGGGTATCAGGAAGCCATAACCGATTGCGTCCAACTTATGCTGCAACAGCTCGCCCTCTGTGCCTTTAATGGCGAGTCTGACCACCATGCCCGCAGTAAATGCTCCCAGCACGATATTCAGGCCGAATTTAGCGGCGAGCGTGGCTAACAAGACTTGCAACAAGATACAAATTCGCACCGGAAGCTGGCCGCTGCTCTGCATGGTGTGCGCCAGCTTTTCAAGTAATGGCGAGGAGCGCATGTGCAGGGCAACATTCGCCACGGCCAAGGAGATGATAATAAAGGTCACGACAAACAGCGTGTGTAAAAAAGTGTCATGGGTAGTGATCAGCAACAGCGAAATAATCACCAAGGGGCCAAACTCACCGACAGCCGCTGTTGCCACGATGTACTTGCCGAAATCGGTGTTCAGTTCGCCACGGTCGCGCAGAATAGGGGCCAGTATGCCCAAGGCGGTGGTGGATAAGGCGGTTGCGGCCAATAAAGGCGGGCTCTGGATAAGTCCGATGACATTGAAGAAAAACATACAAACTATCGCCGACAGGAAGGTAATAAACCAACTGCCTACCGCTAATGACAGGGGTTTGCCGCGAATCTTGTCGAAATCTATCTCAAGTCCGACCAAGAACAGCAGAAAAGTTAAACCGAGTTGCCCTAACATGGCGATCATGCCGTCAGGATTAGCCAGATGAAAGACATGAGGGCCTATCAGTATCCCCAAAACGACTTCAAGCACCACGACAGGAAAGCGCACACTGCCCGGCAACTCGGCAAGGAGCGGAGCCAGCATCGCAACGAATGTGATAAGCAGAAGTTCAGAAGGATAAGCTTCCATGTATGGACTCCGGTAGATGTTAAATGACAGAGTAGAGCTGAATTCGATTGTAACAAGTTATCCGGTGCAGACCATTGTTTATTTGAGCCTGTGAAAGCCAGGCTTCCCGTTTCGACAACGCATTTGCAGTCTCGTTTGTACCATGAAGGCCCGGATGAGTCTCGAACCTTAAGAAAGGATTAATGTGTGCAATCCTATAATTAATAAATTCCTTAGATTCACTGGGACTGATCTGCTGCAACACGAACTGGTTTACAGACGGTTAGGGACATGGAAAAACGGTTCGGAATTACTGAAGCTAAAAATCCGGAATTTATGACCGGAGCGTATTTTTAAATACACCGGTAATTAAAGAGTCTATCTGCAATGATTGAGAACACTAATACCGAACCGCTGTATATCCTGTTAATCAGCGTTCACGGCTTGATTAGAGGCTGTGACCTGGAACTGGGACGCGACGCGGATACCGGCGGTCAAACCAAATATGTCGTTGAGCTGGCCAAGGCGCTGGCAAAACAGCCGAATGTCGGGCGGGTGGATTTGGTAACGCGGCGGATAATCGACAGCGAAGTCGGCCCCGATTACGCAGAGCCCGTCGAACCGCTGTCGGAAAATGCACAAATAGTCCGTATCGAAGCGGGTCCCGAAGCGTATATTCGCAAAGAAGAGCTCTGGGATCATCTGGATAGTTTCGCCGATAATTTACTGAGTTGGCTGCACCGCCAACCGCGCTGGCCGGATATTCTGCACAGCCATTATGCCGACGCCGGTTATGTCGGCGTCCGCCTTGCGCATTGGACCGGGTTGCCGTTAATCCATACCGGCCATTCTTTGGGACGCGACAAATGCCGCAGGCTGCTCGCGATGGGCTTGGCGATGGAGGCGATCGAGCAGCGTTATCATATGTCGCGCCGTATCGGCGCCGAAGAGGAGACGCTGACCAACGCCGATCTGGTGATTACCAGCACCCGCAATGAAATCGAAGAGCAATACGAGCTTTACGATTGCTACACGCCGGACAAGATGGCAATCATACCGCCGGGAACCGATCTCGACATGTTTCATCCGCCCGCTTCCGCCGGCGAAAGCATTGCTTTTGCAAAAAAACTCAAGATGCCGCTGCATGAACCGGATAAGCCGGTGATATTGGCGATGTCCCGTCCCGACCAACGGAAAAATATCGTCGGACTGTTGGAGGCTTACGGGGAATCGCCGCGTTTGCAGCAGCTAGCCAATCTGGTGATCGTCGCCGGTAATCGCGAAGACATCCGGGAGTTGAGCGAAGGCCCGCAAGGGGTTTTGACGGAGCTGTTATTGGTTGCCGATTATTACGATCTCTACGGTCGGGTCGCGCTGCCGAAACACCACGCGGCTGACGAGGTCGCCGACATTTACCGTCTTGCGGCGGCATCCGGAGGCGTGTTCATCAATCCGGCCCTGACCGAACCGTTCGGCTTGACGCTGCTGGAAGCGGCCGCCAGCGGCCTGCCGCTGGTCGCCACCGAAAACGGCGGTCCGGTGGACATCATCGGCAATTGCCGCAACGGCTTGCTGGTCGACCCGGTGGACAAGACGGCGATGGCTGAAGCCTTGTTGACTATTCTCGAAAATCCGGAGCTTTGGCGGGAATTTTCCGCAAATGGCTTGCAAAACGTCGCCCGGTATTATTCTTGGGACTCCCATACGCAAGCCTATTTGCGAAAGATTCAGGCGCTACCGCAGCAAGCGGGCTCACTCCCGAAAGCCCCGCCGCTCGCCAAAACCGGCCGCTTCCGAAAACAAGCCATTTTTAGCGCTATCGATAATACTTTGTTGGGCGACGCCGAAGGCTTGGAGCAATTTGTAAAACTGATTCGCGAAAAACGTAAGAAGCTTCTATTCGGCATCGCCACCGGGCGGCGGCTGGATGCGGTTCTGGCGGTCTTTAAAAAACACAAGATTCCGATGCCGGATATTTTAATCACCAGTCTCGGCACTGAAATCTACTATGCGCCGCAACTGATCGCCGATATTGCCTGGACCTATCATATCGATCATTTGTGGACGCCTAACGTGCTGCGGCGCGTCATCAGCGGTTTGCCGGGCCTGACGCTGCAAGCCAAAAGCGAACAGAGCCGGTTTAAGCTTTCCTATCTTTACGACAGCAATAGCGCGCCGCCGATGGAAGAAATCCTTACGCTACTGCGGCAGCACGAATTGTCGGTCAATACGACGCTCTCGTTCGGGCAGTTTTTGGACTTTGTTCCGGCCAGGGCCTCCAAAGGCCAGGCATTGCGCTATGTCGCCCGGCAATGGAATATTCCGCTGGAGCGTATCCTGGCTACGGGCGGTTCCGGTGGCGACGAGGATATGTTGCGCGGCAACACCCTCGGGGTCGTGGTCGCCAACCGTCATTGCGAGGAGCTGTCCATTCTGGGCGATACCGAGCAGGTCTATTTCGCCGAGGGTTCGCATGCCTGGGGCATATTGGAGGCCATCGAACATTACGATTTTTTCAATCGCTAACAGAGTCCAAAGCCCATGAACAAACGCATCCTGATTTGTACCGATCTTGACCGCACCCTGCTGCCGAACGGCAGACAGCCCGAATCGCCCGGTGCGCGGGCGGCTTTTAGCCGACTGGTTTCGCGCCCGGAGGTGACCCTGGCTTATGTCAGCGGCCGGCACCGCGAGCTGGTTGAAGACGCCATCCGGGAATACGAACTGCCGTTGCCCGATTGGGTTATCGGCGATGTCGGCACGACTATTTATCAAGTACATACCGGAGAATGGCGGCATTGGCCTGAATGGGAGCAGGACATTGCCGCCGATTGGCAGGGCTTGACGGCAAACGATTTACGGCCTTTGTTTGGCGATTTACCGTTTTTGCGCCTACAGGAAGAAGCCAAGCAAAACCGTTACAAACTCAGCTATTACCTGCCGTTGCAGGCTGACATCGACGCGCTGCAACGGGAAATGCTGCGGCGGCTGGAAACCCGGCAAGTGGCGGCCGGCTTGATCTACAGTGTCGACGAAGCGACATCGACGGGACTGCTGGATGTATTGCCCGCGCATGCGACGAAACTCCATGCCGTGGAGTTTTTAATGCAACATCAGAGCTTCGATTACGCCAACACGGTTTTCGCCGGCGACAGCGGTAACGATTTGCCGGTGCTCGCCAGCGCGATTCAATCGGTATTGGTCGCCAACGCCGATCTTGATGTTGTCGGGCAAGCCAAAGCACAAGCCCGGAAACAGGGAATGATGGCGGCGTTTTATTTGGCGCAAGGCGGTTTTTTAGGCATGAACGGCAATTACAGCGCCGGGATACTGGAGGGCGTTGCCCATTATCATCCCGGCACGCAGATTTGGATGGAATGACTTTGAATTGAGCATAATGAATTTATTTCGTGTCTTTGCTGGTTCCCAAGCTCCAGCTTTGCGAGACGGGAAGCTGGAGCTTCCTACACTGAATTCCCAAGCTGGAGCTTGGGAACTGGCGTATGTGCTATTTTTTATTCACCACGAAGAAATATAGATTGGAGCGCGACGGAGCATGTCAATAGAACGCGGATTTGACGGATTCCACAAGCGGGACGGGGTTTGCAACCCCGTCCCTAACGTTTTTGTGGCATTAGAGCTAAGTGGCTATATTGACAGTCGTAAAACGTTTCGAACGGGGCAACATGCCCCGTCCGGCTTGAGGTTTTTTTAAATCCATTTAAATCCGTCTTATCAGTGTCATCCGTGTTCCATCACGCGCGAATAGTCACTTAATTTTAGTTCCGTCAGGATAACGCTATGTACGAACAAGTTTCCCACTCGCTATTGAACGCCATTCTGGACGATTTAAAGCCGGAAATCAGCAGGCAGGATTTGCGCCATTTTTATACCCGGCTGGGCGCTAATTTTTATGCCATTTATTCGCTGTTTTTTAACCTCTACGGGCACCGCAAGGACTTTAAGCCGCAAATGCAGCGCCTGGTGGAAACCATGGCTAAAGGCTATATCAACCGCTCCGCGGAACTGGAAAGCGTCGATATCGCGCGCGAACAGGATCATAACTGGTTCCTGTCGCAAAAATGGGTCGGCATGGCGCTATACACCAACGGTTTTGCCGAAAACCTGGACGATTTGGCCGACAAGACCTCGTATTTCCAGGAGCTGGGTATCAACATGGTGCATATCATGCCGATTTTGATGTGCCCGGCCGGCAAAAGCGACGGCGGTTATGCGGTCAGCGATTTCCGCAAAATCGACGACAGGCTCGGCGACATTAACGATTTACGCCGCGTTGCCGGGGAATTCAGGAAACGCGATATTCTGCTGGTCTTGGATATAGTGCTCAATCATACCTCCGACGAGCATGAATGGGCTCAAAAGGCGGTCACGGGGGAGCGCCGCTATCAGGATTATTATTTCATGTTCGATAACCGGGAAATTCCCGACATGTTCGAACAAAGCATGCCGGAAATTTTTCCCGAAAGCGCGCCGGGCAATTTCACCTGGAATGCCGACATGCAAAAATGGGTGATGACCGTCTTCCACGATTACCAGTGGGATTTGAATTACAGCAATCCCGAAGTGTTCATTGAAATGCTCGACATTATCCTGTTTTGGGCCAATCAGGGCGTCGATGTGCTGCGTCTCGACGCCGTTGCGTTCCTGTGGAAAAAAATCGGCAGCTCCTGCCAGAACGAGCGCAATGCGCATCTGATTCTGCAATTGATGAAGGACTGCTGCCAAGTGACCGCGCCCGGCGTGTTGTTTATTGCCGAAGCGATCGTTGCGCCGGTTGAAGTGATCAAATATTTCGGCGAAGACGCCATTATCGCCAAGGAATGCGAAATCGCTTACAACGCCACGCTGATGGCGTTGCTGTGGGACGGCATTGCCACCACCAATGCCAAATTACTCTATCAGGGCGTGAAAAACCTGCCCGCCAAACTGGAACGGGCGACTTGGCTCAACTATGTGCGCTGCCATGACGACATCGGCTTCGGTTTCGACGACAACGATGTCCGGGCGGCCGATTACGAACCTTTCGCGCACCGAAAATTCCTGGTCGATTATTTCAGCGGTCAATTCGAAGCTTCGCCGGCCAGAGGCATGGTGTTTATGCGCAATGACGAGACCGGCGATGCGCGCATTTGCGGCTCGCTGGCATCGCTGGCGGGATTGGAAGCGGCAGCGGAAAGCGGCGATTCGGCCCTGATATTAGCCGCGGTCAATAAAATCCTGCTACTGCATAGCGTGATCCTGTCTTTCGGCGGCATTCCGCTGCTGTACAACGGCGATGCGCTGGGCGTCGTCAACGACTACAGTTATCTCGATGACCCCGGTAAAAGCGGCGACAACCGCTGGATTCACCGGCCCAAGATCAATTGGGAAAGAGCCGAATTGCGAAAAAGACAAGGCATGGTGGAATACAGCCTGTTCAGCGCATTGAAAAAAATGATCGCCATCCGCAAGGAAACGACTGCGTTCGCCGATTTCAACAACCGCGAATTACTTGACGTCGATAATGAGCATTTGCTCTGTTTTATCCGCTTCAATCATTTGCGGCCGTCGGAACGGGTCCTGGTGGTCGCCAATTTCGACGCCAATCCCCAGTATCTCGACCTGGATGTCATCAGCGGTCGGGGCATTAATCTTTACGGCCGGTTCGTCGATTTATACAGCGGCAGAAGTCCCGCCCAGTTCGATCGCCGGATCGTTTTGCAGGCTTATCAATTTTATTGGTTAACGGAAATATGAGCTGATTGGCCCGGATTTGTTTCGTCCCCACGCGTCAGGTTATTACTATCAAGTTAATGGTTGCGTATTTCCAGCGGTTGGAGTGCAAGGCCTCACTGGCATTAAGTTAAGCTGTTCGTGGTGAGCCCCATTCGACAAGCTCATGACAGGCTTCGATAAACTCAGGAGAGCCTTGTCGAACCATGAATGGCTTAACGACTTGTTCCGCTCACCCTTCGACAGGCTCAGGGCGAACGGAACAGGCCTTAACTTAATGGCAGTGGTGCAAGGCCTGGGAACGCGCGCGAAAAGTTGTGTAGATAGCTATGCCCGCATGGGCCTGAGAGGTATAAATTAGTCGCTATAAGCACGATTTCGTTAATGTTTTTATTTTAAATAACAGTTGATACAAAATGCTTTTCCGCAAAACTTATTTGCTCATTGCATTTTTGCGGTTGGGGTAAACGTAGTTCTGCGAGTGAATGTATCAAAGGAGATTACCATTGAACCACAAAATAAGTATCGGCCTTATCGGCTACGGCAAAACGGGCAAAGCCGTCGCCAATGTACTGAGCACGGATTCACGCTTTGAACTGTGCTGGATTGCCCGCCGCACCGTGAGTGACAACGCTCAAACGCATCCTGATACTGCCATTCCGATTATTGGGATGGCGCAACAATCGTTCGAGGTATTATTCGACCGGCAGCCGGTTGATGCGGTAGTTGATTTTTCTTCACCGGAAGCCGTCCATCGCTATGGAGAAACGGTTCGTAAACACCGAATTATGTTGGTCAGCGCGATTTCCGCTTATTCGGAAAGCGATTTGGATTATGTCCGCAGTCTTGGGCGAAATACGCGTGTCATGTGTTCGCCCAATATTACCTTGGGCGTCAATTTCCTGATGACGGCGGCCAATCTGTTGCGCAAAATAGCGCCTTTCGCCGATGTGGAAATCCTTGAGCAACATTTTAAGGAAAAACCGGAGGTTTCAGGCACGGCATTAAAGATCGCGGAAAAATTAGGCGTGGATGACGATCAAATCACTTCGTTGCGGCTCGGCGGAATTATCGGTGAGCATGAAGTTATTTTCGGCTTTCCGCACCAAACAGTCCGTCTGGTTCACTCGTCAATCAGACGCGAGGCATTCGGCACGGGCGCGGCTTTTGCGCTATCGCATTTGGCAATCTGCGATATAGGCTTTTACACTTTCGAAGACTTGCTGATACATGCGGCACGTGATTTAAAGGGTCAAATCCCGGATTTTTCATCGTAGACCCGCCGGGGGGTAAGGTGTGAAGCTGTCGTATAACAATGAGCGCAGCACTGCCATTACGCGTTGTAGGAGCGGGCCATGCCCGCGATGAAGGCGCTACAACGCTGTATCGCTCTACCGAAATATCGCGGGCGCGGCCCGCTCCTACGCTGCTGTTGTACTTAACTTAATGGCCGTGGCGTAGCGCATGGGAACAAATTTGCTGAGCGCCTGTTACGTTCCGGCCAATCAGCGCAGCAACAGCAGCGGCTTTTTGGCATTCATCAGCATTTTGGCGGTAAAGCTGCCCAGCAGCAGGTCATGAAGGCGGGTGTGGCTGAATGCGCCCATCACGATCATATCGATATCATGTTTGTCCTGATATTCACAAAGCGCTTGGTCGGGCTTGCCTTGTAATTTTTTCGTGGTCACTTCAATGCCGCCGGCATTTTTCAGTTTGCTGACAGCCGCTTCAAGCAATTGTTCGGTCGCTGCGTCATCTTTGCTGACGTTAACCAGATGGCAAGTGAGGCCTTTATAAAGCGGACTGATGGCAACCATGTCGATGGCTTTTTCTGTCGCCTTGCTGCCATCATAGGCAATCATGATGTGCTGCGGCGCTTTGAACGTGTCGTTGACTACCAAAATAGGCTTATGCAACGAGCGAATGATGGACTCAAGTTTTGCGCCTATTTTGTCCGGCCGGTTTTCATGCGCTTTGCCACGGATGCCGATGACCAGGACCCGGATGCTTTCTTCAAGCTCGATTAGCGATTCAACCAGGCTACCGTGGCGCTGGTTGCTGTCGGGGTCGGCGATGCCGGCCTGGATGACCCGATCTTTGGCGGCCTGTAGCAATAGCTTGCCTTGCTGTAGCCGCAACTTGCTGCGTTGCTGTTCGACGGCGGTCAGTTCTTCAAGCAAATGCTCCTGGCTGCCCAAGCCGATGTTGCCGGACAAGTCCAGGGTTGCGGCGGTCTCGGGATGATGGTCGATGACATGCAGCAACTTTAACGGCGCATCGACGCGTTGCGCTATCCAGGCGGCGTAATCGCAGACCGCTTCGGTCAATGACGAACCGTCGATACATGCCAGCACTCTATTGGTATTTGTGTTCATTAATGACCTCCCATGACTTTTTCAATTTCTTCCGGTTTATCGTGGATGCCGAAGCGGTCGACGATGGTGGCGGTGGCTTCGTTCATGCCGATCAATTCCACATCTGCGCCTTCGCGGCGGAACTTGATGACGGCCTTGTCCAAGGCGGTCACCGAGGTTATATCCCAGAAGTGTGCTCGGTGTAAATCGATGACCACTTTATCGACGGCTTCCTTGAAATCGAAGGCCGCAATGAACTTGCCCGACGAATTAAAGAAGATTTGCCCGATAACGCGATAAGTCCGAATGCTGTTCGCTTCATCCAGTTCCGATTCGACATACATGAAATGGCTGATTTTGTTGGCGAAGAATAACGACGCCAGCAACACGCCGACGAAAACGCCGAACGCCAGGTTATGCGTCCAGACCACGACAATCACGGTCGCCACCATCACCACATTGGTGGACACCGGGTGTTGTTTGAGGTTGACGATGGAACTCCAGCTGAAGGTGCCGATCGAGACCATGATCATCACCGAGACCAACGCGGCCATCGGGATTTTGGAAATCCATTCGTCCAGGAACACCACCATGATCAACAGAAAGCTTCCGGCGATCAAAGTGGACAAGCGTCCGCGCCCGCCGGATTTGATATTGATAACGGACTGGCCGATCATCGCGCAACCGGCCATGCCGCCGAGCAACCCTGCGCCGATATTGGCAAGCCCTTGGCCTTTGCATTCGCGGTTTTTGTCGCTGGGCGTGTCGGTCAAATCATCGATGATGGTTGCGGTCATCAACGATTCCAGCATGCCGACGACGGCCAGCGGAATCGAGTAAGGCGCAATGATTTTTAAGGTGTCCCATGTCAACGGCACCTCGGGCCAGAGAAAAATAGGCAGCGTATCGGGCAACTCGCCCATGTCGCCGACCGTGCGGATGTCCAGCTGCCAATAAATGGCGATGCCAGTCAAAACTATAATGCAGACCAGCGGCGAGGGCAGGGATTTGCCGATCACCGGGAGATACGGAAACAGGTAAATGATCGCCAGTCCGCCTGCAGTCATTGCGTAAACATGCCAAGTGACGTGGGTAAGTTCCGGCAGCTGCGCCATGAAGATCAAAATCGCCAGCGCATTGACGAAACCGGTCACCACCGAACGCGACACGAAACTCATCAGGCTGCCGAGCTTCAGGTAGCCGGAGATGATTTGCAAAACGCCGGTCAGCAGCGTTGCCGCCAATAAATATTGCAGGCCATGATCCTTGACCAGCGTCACCATCAGCAAGGCCATCGCCCCGGTCGCCGCAGAAATCATGCCCGGCCTGCCGCCGACAAACGCGGTGATCACCGCAATGCAGAACGAGGCATAGAGTCCGACTTTGGGATCGACTCCGGCGATGATGGAAAAGGCAATGGCTTCGGGAATCAGCGCTAGGGCAACGACCAGACCGGCCAACACATCGCCTCGGATGTTGCCGAGCCAGTCCTGTTTTTTCGATAAAAAGAGCATTTCAGTCCTATAAAATTAAAAAAGGCTATGTGGGAACACAGCCAGGAAGCATAAAAAGGAGGGGTACTAAGTCGGTCAGCTTGGTGAAAAAACAGATTATCCGCTCAGGTTTATGCATACTTTTCAATGCCCAAGCCCATTAATTCAGATAGCTTCACCCAGGCTGGTTTTAATGCGTTCCAGCAGTGCGGTCATCTGTTCTCGTTCTTGTTGCGTTAAGGTTTTAAGAACCTCCGCTTCCACCGCATCGGCAATCTCCCAAAGTTCCTGCATGATGGACTGCGCCTTAGGCGTGAGTTCCAGGCGGTAAGCGCGCCGGTCTTCGACGTCTTTATTGCGCCGAACCAAGCCCGATTCCTCAAGCAAGTCGATCTGCCTTGCCAGCGTAATCGGTTTGATTTCCAGAATTTCAGCCAAGTCGATTTGGCGGCAATTTTCATTTTCAGACAAATGCACCAAGGCCCTCCATTGGGCATGAGTAAAGCCGATATTTTCGGCTTCCTTGTTAAAACGTTGACGGATAACGTGACTGATTTCGTAACTCAGAAAACCGAATTTTGAATGCATAAACAATTGAAAGCGTAGAAGCTCGTAAAAAGCGCCAAGGGAAAGAAAATAATAGATATAATAAGCAATGGGTATTATATAGAACAAGTATCTTCCCTGCAATCTACACGCATCATGCGCAACAAATAACGTGATACCTCGGCAGAGGCTGATTTTGACTCGCGCCTTAGCTGTAGTGCGTCACTGCCATTAAGTTAAGTTCAAATGGAAATACGCTGCCATTAATTTAATGGCAGTGACGTAGTGCGTGGGAATACGGTAAACATTATGGCGACTACTCAGTGCATAGAGAAATGGAACACGGATGACGCGGATCAAGCTGATAAACTGAAATATAAAGAACTTATTTTCCCTGGCGTTACCGTTAACAGACAGGTGACTGATTTGGGGAGTATTCATAGTGTAGGACTCCGAGACAGGCAAAAATGCAGCCAGAACGGTTTGCATGTCTGTTCTACAGGGACCGCAAAGGGAAAACTTATTTTTTAAAAAGCTTTAGTGTCTTTCGGATTATAATAAAGAGCGCTCTAAAGACGGCACACGCGAGCGCAGCTAGGGCGCAAAATCACGTTTGTTAACGCATATTGCGCGTTTTATGAAGTTTATTACCGATAATTTGTGATGATAAAGAAACGGCAGACATGGATGACTAACCCACGAACTATAAAAACGGCATTATCCGGCGCTTTCCCGCATCATTTTACTGCCTGCATGTTTTTAGCCATGTTGGCAGGCTGCTCGGAACCGACCATTCAAAAGCTTGAAGGCCCTGCTCAGGGTACGACTTACCATATCAGCTATTGGTCCGAATCGCCGGTGGATGATAAAGCCGTTAAAGACGTCGTCGAAAACGAATTCGCGGCCATCGATAAACTGCTGTCCAATTACCGGCCCGATTCGACTATAGAAACATTCAACAGCATAGAGAATACCGATAGCCAGGAAGTCGGCGGCGAAATCGTGTCCTTGGTTAAAATCGCGCAAGTTGTAAACCAGGCCAGCCAAGGCTGCTACGATTTAACCATTAAGCCGTTGTTCGATTTATGGGGCTTTAAGGGCAATGCGCTGACGATTCCTAAAGACTCGACTATTCTTACCACGCTGAAGCAAATCGGCATGGAAAAACTGGAAATCGTCGATGACACGCATCTGCGCAAAAAACAGGCCGACCTGAAAGTCGATTTGTCGTCGATTGCTCAAGGCTATAGCGTGGAGCGGATCAGCAAGGTGCTGGAGCAAAAAAGCATAAGCAATTATCTGGTCGAAATAGGCGGCGAGCTGAAAACCAATGGCTACAAACCCGGCCTTCAACCTTGGCGTATCGCCGTGGAAAGGCCGTTGCCGGAAGAACGGACGATGCATAAAGTCGTTACCATGCCCAAGGATTCGCCGATGGCGGTGATGACGTCCGGCACGTACCGTCATTATTTCGATGACCAAGGCCGGCGTTACAGCCACATTCTCGATGCCCGTAACGGAAGACCGGTCGGCCATAACCTGGTTTCCGCCACCGTCCTGATCGCTGATCCGACGGTTGCCGATGCCTGGTCCACCGCGCTGTTGTGCCTGGGAGCGAAAGACGGCATGGCGGCGGCCAATATGGCTAAAATCCCCGCCCTGTTCATCGAATTGCAGGGCAGCGAACTTATTGAATCCCGAAGTGACGCGTTAAACACTTTGAACACTCTCACCCTACATTAATGCCCGAATCCTGAGTTATGACATTCCAAACCCGCAGTCACAGTATTTTTTCACGTTGGGCAAGTTTGACGCTAGGCAGGCCGTTCATGGTTCTGTCCATAGTGATTTTGCTCAGCATTTTGGCCTTGGAATACACGGCCGGCCACTTAAGCATTAATACCGATACCGCCGAACTGGTCGCGCCCGATGCGCCTTTCCAGCAAAACCGCCGCAATTTTGAAAAAGCCTTTTCGCAGGATTTGCACACGCTGTTGCTGGTGGTTGAATCGGATACGCCGGAATTGACCAAATCGGCTACTAAACGATTGCTGCGCTTGCTCAGCGCCAACAAAGAGCATTTTAATTCGGCCTATATTCCCAACGACAACGAATTTTTCCGTCAGAACGGCCTGCTTTATCTCGATACCGACGAACTGCATAACTTATCCAACAATCTGTCGCTGGCCCAGCCGTTTATCGGCAGAATTGCCCAGGAACCGAATCTGACCGGCTTTTTCTCGATTTTTGAAGACGCCCTGACCAACACCGACAAGACTCAGGATGTGCCTATTGATTTCACTTCGCTGGTTGATAAGGTGGCGCTGGCCTTGCATAAAACGATCAATGGCGAAAACGCGTTGATGTCGTGGGAGTCGATGATTGCGGAAAAGAAAACCGATTCCAACAGCGGCTTTATTATCGTCGCGCCCAAGTTTGATTTTACGCAAATCCGTCCAGCGGAAAATGCGATTGATTCGATCCGTAAAGCGGTTGACCAAATTCAGGACCCCAACCTGCCTGCGGTTAAAGTTTGGGTTACCGGCGAAGTCGGTCTTGAAGACGATGAGTTGTCAGGCATGAGTACCGGCACATTTACCGCCAGCATTTTCTCCATTGTGTTGGTGTTGTTTATATTGTTGGTCGCCTATCGTTCTGTTTTGCTCACCTTGGCCACGTTGATGACGCTGGCTTTGGGCATGCTTTTTTGCGGAGCGTTCGCGGCTTTTTCGGTAAAAGAATTAAACCTGATTTCAGTGGCTTTTGCGGTATCCAATATCGGCTTGGGCGTGGAATATGCGATCCATTTTTGTCTGCGCTATCGCGACAATCTGATTCATCACATTCATAAAGAGCTGGCGCTACGCAGCACATTAATGAGCACGGCGCCATCGTTATTGTTGTGCGCGGGAACCACATCGATAGGGCTTTATGCTTTTATACCGACTGATTACAAAGGCGTATCCGAACTCGGCCTGCTGGCGGGCACCAGTCTGTTTATCTGCCTGTTAATTACCTTGATTGTCCTGCCGGCGCTGTTGAAAATCATGCCTGCTCCGGCAAAGTCCCAGATTAACGGAACGCGGAACGGACTTGAGAAATTGTCGAAAAAACTGGCGATCTTGCCGCTGCATTATGCCAAACCGATTTCCATCGCAACCTTTGCCATCGCCGTTATTTCCATCGTTTTGACCTTCAACGTGAAGACCGACTTCAATCCGATTAACCTTCGCGACCCTAACACCGAATCGGTTATTGCGTTTAAAAATCTGATGAAAGACAAGGAAACCACGCCGATGACCTTGACCGTTCTGGCCAAGGATGAGAACAGCGCCAAAGCCTTGGAGCAAAAGCTTTCGGCCTTGGCTTCGGTCGATAAAACCGTCAGTCTTTTCGATTTTGAACCCACCGGGCAGGGCGACAAACTGGCCGTGATAGAGGAAATGGGCTTGATGCTGGGGGCGCAAACGCAAAATTTTCCCGCGCTCAAAAACGATACCGATCCTGTACCCGGCATTAAGCGCCTGATAAAAGCCATCGACACTATCCTGCCTCAAAAAACCGATGCTCATGAACGCACCGCGTTAAGCAATTTTAAAAAAGAATTGCAGGATATTTTGATCGAACTTGATGCGCGGCAGCAAACCAGTCGACGCCTGTTCATTGACAAAATACAGACCACGCTGCTCGGTACCTTGCCGAGTCTCATGAACGAACTATCGGCCAGCTTCAATGCCAAGGAAGTCACTCTGGCCGACCTGCCTGCCGACATTAAGGACAAATGGCTGAGCAAGAACGGCTCGTACCGTATCCAGATATTTCCCAAGAAAGACCTGAACGATTTAACCAGCCTGGAAGAGTTTATTACCGAAGTGCAATCCGTCGCGCCTGAGACCACCGACTTGCCGATCATGTATTGGGAATCGATGAAGGAAGTTATCTCCGCTTTCCAGGAAGCCATTGTGATTGCGCTGGTCACTATCGCGCTGCTGTTGTTTGCGATCAGGCGCAATGTTCTCGATACCGCGTTGGTCATGACGCCGCTGATATTGGCCGGGCTGTTTACGATGGCGAGTGCGGTTCTGACTAATACGCCGATTAATTTCGCCAACATCATCGCCTTGCCGCTGTTACTGGGGCTGGGCGTCGATAACGGCATCCATATGGTTGAGAAGCTGCATCATTCTATGTCCGAAGAGCAGAATATCTATCAATCCAGCACGGCCAGGGCCATGTTTTACGGCGCGTTGACCACCGCCTCCAGTTTCGCCGGATTGGCGTTCTCGCCGCATCAAGGCATCGCCAGCATGGGTTTGATTATCACCATGGGCATATTCTGGATTATGGTTTGTACGTTTATTATTCTTCCGGCGCTGAGTAAATTGGTGTTGAGAGTTGAAGATAAATAGGCGGGATGCAACAAACATAGTTCACAGCATCAATCCGAAACGAACAGATACCCTGCCTTATCGGGGATATAGTATCTGCCGCGAACGACTTGCATGGATGCAGGAACGATTGCTGAGGCGGGGCAATATTCACGGAGCAATACGCGGAAATCTCCGAAGATATTTACGATGAAATTGACAGCGTTGAATAGCCGGGTAAATATGTCAAACATCCTGAATACGGCGACATTACCTAATTTGACGGCCGCTTAATGATTCGCTTCTAAGCCGTTCACTCTTTTTTGTAAAGGACTATACGAGGTTAATGGTGTGCGCCGGGGAGAGAAGAGCAGGCGATCAAGCTCTGCTTTGACCACTTCGTAGCATTCACAGGCCCGTGTCTGCAATCCCCGCCTATCCAGTATCGTGATGCGTCCCCGGCGGTACTCAATCAATCCGGCTTGCTGCAATTTACCGGCTGCCTCTGTGACGCCTTCGCGGCGCACTCCGAGCATATTGGCGATCAATTCCTGAGTCGTCATCAACTCGTGCAGTGTTCCGCCGCCACATTCCTCGGAATAGTTGAATTTCTTCAACGCGATTCGCACACCCGGCAAGCTCTCAATTCTGCGTTGAATTGGCTGGCGGCTAAGCAGTTGAAGGAACGAGCCGGGCGACTGGCGGAACCGGGGCGGGTGGGGAGAGGACAATGACAGCTATTACGACACCAGGAATCGCGGTGAATTCCATACCGGCACATCATTCCATACCGCGCTGGCATTGTTGGTATTATTGTCGGCTGGTGAAGCCGGCAGCCCTGAAGTCGAAGCCGGGGTCAATTATCTGCTGAAAAACCAGCAGTCTGACGGGTTTTGGGGTGACGAAAGCTTCAATGCGCCCGGCTTCCCCAAGGTGTTTTATCTGAAATACCACGGTTACGATAAATTCTTCCCGCTCTGGGCGTTAGGCCGCTACCGTAATGAGCGCCTCGCCGCAGTGTAACTGGATCCGGTCGGCATCATTCAATTTCCGCAGTGTAGCGCTTATGTACGCTAGCGCACTGTGCGCGTCTGCGGAAAGGTATCTAATTAACGCCGATGGCTCTCAGAATCGGCTGTTTCCCCTCCCCAATAGACTCACCCGGATTTCGGTATAGAAAGTGGAAGTCGCTGCAATGTAATACCTAATTCATTGTAACGATTGTGTTCGGCATTTAACTCAAAGGATAACAAATCATGAAAAAAACAGACCTCCTCAGATCGTTTCAAATGATGCGCGGCATCGGTGTAAGCGCGGCTGTTGCAATCTTTATAGCCGGTTGTGCGAGCATTCCCGCACCCACAGAACAGATGGCCGTTTCCAAGGTCGCAGTCAGCAATGCAACCAGTGCTGGAGGCAATGAGTTTACACCTCAGGCGCTTAAATCCGCGATGGAAAAAATGGATGCTGCCGAGCGGGCCATGACGGAGCAAGATTATTTGCGCGCCCGGCAATTGGCGGAACAAGCTCAGGTCGATGCTCAACTGGCTGCGGTAACGGCGCGTTCAGCCAAGGCACAGAAAGCAGCGCAAGAATTGCAGGAAGGTAACCGCGTGCTGCAACAAGAAATCGAACGTAACGCCCAATAATCATCAATGGAGCTCATTATGCAAAATAATAAATATTTCCCCATGACCCTGATCGCTGTCGCGATTGTTTCCGGTTGCAGTTCGATGCCGAAAAACTCATCCCTCACCGAAGCGCATAACAGTTACAACAATGCACGAACCAATCCCGAAGTCACGAATCTGGCAGCGGTCGAATTGAAAACAGCCGACGATTCCCTGAACAAGGCGGATTATGCCTTAAGCGAAGGTGAAAGCGATGATACCGTTGAGCATCTGGCCTACTTAGCCAAGCAGCAAGTGGCAATCGCCGAGGAAACCGCCAAGCGGAAAGCCGCTGAATCAGCGGTCGCCAACGCCGCCGCCAAACGCAACGCGGTCCGCCTTGATGCGAGAACGGCTGAAGCCGATGCGGCTAAACAGCAGGCGGCCTATGCGCAGCAAACCGTCGACCGTCAAGCTACCGAATTGGCGGTTGCCGGCGCCAATTCGGAGCGTGACCAAGCCATTATTGCTCAACAGGAAATGCTGCTCAAAGAGTTGAATGCCAAGAAAACCGAGCGCGGCCTGGTGATTACGCTAAGCGGCGACGTATTGTTTCGCACCAACAAGGCGCAGCTGCAAGCAGGCGGTCTGCGTAATGTGCAAAAATTGGCTGACTTCCTCAATCAATACCCGCAATACAAGGTGTTGGTTGAAGGTCACACCGATAGCATCGGCAGTAACAGCGCCAATCAGGCGCTGTCTGACCGACGCGCCTATGCCGTGCGGACGGCTTTGAACGACATGGGGATCAGCGGTGACCGCATCAGGACGCGCGGTTATGCCGATGCGTATCCGGTTGCGGGCAACAACACGGCGGCCGGTCGGCAATTGAACCGCCGCGTGGAAATAATCCTCTCCGACGCAAACGGCGACATTGTCCCACGTTAGGTATATTGACCATCCGGCGATGACGTTTTTGTGTTCGATACCGTACAGACTTTGTTCAATCTTGCCCATAAACTTTTATTTGATTTAACTTGAAGGATAACTCCGATGAATATTGCAATCGAACCCTTACTGGCATTGGTAATAGGCATATTAATTTTGCTGGTTCCGAGGTTTTTAAATTATTTCGTAGCCGTGTATTTAATCGTTGTGGGTATTTTGGGGTTAACGCACCATACCCTTACGTGAATGGCGATCTCACGGTCTCAGGCCGCGCCGTTTAGTCACGTTCTTTTTCAAACAGGAGCACTATCATGTCAATTGGCACAATCTTACTCATCATTCTTATTCTTATGCTTGTTGGCGTCCTGCCAACCTGGCCACATAGCCGGCAGTGGGGTTATGGTCCCACCGGTGGATTTGGGCTGGTGCTGATCATCTTACTGGTGTTGGTGTTATTGGGCATCATCTAGCCCCTGAGAAAATACTTAATCTATGTGCGCTGCCGTACCGACCCCATTCAGTTTTACATGTATTGTTTTAATGGAGCGTTGGAAAACATCATTCCACGTTTCAATTTGAACTAACACATCAGGAGACAGTCATGAACAAAGATCAAATAAAAGGCCGAGTCGAAGAAGCTAAAGGTAAAGTCAAGGAAGCCGCCGGCGTGTTGCTGGACGACGAGGGTATGGAGGTGGAAGGAAATATTCAAAAGGTCGTCGGCAAGGTCCAGAAGGGCTTTGGTGATCTCAAGGAAGATATCAAGGATAAACTTGACGATTAATACGAGAGCTGCTGCGTTGTACAGCCAAGTTGGACGGCTGTACGACTGCAACGGGATGCGATTTTAATAGGAGATGAACTTGAACTTGCCGTTGATTGGGCGAGCATCGCTTTGACTTTCGGCAATACTTCATCTGTTTGTCTGTGCGTTATATCGCCGTCAATTGACGGCCTCTTACGGAGAAGAACAAATGTTAGAAACTCTTGCAATCCTCTTAGTCATCCTCTGGATACTGGGTTTGGTCTCCTCATACACACTGGGGGGATTTATTCACATTCTGTTGGTTATCGCGATTATCGTGATCGTGTTGCGCGTCATTCAAGGCCGACGTGTCCTGTAACCATACTGGATGAATTTATGCCGCATGGTGTCGGCCTGAGCGATTCTGCTCGGCTCAGACGGTCTGGAGTACGCATCAAACCGTTCCCACGCTTCAGAGAGTGTGAAAGTACTGTGTAAACCGACTCAAAAATAGTTTTATATTTTTTAATGTATTGCTTTTTAAAGAAGCGTTGGAGTGCAAATCCAGGTTTGCACTCCACATTCTTAACACTTTGACACTCTCTTCAGTTTGGGAACCGGCACATTGGAAGCAACCGGTTTTATAGTAAGCGCCGCTTACTTAAGGGCATCATATATATTTAGGAGAGACAAGATGGGCGCAGTCAAGATTATGGCAATCGTACTGATTATAGCCGGCCTGTTAGGGCTGGTGTACGGTCAATTCAGCTACACACGGGAAACGCAGGAAGCCAAGTTAGGCCCGTTAGAGCTGACGGTTAAAGACACTGAGACAGTCAATGTTCCGGTCTGGGCCGGTGTGACGGCGGTAGCGGCAGGCGGCGCACTCCTGCTTTTTGCGAGCAGGAAGAGCTAGAGCTGAAGAGGCTGTAACACATCTGAAAGCCGCGCAATAACTTTAGCGTCACAAGGGGCGGCGGCAAATATAGCCCGCCGTTCAATGATCTCAGATATGGCAAGACCACGTTAGATGCCGACAGATCATCATAGCTCTTTAAGTCATGTCGATGTGCTGGTGAAACCAGCGTGAACAGCGTTGTTCAACTTAACTCCAGACAAAAAGTTACGGTTATGTGCGGCAACGTACAGAAAAATATTGACAATTTTATATTATTAACTGACTGAAAATAGTAGCTATTCGATAGATAGCATCTGGGTTCCAGGTGAGCCGTTTTACGAAAGCGTTGAAAGATTTAACTATCCTCCTCCATTAGGAACTCTATGATGCCCCCATTAAAGATCAGGAGGGCATTTTTTTTGTCCAATTGATTAGCTGTGTTCCGGGCTTTGGAGAATTGATTCGGATACCGAAACAGGCAATACAATGTGGGAGGTTGAAAAGCAATGCTATTGCCTCGATCTTCGGCGCACACCCGTTGCCTTGGAAGCCGCCATCGGATGGGATTGATATTCGGGCGCTTGACCTGCTACACCGGGCTGAAAGTAGGATTTGATTATCCAGGCCAGCGGCAAAGCCGTGTATAAAGTTCGAGCCGAAGTTACAAGGTTCAGTGCGATTTTCAAGGGTGTAGTTTCGGTCGCCTCAAGCTTATTGATAGTGCCGCGGACTTTGGATGTCCGAGGCTTGGTGAGTTCGCCAATAATAAATCCTATGCCGCCCGCCAGCAGCAAAGTAGCTGGAGCGGTCATCTGTTGATGTATCTTCCGAATCAATATAGTGGTGCGGATACCGATCTTTTGTTGACGATCCAACACCTGTCGTTCGGCATCCTTGATTTGAGCCGTCAAAGACTTGGATTTACTCCGGTTTAAAAGGTAGGCCGCCTTCATGATTTTTCCTTGTCATGCGGCTCTGGGGATAAGAGCCTAAGACTGCGGAGAGTTGCGGGAAATTGTAGATAATGGCTTTTGCGGCGTATCACGCCGCATAGAAGCAGTGCTAGCAGTAAATTGAAAGCGACGGCAAGCAGTATCGCGCTACCCGCCGCCACACCGCCATGCTCGATTAGCCACAACACGGCGGCCGCGAGGAGTCCCAGCCACGCGCTGCTCAGCAAGAGGGCGACGATGATCCCCGCTACTATCATAGCCACCACGCTTTCCCCGGCCCGCCGCGTTTCCAGAGCGGCGAGCCGGAAGCGATCATGGCTTAGCCCACGTAACTCCTGCCATAACGACTGGGCATCTTCCAGCACACCGGAATCTTTCCTCGGGTCGGCGCAGGTTGTAGTTTGTCCCGGAGTATCATTATTTACGGCGTTCGTACCCATAATGTTTGCCGGTCTAACGACCGCTTAGCAGCCGGCTCAACAGAAAGCCTGCCGCTACAGCGATACCCATCGACGTTGCCGGGTTGTTTTGAATATAACTGCGGCAATCGTTCATCATTTGTTGCTCGGCATTTTTCAGTTGCTCAGTTTTTTCGCCCAGTGCTTCTACTGTCTGGTTACTCGCACCGGCTATCTTATCGACAACCTCATGTGCGGAATTGGATGCTTTGTCTATAGTTTCCATGATGTCTTCCTCTCAGTTTTGAACGGCTTGTCATTCGGGTTTACGGCGATTGTTTAACAGACGGCTCAGCAGAAAACCGCCCGCTACGGCGATACCTATTGAGGTGATGGGGTTGTCGCGGACATAACCGCGGCAATTTTTCATCAAGTGTTGCTCGGCATTTTGCAGTTGCTCACCTTTTTCACCCAGCGCTTCGACGGCCTGATGGGTTGCGCTAGCGATATTATCGAAAGTTTCATGTGCCAGATTAGCTGCTTTGTCGGTGATTTCCATGATGGTTTCCTGGTTTATTTGAGACGCATGTCATTTTTGACGGATTCCACGCCTTTGACGCTACGGGCAATTTCGACCGCTTTGTTAATATCGGCTTTGGAGTTCACGAAGCCGCTCAATTGAACGACGCCTTTGAAGGTTTCAACATTGATCTCACCCGATCTCAGGTTGGGCTCATCAAATAACATTGCTTTGACCTTGGTGGTGATGACGCTGTCGTCAACATATTCTCCGGTTCCCTCATGCTTTTCCGTCGATGCGCAACCTGCGGCAGTCAGTAACGTCAAGACCAAAAGAAATGCGGAAAAAAATTTAATTAGGTATTTCATGATTGAATCTCCGGTTAATTGATAATTTCAGTAGGCTGAAGCAGCCCGATGAAAATCCTCGAAAGGCTCGGTCTACCGAGATAAGTTTTACTTACGATCAGATGCCGCTTCGGCAACCGATTACAGGCCTCGTGCCGAATGCTCGACAGAAACCTTAAAGATACTTTAGCCGAGAAATTTGCTGTAGTCGGTACGGTAGAGCACATACCGGAACTGTGGATACCACGCTGTAATAGGGAAACTATATTCCTTCAATTCGGAAATCAGGGGGGTATTCGTCTTTAAAATTGAAATGGTCCAGATCATCAATTGCCCCCATAAGCCGGAGTAAGGCAAGCAAGTGGCAAGGTCATGGCAGCCTGGCAGCGAGCGGTTTTATGTGCGTTACCGTACCGACGGTGTTAAATGTTGCGAGTAGACTGCTGCTTAGTGACTGAAACGACGAGCAACTGACTTGTCACAAAACAGATTCTTTGTCGATTTCATCGTCATTTAGTCTTCGGGTTTATTTTAGTTCTGTCAGGCTGTACTCAATCTCCTGCCGATGCATGGCATATGCACTTCCCGCCCAATTATCGTTCATTGTTTTCGTAGCCGAGCGGACTGCAAAAAAGGAGTAAAGCTTGACCGAGCGCGGTCAAAACAAGGGAGTACAGATGATTAAATTACGCGGACATAGACAGAAACCCAGGCTTGCCGCTCCGGGCGGTGAGGATGAACCCATCCGGTTTGAGTTATTTAGCAACGAACGTCTGGAACAGCATGCCGTTAGTTTAGCGAAAGCGCAAAAAGCCGAAGTTCATCCTGACGGACTCAAGCTGATGCCCAGGGTGCGAGAGAATTCCAGGGTGCTGTTTGATGCTTATCAAACTATAGGCAAGGCGGCGCGCGAACATCGGGCTATTACACCGGCCGCAGAATGGCTGTTAGACAATTTTCATGTGATTGAAGAGCAGATCAATGACATTAATCTCTATCTGCCCGAAAAATTTTACAAACAATTACCCAAGTTGACCGACGGCTTTCTTGCCGGTTATCCGCGCGTCTACGGCATTGCCTGGGCTCTGGTCGCTCATACCGATAGCCGATTTTCTCCTGAGCAGCTGGCTTGTTTCATGCGTGCGTATCAGCAAGTTCAACCGCTCAGCATCGGCGAGCTTTGGGCGCTGCCGATCTCGCTACGCATAGTGATGATCGAGAATTTGCGTCGACTGGCGTTGAAAATCATGCGTTCACAAGCAGGTCGGCAGTTGGCTGATGAGTTTATTGACCAGGCCGATCAGCCCGATTTTTCGCCGCGGACAGAGGTTTTGCCCGCCGAGCCTTTGCGCCAGGCCTTTGCGGTGCAGCTGGTACAACGCTTGCATGAGCCGCATCCGGGGACGCCGCCTGCACTCGATTTTTTGAATCGATGGCTGGGTGAACAGGGCGTCACGCTGGATGAAGTCGTGCATCGTGAACACGCCGTCCAGATTGCTGCAAACCTGACTGTACGCAATATTATTACCAGTATGCGCACCATCTCCGCGTTTGACTGGCCGCAATTCGTCGAAGATTCGAGTCTGGTGGATAAATGCCTGAGCACTCATCCGGTTTACAGCGCAATGGATTTTCTCACCCGTGACCGTTACCGTCATGCGATTGAAGATCTTGCCAAACGTTCGCCTTACTCCGAGGTGGAAATAGCGGCTAAAGTTATCGACAAGCTTGATCGTGCCGGTAAAGAATCCGGCGCTGACCAGAAAATACATGAACCAGGCTACTACTTGATCGGTCCCGGTCGGGGCGAGTTCGAACAAGAGGTCGGCTTTAATCCTACTTTCTATCAAAAGCTCCTGCGTGCTTATATCAAACATGCGACTTTTGCTTATCTTGGCAGCCTCGGGCTGTGTACGCTGATCTTGTTGGCGCTGCCTTTGGGCGCCGCTTTCGAGGCTGAGCTGGGCGGTTTCTCTATCGCCCTGATTACACTGCTGGCTTTATTTCCCGCTTCGGACATTGCTACGGGCTTGGTCAATCGATTGGTCATTGCCGTGGTGCCGCCACGCCATTTACCCAGACTTGAACTGAAGGACGGCATCCCCGATACGTTACGCACTTTTGTGGTGGTGCCGACGATGTTTGTCAGCGAGCAGAACGTGAAAAAACAAATCGATGAAATGGAGGTTCACTATTTGTCCAACCCGGCCGGCGATGCCCGTTTTGCCCTGTTATCCGATTGGGTGGATGCGGATCAGGAAACCCTGCCGGAAGAGGCTTTGCTGCTCCGCGTCGCCATTGACGGGGTGGACGCACTTAACGCCAAGTACGGGGAGCAGCGTTTTTTCCTGTATCACCGTAAACGTGTCTGGAATCCAGGCGAGAACACATGGATGGGCTGGGAACGCAAGCGCGGCAAGCTGCATGAGTTTAATCGTCTGCTGCGCGGAGCACAGGATACGTCCTTTATGCCGACTCATGGACAGCCTGCGTTTGCTCCGCCGGATGTCCGTTATGTTATTACGCTGGATGCCGACACCAAACTGCCTATCGACTCCATTCGGCAATTGGTGGGTACGGCCGCCCATCCGCTCAATTGGCCGGTTCTGGACCCGGTTACGCGTTGCGTCGTCAGAGGCTACAGCATTCTCCAGCCTAGAGTCACGCCGACCCTGCCGCAAAGACGGGAACACTCGTTGTTTCATCAGCTTTTTTCCGGCGCGTGCGGCATGGACGCCTATTCGACCTCCGTGTCCGAAGTCTATCAGGATCTGTTTGAGCTGGGGTCGTACAGCGGCAAGGGTTTGTATGAGGTCGACACATTTGAAGCCGCTTTGGCCGGGCGCGTTCCTGAAAACACCTTGCTCAGTCATGATTTGTTCGAGAGTGTGTTCGCCCGCTGTGCGTTTGTCAGCGATATTGAGTTGTATGAAGAATTTCCATCCCATACGGAAGTCGCCGCGTCCCGCTCACACCGCTGGGCGCGCGGCGATTGGCAGCTATTGCCCTGGATTTTTGGTCCTCTCGGCAAAGGCATGCCGCTGATTGGGCGCTGGAAAATGCTGGATAATTTACGCCGGACTTTTTCAGCGCCGGGCGCATTTCTTACCCTGTTGGCGGCTTGGACTATTCCGAATGCGCCGCAAGGGGTGTTGATCGGAATAGTGTTGATAGCCTTAGCCGTTCCCGCCTTACTGGCTATCGCTGCCGAAATGCGGCTTCGCACCGATATTCCGCTGCGTAACCAGTTGCGCGTCACGGCAGAAAATGTATTTATGGGCTTGAGTCATAGCCTGATTACGTTAGCCATGCTGGCTCAACAGTCTTGGTTGATGACCGACGCGATCGTAAGCACCTTGGTACGGCTGTTTATCACCCGGCGGAAATTGCTCAGGTGGGTCACTGCGCTGCAAGCGAAGACATTGGCCGGGCATGCTTTGGGGAACCTTATTAGGCCGCTGGCTAGCGTGACTATCGTGGTCGTTTGCGCCGCTACGTTAGTGCTGCTGTTCAATTCCGCTTCGATAGCGGTTGCCGCGCCATTTTTGTTGTTGTGGTTACTGTCTCCTGTTATTGCCCATATCCTGAGTTTGCCGCCGAGACTGGACCCGGCTGAGTCATTACTGCCTGACGATGCGTTACAGTTACGCCAAGTCGCCAGGCGTACCTGGCGATTTTTTACCACCTTCGTAACGGAGCGGGAAAATTATCTGCCGCCGGATAATTTTCAGGAAGATCCCGCCCCGGTGATTGCCCATCGCAGTTCGCCGACAAATTTCGGCCTCTATCTGTTGTCCGTGCTTGCCGCGCATGATTTCGGCTGGCTGGGTCTGATCGATACGGTTGACCGGCTGGAAGCGACCTTGAACACGCTGAACAAGATGTCGCGACTGCATGGACATTTTTACAACTGGTATGACACGCAGACTCTGCACCCTCTGGAACCCAGGTATGTATCGACCGTAGACAGCGGCAATTTGGCAGGACATTTATTGGTACTTATCCAGGGATGTAAGGAGCTGACGCAACATCCGCATGCGGTTTCCGTCGTGTTAGACGGAATTGCCGATACCCACAGACTGCTGTTGTCGGCGCTGGCCAAAATCAACGATGACCGGCGCATGCTGATAGTGACACAGGAGGATCTACAGAAAACTGCGGACAAACTGGGCGGTTTGTTGGCGTGTAACCCTGTCAACCATGAAGACTGGCTGCGTTTGTGGCGGCAAATTACCCTGTGCGCCGACGGCCTGTTGGATCTGGCGCGGACTTACGCCGCCGAGCGTGGCGAACTGATGGATGACAGCGAAGTGTTGGCTTGGGCTACGCTGCTGCACGCTGACATTCATTCTCACGAGCGCGACATCGAAAACTTAGGCTCGTCGATACATTTTCGGCTTCCCCTTGGCGACCCTGCGCAACCCGAAGCCCAACGCTGGACAGTATTGACCCGTCGGCTGGATGCGTTGGCGGAACAGGCGCATCAATTATTTGTCGAGATGGATTTCCGTTTCCTCTATGATCTGAACCGGCACTTGTTTTCATTGGGATACCGCGTTGACGACGGTATTATCGATGACAGCTATTACGATCTGCTCGCCTCGGAAGCGCGCCTGACCAGCTTAATCGCCATCGCCAAGCGGGAAGTGCCGAGCACGCACTGGTTTCACTTAGGGCGTCGGGTGACACGCACCGCGAACGGCACGGTGTTGTTGTCCTGGTCCGGCTCGATGTTTGAATACCTGATGCCGTCGCTGGTGACGTATACGCCGCGCTACAGACTGCTCGACCAGACTTGCCGCCTGTCCGTGCAAAGCCAGATTGAATACGGCAAGGAACGCAAGGTGCCGTGGGGCGTTTCCGAATCGGCGTTTAACGGCCGCGATCGTTGGTTTACTTATCAGTACTCCGCATTCGGCGTACCCGGTCTGGGCATGAAGCGGGGACTCGCCTTCGATTTGGTTATCGCCCCTTATGCCACCGCTTTGGCGGCGATGTACCACACTCATGCTGCTACGGTAAATTTTGAAAGCCTGGAAAAACTTGGCGCATTGGGTCGTTACGGCTTTTTCGAAGCGCTCGATTTCACCCCGATCCGGCTTGCCGAACATCAAAAAGTGGCGTTTGTGCGCTGCTATATGGCGCATCATCAAGGCATGTCGTTGGTGGCTTTGGCTAATGTCGTATACGATGGCGTCATGCGCCGCCGATTCCATAGCACACCGATCATTCAGGGAGCCGAAATGCTGCTGCAGGAGCGGGTTCCTCAAGGTGCTGACAGCGCCATTCCTGACTTCACCCAAGCCGAAGCCGAAGTAAAAGAAATAGTCCAGCCCGCAGTGCGCCGCGAACCTTCGCCGATGTCCCTGGTACCCTCGGCGCAGTTACTTTCCAATGGCCGGTACGCGGTGATGATCACCGCCGCCGGATCGGGTTACAGCGTTTGTGAAAAGCTGGCGGTAACCCGCTGGCGTGAAGATGTGACGCGCGACTGTTGGGGCAGTTATATCTATTTGCGCAATTTGGCAGACGGCAGGGTTTGGTCGGCCGGATACCAGCCGACGGCTGCGGTTCCCGATCGATACGAAGTGGTTTTTCTCGAAGACCGGGTGCGCATCTCCCGCGAAGACGGGACTATAGCCAGTCACCTGGAAATCATTGTGTCACCGGAAGATGACGCGGAAATCAGGTGTTTGAGTTTGACCAATAACGGCTCGCATACACAGGAAATAGAGGTGACCTCCTATTCGGAAATTGTATTGGCGCCGCCTACGGCTGATAGCGCTCATCCCGCATTTTCAAATTTATTCATACAGACCGAATTTCTGCCGCAGGCATGCGGATTGATCGCGCAACGGCGGCCTCGGGCAGGCAACGATCCGCGAATTTGGGCGGCTCATGTGCTGGCGTGTAACGACCTCGGTGCAGGATTGCAATATGAAACCGACCGGGTAAAATTTTGCGGCCGCGGGCAAACGCTACGCGCGCCTGCCGCGGTGGTTGATGGCCGCCCGCTCAGCAATACGGTCGGCGCGGTGCTCGATCCGATTTTCAGTCTGCGTACACGGGTCGGCATCGAACCGGGCGCGACGGTTCATCTGACATTTACCACCTTGGTCGCCCCGTCGCGGGAGGTGGTTGAAGATTTAGCCGATAAGTATCACAACGCGGCTACGTTTAACCGGGTTTCCGATCTTGCCTGGACGCATGCGCAAATCCAATTACGTCATCTACGCATCAAGCCTGATGAGGCCCAGTTATTTCAATCCTTGGCTAATCGATTGCTCTACGCCGATTCTTCACTGCGGGCGAGCGGCAAGCTGATGCAACTGAATACATTAAATGTTACCGGTTTATGGCGGCTTAGTATTTCCGGTGATCGTCCGATTGTATTGCTGCGGTTAGCGTCGATAGAAGACAGGGCTATTGCCGATCAGTTATTGCGCGCCCATGAATATTGGCGCATGAAATGTTTGTCCGTCGATTTGGTGATTTTGAATGAAAAAGAAATTACCTATGGCAATGAGTTGCAGACCTTATTGGAAGGCATGGTTCGCGAAAATCAAGCCTTTACAGCGCTTCACGAGTACGGTGGGTATGGCGATATTTTTGTGCTGCGCGCCGATCAGCTCACGGAGGAGGAGAGCATGCTGTTGCAAACCTCGGCCCGCGCCGTGCTGTTGAGCACTCGCGGCACCTTGGCTGAGCAATTGACGCGGCATCCGAAGCCTACGCCGGATTTTATCCAAGCCAAAGTCTTGTCTGCGCCCGATGTTGACAGGAATGAGCCGTTAATCGCCACTGCGGATCTCGAATATTTCAACGGCTTGGGCGGATTTGCCGACGACGGGCGCGAATATGTGATCGTGCTGGGCAAAGGGCAATGGACGCCGGCGCCCTGGATTAACGTGATCGCCAATGCTGAATTCGGGTTTACTGTTTCTGAACTGGGCGGCGGTTGCACCTGGAGCCTGAACAGCCGCATGAACCAGTTGACGCCTTGGTCGAACGATCCGGTCAGCGATCCTCCCGGCGAAGTATTTTATATACAGGACGACGATACAGGCGATTTGTGGACGCCGACGGCGCTGCCGATTCGAGTCGATAACGCCGGCTATGTGATTCGGCACGGCCAGGGTTACAGCCGTTTCGAGCATGCTTCTCACGGGATTCACAGTGAGCTGCTGCAATTTGTAAGCTCGGACGATCCGGTCAAGATTTCAACGTTAACCTTGAAAAACAATTCAGGCCGCCCGCGCAAACTGTCGGTTACAGCCTATGTTGAATGGGTGCTAGGCGCATCCCGCACCAACACTGCGCCTTATATTGTGACCGAGTTGGATCAGGCGACCGGAGCCTTGTTTGCTTACAACCATTTGGATATGGATTTCGGTCGGCGCATTGCTTTTGTCGACCTTGCCGGCCTACAAACGGCCTGGACTTGCAACCGGACTGAATTTATCGGCCGTAACGGCAGCCTGGATGCGCCGGTAGCCTTGACTCGGTCCAGGCCGCTTAAAAATCGCGTTGGAGCGGGGCTTGATCCTTGCGTCGCAATGATGGCACAGGTAGAACTTGCAATCGATCAAAGCATCGAGATTGTGTTCCTGTTCGGGCAGGGCAGCGACCGCGAACATGCCGGTGAGTTGGTCAAACGTTATCGGGCTACTGACATTCAACAAACCTTCACCGGCGTAAAACAATCTTGGGACAAGACGCTCAGGAAGATTCAGGTGAAAACACCGGACAGAGGTCTGGACTTGATGTTGAACGGTTGGCTGCTGTATCAAACCCTGAGCTGTCGAATGTGGGCGCGAGCCGCATTTTATCAGGCGGGTGGAGCTTTCGGTTTTCGCGATCAATTACAGGACTGCATGGCGCTTGCGGTAGCCCGGCCCGATCTTACCCGCGCTCATATCCTCCGTGCGGCGACGCATCAGTTTGTCGAGGGCGATGTGCAGCATTGGTGGCACCCGCCTTCCAATCGCGGTGTGCGCACCCATTTTTCCGATGACCTTATCTGGCTGCCGTATGTGGTGTCCCACTATGTCAAAGTGAGCGGCGACAGGGCTGTGCTCGACGAAATAACGCCGTTCCTGGCAGGGCCTGTGCTTGAACCGGAACAGGAAGACGCCTATTTCGAGCCGACTCCATCGGAGCAACAAGCCAGCCTGTTTGAGCACTGTGCGCGAACGCTGGATTTAAGTTTAAAAACCGGCGCACACGGCTTGCCGTTGATGGGCAGCGGCGACTGGAACGACGGCATGAACCGGGTGGGGCATTTGGGCAAAGGCGAGAGCGTTTGGCTCGCCTGGTTCCTGATCGCTACGTTGTCGGAATTTGCCGATGTGGCGGAATTGCGCGGAGATGCCGAGCGCGCGGTACGTTGGCGCGAACACGTAATCACGCTAAAAATCGCCGTCGAAGCTGAAGGCTGGGATGTGTCCTGGTACCGGCGCGCCTATTACGATGACGGGACGCCGCTTGGGTCCGCTGCCAACGCCGAGTGCCGCATCGATTCGCTGGCTCAAAGTTGGGGGGTTATTTCCGGCGCCGCCGACCCAGAGCGGGCGCGGCAAGCGATGAATTCGGCCAGGGAGTATCTGATACGGTATGGCGACGACCTGGTGTTGCTGTTTACGCCGCCCTTCGATAAGACTCTGCTGGATCCCGGTTACATCAAAGGCTATTTGCCGGGGGTACGGGAAAACGGCGGGCAATACACCCATGCGGCGGTCTGGTGCGTTATCGCCTATGCGATGCTCGGAGACGGCGATCAGGCAGTCGATCTTCTGCATATGCTGAACCCTATCAATCGCACCGCTAACCGGGCCGGCGTCTATGCCTACAAAGTCGAGCCTTATGTGATAGCGGCGGATATTTATGCCGTACCTCCGCATGTGCGGCGCGGCGGTTGGACCTGGTACACCGGCGCTGCGGGATGGTTTTACCGTGCGGGTATTGAATGGCTGTTGGGTTTGAATATCCGCGCCGGCAAAATGCATTTCAATCCTTGCATTCCGCGTGACTGGCGCAGTTACAGCTTAAGTTATCAACACGAAGAAACTCATTACGACATTACCGTCAACAATCCTGACGGCGTATCGAAGGGTATCGTATTGATCGAGTTGGACGGCGTTGCGCAAACGGCGAGTGACGGTATTCCGCTGTTGCACGACGGACAAAATCATCAGGTGTTGGTGGTCATGGGCTAGTTCTCGTTACCGCGCACAGCGTGGCGACGAGGGAATTTATCTTGAATTAGTGCTTCGCAGTGATGGATACTAACAGCACCCCATTTTGATAGACTGAATATCGTTTATTGGGGCTGCTGATAAGCTGAATTTGTACTTAATTTTGATTCCAACGCGTAATGGTTTTTACTTTGAAAAATATCGCAAGCGTCCGCTTTTTAGTTTCTTTGTTACTGCTGTGGATGTGTGCAGCCGATGTTTACAGTGATGCGAGTCATCTAATATCGTGCGGATCCTTCTATAGAACATTGAACGACTTGAAGTTGCAGCGACCGCCAAGGCGGGTGCTGCTTGTGCCTTTACTGAGCCGGGATCCGCACACGACTGAAAGTCCAAGGTGGTCCGAACAGCCTGCCCGCACTCTGGAAGCGTTTTACCGGAACCGGTTCAATGCCAACGTTACGCAACTGCGTGACGTCTGGAGCTGGACGGATTATTTTCAACAGGTCGATCAAATAGTGAGGCATTCGCCGCCTTTCGACCGGGTTATGTTCATCAGTCACGGCGGTTTCGACGGCCCGGTGCTCAAAAATGCCGTGTTTTGGCAAAACTTTAAAGTAACGGGGAACAAAGGTGAGTTAGTTCAGCTTTCAGAGGCGCAACCGGGACTTGAGAATGAGTTGTCCATCACCTACGATGTCGAAAAAAACCGCGTATTCAGCAACTATATGGTCACGCGCTGGCCGGAGTTGGCGCCGATGAAATCGTCCGACATCCTGCGCCAGCTTAAAGGGCTGGAAAAACAGATACAACCGCTGGATAACGCCTGTTTTCAACTTTATTGCTCACCGGAGCGACTGGCTACAAGCCCGGAAGAGCAGCGCGGATACCGGCTTGAGCTCTGCGAACAAGTTTGCCGCGAACCCCTGTTCGATCAAAAGACATCTGTTGAAATATCCCCGGAACGGTTTTTTCATTTCACAAAATCCCTGAGTTCTCTGGTAACGGCAGACGGCCTGATTTTTTTCGGTTCCTGCAATCCGGGCAGTGCGGCGCCGGAAAAAGCACTGGAGCCGGATAAAACCGAGTTGTTAATCAATTCGACTCTGGGTGGAGGGCCGCACAAGAGTTACGTGCATTTGATTAGCGCAGTGACCGATCGGCTTACCGCCGGCCCGATAGGGCAAAGCAGCGCCGACGACATTGTAAATCGAATTATCATGTTTGAAACCGGCCGCCCGCAACGCAATTTATGCATCGTCGCTCCTTCTGGAGCTAAGTAATCTTAGAAAGCCACCGATTCCGGGGCGAGAGGTTGCACGCCAAGTTTTGGGCGGAATTATGAATAAACGCATCAAAGGATTTTTCCTGGCATCGATGCTGATCGGAACAACGGTCTGGGGCGTGTTGGCTGTATATTACGGCGACTCCCGGACAGGGTTGGCCCAAACCTGTGTGGCTGCGGCATTCGGTCTGTTTGGCTTTGCGGTATTAACAGGGGTTTTATGGTTTCGTTGGCGCATTCAATGGGTTACGGGACATCTAGTCGTGTTTATCGGCATCCTGGTTTGGTGGCTAGGGATTACGCCTTCGAATGATCGAGCTTGGCAACCGGATGTCAGCCAACTTCCCTACGCCACTTTTGATCGGGACATCGTCACGGTACACAATATCCGCAACTTTAATTACCGGAGTGAATTTGACTATCAACCGGCTTATTACGATAAATCCTATGATGTAAGCAAGCTTGATGGCGTGGATCTATTCGCCTTTTATTGGATGGGGCCTGCCATTGCGCATACGATCATAAGTTTTAATTTCGGTGAGCAGGATCATCTGGCTGTTTCTATTGAAACCCGCAAAGAGCTGAATGAGGAATATTCGACACTTAAAGGATTTTTCCGCCAATACGAGCTTATTTACGTCGCAGCCGACGAGCGCGATGTCATCCGCTTGCGCAGCAACTATCGCAAGAATACTCCCGAAGCGGGGTATCTTTACCGAATAAAAGGCTCGCAGAAAGACGGGCAACGCTTGTTTCTGGATTACCTGAAAAAGATCAACGAATTGCACGAAAAGCCTCGGTTTTATAATAGCTTGCTGGATAATTGCACCACGGCGATTTGGGTTCGTTCATCGGTCACCACGGAACATTTACCCTTTTCCTGGAAAATTCTGCTGAGCGGTTACCTGCCGGAATATCTCTATGAGTCGAAGCTGCTTGAGCAGCAGCTTCCTTTATCTGAATTGCAGCGGCAGGCTTATATCAATAGCTTGGCTCAGGCAGCAGATCAGGCGACTGACTTTTCCGAGCGAATACGCCTGATTCATACGCCGCGCCCGTAACGAGGATTTTTGACCTTAGGCCGGCACAGCAAAGAGTTACTCCTGGGGCCAGTAGAATGACAGCGAGGTTGCCCTGTTATTGCCTATCCTGGCCTTTTGCCGCATGACTTTCCCGTCTTTCTCAGCGGTAACGATGTAATTGCCTGGTTTGAGCCGGGCAAAAAGATAAGGTCCGTCAGTTACGGTTTCAACAAGCACGTTACCCTTTGCATCGGCAATTCGAACATTGAGGTCGGCAGCAAATTCGCCTGATCCTTTAGCGGCAAACAACAGGTTCAAATTGTAATCGCCTTTAATAGTTTTCATGGCATTACGTTCGTCCTCACCAATGCCGCCGCTTACGAATGTAACATCGCCTTGTGTCTGCGGGTTGAGTGGATATTCATCGGCAAATGCATACAGGCTGAACAGGAAACATGGAAGGATCAATGTATAGCGTAATTTTTTCATAAATAATTTTCCTTGAAAATTGGAAGGTTCAGTACATATTTACAGTGCGCGTATCCCAGCCTGGGCCATTGTACGGATGAGCGGCATCGGCGGCAGCCTAAGCCTAACCCAGAATACGCTCGTAGGTTTCATTATTAATCCGATAACACCCGCAAGAAGCGTCTTCCAGACCGACACGGTCGAGAATCGTGATATCCCCACGTTGGTAGTTGATGAGCTTTTGCTTCTGTAGTGAGTTTGCCGCTTTGGTGATGCCGACGCGCCGTACACCCAGCAAATGGGCCATCAGTGTGTGCGTGGCATGGAAGCTGTCGGATTGCACTCTGTCCTGAGCCATCAACAGCCAGCGGGCGAGGCGCTCCTTCACCAGATGGAACCGGGTACAGACGGCCCTTTGCGCGAGTTGACTCATCGATACATAGAGATAATGTTTCAACTTTAGCTGTAGCGCGGGGCTCTGTTCGAGTTCACGTAGAAACGATGTCGCCGTTATGCGTAGCGCTGGGCCGGCTCCCTGAACCATAGCGTGAAACGGCGCAACATCGACTCCCAGCATCAGGCTAATTCCGAACATGCCTTCATTCCCGATCAGCCCCATTTCCAAGTTTTCGCCGCTATTGAGGGGCGCCATCAAGGAAACGAAGCTTCCGGTCGGAAAGTAAACATACGGAATTATGTCTCCCGCGAGGTAGAGCTCCTCGGCAAAAACGAGATCGATTTGTTCGCAATGTGCGAGCAGCTGTTCTCTATCCTTGCGGGGCAGGGCAGCCAGAAGACGATTATTAGTAGGCGCAACTTGGTTGGACACGGATGCTCTTCTCCTGAGATATTTGGTGGAAACCGACAGGCGGTACAAAAATTCAGGACAATGGTAATAGCGAAGTCGGCGGTGACTAGGGAGGATGGCTCCACTAATCAGGAAACCAATCTAACTCAGACGCTTTCTGTCGTCTGTGCGTTAGCACACGTACAGTCGTTTGACCGGGAAAGCCTGGATTGAGGAGCGAAGTTTTTAGTATAGTACTCTCCCTATTTCAGACCACGGCTTAAGATAGAAAATCTTATCGAGAGGCAAAATGAAATATGACCAAGGTACGAAAAATCATACAACGGAACTTAAGGCTACTGCATTTCCATTATGCGATTATTTGTAGAACAAAATCGGACCAATTAGAAATAATTGTTATCATGCATTTAAGAAAAAATTATTGGCAATCTCGGACATAGCAAGTACTGTAGGATTGGCCGACGAAGAAAACCCATCTCACACTAATCAAATAATCATGGAAGCACAAAAATCATTCGTCAGCTGGTTTAGGGACTCATCTCCCTACATCCATGCCCACCGCAATAAAACCTTCGTTATCTCATTCGGCGGCGAAGCGGTGCTGGCTGACGATTTCGAACACCATGTCCATGATTTCGCCTTGCTCAGCAGTCTGGGCATACGCCTGGTTTTGGTTCACGGCATACGCCCGCAGATTGACCAGCGGCTCGTCAAACTCGACGTTCCGGCCCGCTTTCACAATAACCTCCGCATCACCGACGATGTGGCGCTGCAATGCGTCAAGGAGGCCGCCGGATTGGTTCGCGTGGAGATTGAAGCCTTGTTATCGATGGGGCTGGCCAACTCGCCGATGGCTGGGGCGAAAATCAAGGTGGCTTCAGGCAATTTTGTCGTCGCCAAGCCGATAGGTGTGATTGACGGCATTGACTATTGCCACACCGGCGAAGTTCGCCGCATCGACAGCGCGGCCATTCATCAGCAACTCGATCAGAACAATGTGGTGTTGATTTCGCCGGTCGGTTATTCGCCGAGCGGGGAGGTTTTTAATCTGTCGGCCGAACAAGTCGCCACGGCGGTTTCGATTGCATTAAAAGCGGAAAAGTTGGTTTTATTGACCGAGCAAAGTTGTTGCAACCCCGATAACGGCGAACAAATCCAGCAAATGACCACCGCTGAAGCTGGCGCCTTTTTGCAGCAACATTCAGATATATCCACCAGCATCAGCTTGCCGCTCAAAGCCGCGATGCAAAGCTGCCAATCCGGCATCGACCGCGTGCATTTGATCGACAGAACGATAGACGGCGCGCTGTTGCTTGAATTATTCAGCCGTGACGGCGTCGGTACGCTGGTCAGCTCAACCGCTTTTGAAGAATTGCGCCCGGCCGCGCTGAACGACATCGGCGGTATTCTGGAGTTGATCAAGCCGCTGGAGCAGCAAGGCAAGTTGGCCAAACGCTCCAGGGAAAAAATTGAAATGGAAATCGCCGACTACATTGTTATCGAGCGCGACGGCCTGATTATCGGCTGCACCGCTCTGCACCCCGATGTGCAAAACCGGTTCGGCGCGATTGCCTGTCTGGCTGTGCATCCTGATTACCAAGGTTCGGCCAGGGGCAATCGGATGCTTGAATATGTCTATCGTAAAGCCGGAGAACTCAAGCTTAAAAAATTGTTCGTGTTGTCCACGCAAACCATGCACTGGTTTATTGACCGGGGATTTTTATCGTCATCGATCGCTGATCTGCCCGATCCGCTCAAGGCGTTGTATAACCCGCAACGTAACTCTAAAGTCCTCTGTAAAGACCTTGCATAGTATTTGCCGATGACCGATAGTCCCGCCTGCATATCCATTCTGCAATTATCAGACCTGCATATTCTGGCGGAACCGCAAGATAAAATGCTGGGAATTAATACCGAGCATTATTTTCAGGCCTGTCTTGAGCAGGCGGTTCGACTCCGCTCACGACAGCCCGTTCGGCCAGGCTCACGACAGGTCGTTCGACAAAGCTCACGACAGGCTTTTGATGAACAACAGCATTTCGATTTGATTCTGCTGACCGGCGATTTGGCGCAGGATCCTTGCCCTGCCAGTTACCGGCGCATCTTAGGCAGCCTTGAAGCCTATGAAACGCCATGTGTTTGTCTGCCCGGCAATCATGATGATTATGAGTTGATGCAGCAGGTGTTTAATACCGACAGGATTAACTGCCGCAAACAGGTTTTACTGGATAACTGGCAGGTGATAAGCCTGAACAGCCAGATACCTGGAAAGCCGGGAGGTCGTTTGTCGAATGAGGAGTTGGGATTTCTTGAAAACTGCCTAACCGGAAAACCGGATCACCATGCACTTATCGCCGTCCATCATCATTGTCTCGAGACCAACAGCTCGTGGATGGACACCATGATCATAGAAAACAGGCAGGCGTTGTTGGCGATAGCAGGCAAATATCCGCAAGTCAAAGCCATAACCACCGGCCATATTCATCAAGTCATGGATATAAAGACGGCAAGCTTCCGCGTATTCGGCGTACCTTCAACCTGCTTTCAATTTGTGCCGGGAAGCACCGAATTCGGTGTGAACGACACGGCTCCGGGTTATCGATTAATAGAGCTGTATGCCGACGGCCGGGTTGAATCCGAGGTTGTTCGTTTGCCGGAGCCGTTAGCCGAGCTGCAAATAAATACGCACGGCTATTAAGGCCGCTTATGGCTTACCGCTTGCGTCTTTTGCCTCTTGGATTTTCAATTTCTTTAGCCAAGTACCCGGCTGGATCAACCGGCACGCTGTCGGCGGTCAGAATAGCGCCCAATTCGCTCATCGCTTTGAGATAAACCTTGCGCTTGAAATATACCACGTCTTTAAGCGGTTCCCAGTAATCCACCCAGCGCCAGTCGTCAAATTCCGGTTTGGCGCACTGGTCGAAACGCACATTGGATTCATGCGTTATCAAGCGCAACATGTACCAGATTTGCTTTTGGCCTATGCATAGGGGCAGGGAATTCTTGCGGATATAGCGCTCGGGCAGCTGGTATCTCAGCCAATAGCGGGTACGGCCAAGCACCTCGACGTGCTGTTGCTGCAGTCCGGTTTCTTCGCACAATTCCCGATACATCGCGGCTTCTGGGTCTTCATTCGGATTAATCCCGCCTTGCGGGAATTGCCATGAGTTTACACCCATTCGTTTTGCCCAAAACACGCGACCCTCGTCATTGCAAAGGATGATCCCGACATTAGGCCGGTATCCTTTAGAGTCAATCATGTTAAAACCTGTGTCTTTACCTTTCCTAGTTCTTTAATCCCGCTGATGGTAAAATTATAAAGATAGGTCAGTAAGTTAAATTAATGACTGCATTGTTCCATAAATAAAGTGCATACGCCATAGGGCGCAGTTCTTTTTAATTATTCGAGACAGGTCTAACCGTGAGCTTAGCGATTTTTGATTTAGATAACACCCTGATTGCCGATGACAGCGACTACTTATGGGGGCAGTTTCTTGTCGACCAGGGCATCGTCGATAAAGATCGCTATGAAAGCGCCAACGCCAAATTCTACGATGACTACAAACAAGGCACGCTCGATATTGTCGAATTTCTCCGTTTTTCTCTGCAACCTTTGGCGGACAATGACCCCGAGCAACTCTATCAATGGCGGGCGCAATTTATAGAGCAAGCGATCAAGCCCTTGTTGTTAAAACCGGCGCAACAGCTGATCGACAAACATAGAGACCGGGGCGATACCTTGCTGGTCATTACCGCAACCAACCGCTTTGTGACAGAACCGATCGTTCAACTGTACGGCATTGAAAATTTACTGGCGACCACGCCGGAATTTATCGATGGACGCTATACCGGCGGATTTGACGGCATTCCCTGTTTTCGGGAAGGCAAGGTTAAATTGCTTGAAGCATGGCTGGAAAATTCAAACGAAACCATGCAGGACAGCTGGTTTTACAGCGATTCCCACAACGACCTGCCGCTGCTTAAGCTGGTAGATCATCCCGTTGCCGTCGATCCCGATGAAAAACTGAGCGAATTTGCGAGTGCCGCCAATTGGCCGATCATCAGCCTTAGGAACGGCCAATGTCCGACGCATCATTTTCATAAATAAGAAGGTTAAATAGAACACGGATGACGCAGATGAGACGGATTTAAACGGATTTTATTTTTAAACCATGAAGAACATGAAAAGCATGAAGGATTTAAGTCTTCATGTCCTTCATGCTCTTCGTGGTAATTGCTTATATTAAATTATGCATATTCGTTAATCCGCCTTATCCGTGTTCTATTATGAAATTTGCAAACTTACTCGTCACCCACAACCGAGCCTATGACTACCATGACTTTTCCAACCATTGAATCTTTCGTCGGCAACACACCTCTGGTCAGGTTGCAGCGCTTGCCCGGCAATACCGGCAATACCATCTTGGTTAAGCTGGAAGGCAATAACCCGGCCGGTTCGGTCAAAGACCGGCCTGCACTGAGCATGATTAAACATGCAGAATTAAGAGGCGAGATCAAACCCGGCGACCGGCTGATTGAAGCGACCAGCGGCAATACCGGCATTGCGTTGGCGATGGCGGCGGCGATCAAAGGCTATAAAATGACCTTGATCATGCCGGATAACATGAGCGAAGAACGCAGGGCTTCGATGAAAGCCTATGGCGCCGAGATTATCCTGACGCCTGCCGCAGGCAGCATGGAAGCGGCGATTGATCTGGCCAGGGAAATGGAAGCGGCGGGACAGGGCAGGGTGCTGGATCAGTTTTCAAATCCCGATAATCCGCGCGCCCATTATGAAGGCACCGGGCCTGAGATATGGCGCGATACCCGTGGACAAATAACCCATTTCGTCAGTTCCATGGGCACGACCGGCACGATCATGGGGACTTCAAAATTCCTGAAGGAACAGAATGCCGGTATCCAGATTATCGGCGTGCAGCCGGAAGGCGAGTCCAAGATCCCCGGCATCCGGCGCTGGCCCAAGGAATATTTGCCGAAAATCTACATGGCTGACCGGGTTGACCGGATTATCGACGTCGATCAGGAATCGGCTGAAAACGTCACGCGCGCTTTGGCCGCACAAGAGGGTATTTTTGCCGGTGTTTCATCCGGCGGCGCTGTTCATGCGGCCTTGAGTTTGTCTGAGGAAGTTGAGAATGCGGTAATTGTGGTGATCATCTGCGATCGGGGCGACCGGTATTTGTCTACGGGTATTTTTCCTGGCTAATGAAAGCCAGTCGCCCTTATTATCATTCCCACGCTCCGTCGTGGGAACGCAGTCCTTGACGCTCCAGCGCCGCGTTGAGCCAAGTTAATGTGGGCGCGTTTTGCCAAGATAATCTGGGTCATCATCGCTGTTTCAACAACACCGATTGCCTACGCACTGGACAGCGTATCGCTAAATGTCGGCACTCTCTCAGGCGATCAATGGCAATTGGAAGGCGTCAATATCGCCTTGACCGACCTGCCGCAAAGCCCGCAAAAACTGGCGTTAACGATCAAGCGGTTAACCCTGCCCAAGCCTTTCAACGACCTCAATCTGGTCAATATCCGCTGTACTTCATTCACCTGGCAAAACAAGGAACTGTTGTGCGAACAAGGCAGAGCCCAGATGCGTTCAAAACGCTGGCAGTCGCCGGCCGCCAACTTTTCTTTTCATGTCACCGAAAAGCGCAGTTCGTTCAAGTTAAGCAATCTGCATCTGGCTGGAGGAACCGTTGCGGTTGACGGCGAAGAGCGGGGCGAGCTGTGGCAGTTGCAGATTGACGCCAAAACTGTCGACGGCAAGTTGATTCAACAGCTATTGCCGCAGGATCGGTTCAAACTGAAAACCGGCAAAATCGATATTAAGTTACATGCATCCGGCAGTCATGCCGAGGTACATGAGTTTACCCTAGCAACCGGGCTTAAGGATTTGACCGGGCAGACCAAAGACGGGAAGTTTGCCGCCGAGGCATTGGCATTGCAGTCAACTTTGAGCGCCCAAAACAATAACCGCTTGTGGCAATGGCAAAGTCATTCCGATGTTAACGGCGGTGCGTTATATGTCGAACCCCTGTATATGGAGGCGGCCGGACAAGCTATAGTTTTGGATGCGCAGGGCGACTGGGACGCATCGAAGCAACGCGTCGGAATTGATGTCGCCAGTTACCGGCATGAAAAAGTCGGGATGTTAAGCGGCAGCGCAATCGTTCGGTATGGTAATGGCGTAAATATTGAAAAGGCCGAACTCTCGTTGAACAGCGGTAACTTGCAGGACTTGTCCGCAATTTACCTGAAACCGTTTTTTGAACAGACTGTACTGCAAGGCGTCTCGCTCGCAGGCCGTTTAAAAGCCGATTTTTCCATTAATCAACAATCCTTAACCGCCTTGTCGGCACGCTTTGATAGCCTCGACATTATTGATGCTACAGGGCGCGGCGGGCTTCAGGGCGGCGTCGGCACACTTAACTGGGCGAATGACGAAGCCTTTAACAAGCCATCGGAATTGGCCTGGAAACACTTGCAACTGCGCGCCTTGCCGATAGGCCCGGCCAGTCTCTCGTTTCTGAGCCGGGGCGACAGCATCCGGCTGTTAAAAAAGACCCAGCTGCCTTTTTTGGGCGGCGAAATCGCCATCAATCAATTCAGTTGGCAGGCAAAAAAACAACAGGAAGCCGAGGTGTCGTTTGAAGGCGATTCAAGCGGCTTATCGCTTGAACAACTGTCCTTGGCCCTAAACTGGACGCCCTTGTCGGGTACCATCAGCGGACACATTCCCCGAGTCGAATACAGCAATAAAACCCTGAGTCTGGGCGGCGAATTGATCGTCAAGGTTTTTGACGGTGAAGTTAAGGTCAGTAACCTGGCCTCTTCGGGATTGTTTACCGATTTCCCCAAGTTTTTCTGCGATGTGGAAATTAACAACCTGGATCTGGATCAGCTGACCGGCAAATTTGAATTTGGCGGCATTACCGGCAAGCTATCGGGATACGTCCGGCAGCTGTACATGGAAAATTGGCATCCGGTCAGTTTTTTTGCTTGGCTGGGTACGCCGGAAAACGATGATTCACGGCACAGGATCAGCCAAAAAGCGGTCAAAAATATCGCCAGTATCGGCGGCGGTGGCGCCTCGGATGTTCTGTCCAGAAGCTTTTTAAGTTTTTTTGAAACTTTCGGCTACGACAAGCTGGGGCTGGGCTGTTATTTACATGACGGCGTGTGCCAGTTGATGGGCGTGGAGGCAAGGGAATCAGGCTATGCCATTATCACCGGCGGCGGCCTGCCCAGGATCGAGGTGCTCGGCTATAATTCCCGCGTTGACTGGCACGTGTTGATGGAGAGATTAGAGCGTATTTCGTCATCGGACGAAGTCATCATTGAATAAGGTCTGTTATTTGAGCCCGGCAAAACATCAAGAAGGACACGAATAAATTTTTGGCTGCTCAGTTAGCTACGTGCTACGGGAAACGATTTGCTTGCGTGTTAAAAAATCTTTGAATATCTACATAAAGTCATAGCGTTATGAACATGAGAAAAACGGCAAAAATAAAGCCCCATTATAACCAGGGTGAATCCTTGTCGCCCTGGCGGGAGTCGCTGAATGACATTATTTTTGGTTCTGAAACGCGCAAGGGAAAAGCGTTCGATACCGTTTTGAGCGTTTGCATTATGCTCAGCGTGTCGGTCGTGATGCTGGAGAGCATTGATGCGATACACCGGCAGTACACCCGGATATTGGATAGCGCCGAATGGATTTTTACCGTGTTATTTACCGTTGAATACGGCCTGCGCCTGATTAGTGTGCGAAGACCCTGGCTCTATGCTAAAAGTTTTTTCGGGATGGTGGATTTGTTGGCGATTTTACCGACTTACTTGATTGTCCTGATTCCCGGCGGACAGGGGCTAATGGCCATACGCGTACTACGGTTGCTTAGGATTTTTCGTATTTTCAAATTATCGGAATACTTAGCCGAAGCTCATATTATGGTGGAGGCATTAACCAAAAGCGCCCGCAAGATAACAGTGTTTCTGTATGCCATTTTAATGTTGGTGGTTGTTTTCGGTTCGCTGATGTATGTGGTCGAAAGCGGCGAGGCCGGTTTCACCAGTATTCCGGTGTCGATTTATTGGGCCGTTGTGACTTTGACTACGGTCGGTTATGGCGACATTTCCCCGCAAACGCCGTTAGGCCAGTTGCTGGCGTCCACCATCATGATTGTCGGCTACGGAATTATTGCCGTGCCGACCGGCATCTATAGCGCCGAATTGATTAAGACCTATAGCCGGGGAAAAATAAGAAACGATGCCTGCCCTGATTGTGGAGAAACCGGGCACGATTTCGATGCGGCGTTTTGCAAATATTGCGGTCATCAGTTGGATGACTTTTGACGGCAAATAATATTACTCAGGTTATTTCGTCAGCGGAAAAAAGCGCGCTGCCCGGCCGCGCAACTAACTTTATTGGAACGGGCTAAGGAAATATCAAACTCTCTTTACAAAACAGACTCTGATTTAAACGAGATATTTTTGATGTCTGGCGTAGACAAAATTATGTTCCAGGCGCGTCCTGTTTTCAGTCGGCGCAATCAAGCTTCCAAATAGCTGTGTTCAAAAAAATCACTATCAATCATAAGGATTAGTTTGACGCCAAGGCTGTAGGGGATAAAATCACTGTGAAGGCTTATCAACTTGCCGTAAGCTATCGGATGGGTTTACATTTAATTTATTGAGGGGGTTATTATGAAAGGCGACAAGAAAATTCTGGAAATTCTCAACGGCCTGCTCGCCGGAGAGCTGAGCGCATCAGATCAGTACCTGATCCATGGCGAGATGTACGCCGATTTCGGCCTAAACCATTTGTCCGAAAAAAGCCTGCACGAGTCGGAGCATGAACGACTGCACGCCCGCGCCTTGATTCAACGCATTCTGTTTCTCGAAGGCAAGCCCAACTTAGTTAAACGCGAGGTTTTGACTATCGGCGGCACGGTGCCGGAAATGCTGAAAGCCGATCTGGACGTTGAATATCATGTCGTTGGCGAACTGAAGAAAGCCATCGCCGCTTGCGAAAAAGCCGGAGATTATGTGACCCGGGAGATGCTGGTCGTGCAACTGGACGATACGGAAATGGATCATGCTTATTGGTTAGAGCGGCAAGTGCAGCTGATCAGCCTGGTGGGTCTGGAAAATTATCAGCAAAGTCAAATGAAACCGGGCATTTAAGAGCGAGGACTGCAACATGAAAGGCAATAAAAAAATCATCGAAATTCTCAACAAGGTGCTCAAAAACGAGCTGACCTCGATCAACCAGTATTTCCTGCATGCCCGTATGTTTCGTAACTGGGGGCTGGAAAAACTTAACGACTATCAGTACAAGCAATCAATTCGAGTGATGAAGGAAGCCGATGAACTGATTGAGCGCATCCTGTTTTTGGAAGGCCTGCCCAATCTGCAAAATCTCGGCAAGCTGTTGATCGGTGAAAATGTCGTCGAATGTTTAAACGGCGATTTGGAATACGAAAAAAATGTGCAGCGGCCGCTGTTAATAGAAGCCGTGGCATTATGCGAGGAATTGCAGGATTACGTCAGCCGCGATTTGCTGACGGAATTACTGGAACAATGCGAACAAGCCATCGATTGGCTGGAAACCCAGAAATCGCTGATAAAGGATGTCACCCTGCCTAATTATTTACAGTCACATATATAGCTGGGTGACGTAGATATTAATGCGATATGCCTAATAGCCGCAACCTATGTTGCGGTTTTTATCATTAAAACAAAAGAGGTATTGACAGACGCTGAGAACTAAATGAGAATGCTTCTTGATAATTGCATGTTGTTGCACTATAGAGGAGTTCATTTCATGTATATATGCGTTTGCCAAGCAGTGACGGATCGGGAGATTCATCAAGCCGCCAAAAACGGAGCCAAAACACTCAGGGATTTACGCCGCGATTTGGGAGTGAGCATTGACTGCGGTCTTTGCGCCAGTTGCGCGCGCAAGTGTCTAAAAGCCGCCAACGAGGATTTTCTGGAAAATCTGCAAACAGAAGGCAATTAACCCCATCGAAAAAGGGCATTGTTAATTAAGTATAGCGTCCAGTTCGCCATTCCATTTCAACATCAAAAGCATGACAGAATATTTCAGCATGTCTTGGCTTTTGCTATAGCATTTAGACTTTCGGCGTAACCGAGCAAGAAAATGTCTGAACAAGCTGTTATATCCTTCTACCGTATAGGTTTCGGCTTTTGATTGACTATGCAACTCCTTCGGAACGAATTTCTCATACGGGCTCCAGTAGTCACTCATAACCTGGGTTATGTCTTTATTTTTAACGGCGTCCCATAGCTTTCGCCCTGTTTCTGTGTCGCGGGAACCCACTTCGCAGTGGAGAAATCGTTTCCCATTTCGATCAACAGCAATCCAGACCCAGCAATAGTTTTTTTGGAACCAATGTAGGTATGCATCTCATCCATTTCGACGACATCAACACCCGCAGCAGAGCGAATTGACTCAATTGACTCGCCGTGCGCCTTGATCCAGTTATATACAGCAACATGACTGCATTTCAGAAACCGGCCAATTGAACGAAAACCAAGCCCTTCAAGGTAAAGCTGGAGAGCTTGCCGTTTGATGGCAGGACTGATTCCTAAATAGCTGACAGTATGTCTATAGCCGCATGATTTGCACTTATACCGCTGTCTTTCTTTTATAATGCCATCTTTAGTACAGTCAACTGAACCACATTTTGGGTAATTCATACATAGCTCCCATTCAATGTAAATTGAATAAGTATGGACTATATTATTTTAACAGTGTCAATCTCCTTTTGGGTATGGCGTCTTTTTAGTAAATAAACGCCATTTTCGATTCCAATCTAATGGCAGTTATGTTTACGGGCTATATCGGGATAGAGGTACTAAGAATCTGATTATTATCACAAAAATTTGATTACCCTTACAAAGGCATGGACACTGAACATGTTGAAAGGCAAAATCTCGCTTTAGTCGGCTTACTTGTAAAGCTAGATTAATTTTCAGTGATTTAAAGGCCAGAAATCCGCAATACCAATACCCACATCAGCGAGCAGCCAAATATAACAATGCAGGACAGAATATCAATCCGATTGATTAATCAAAACCGATGAGGAATGAGAATTGAACGATGATGGAAAGCCCAATGAGAAACAGTGAATGAAAAAACAAGATTAACCCGATCCCATAGCAATATTTGTCTATATTATTGCTACTTAGATTTAACTCATAAGTGCAATCGGCACTAATCGGAAAAGAAAAAGGTTAGCTGATATAGTTTCACGCTTTTTTCAATCCGACCAAAGACGAGAAAGGGCATGAGAAACTATAAACAGCTAAGCCAAGAACAA
>Ga0265297_10000335_pt1 | contig 152394 bp, 124 predicted proteins | sample Munlanlwell13791_FD_192502 | JGI IMG/M metagenome (GOLD analysis project Ga0265297, IMG submission 192502) | Leachate microbial communities from a municipal landfill in Southern Ontario, Canada - Leachate well 137-91 | ecosystem: Engineered > Solid waste > Landfill > Unclassified | place... | reverse complement strand
GGAAGCCGAAGCAAAAGCCGGTAATCCCAGCCATAGCGTCAAACCAATTACCAATAGGTTACCCACAAAACCGGAACGCAATCCTAAAAAATGTTGTACCGATATTTTCGGCAACTGCCAATGAGTTGCGCCCATATCGATGAGTTGCTGATTGATAATGCCCAGATAAGCGCCAAAAACAGCCAGCAACACTGGAATATACAAAGGGTAGTCCACCAACGCATGAACCAGCATCGAGGTAACGCCCGACGCAGCCAGGATAAGCGGTAAGCGTCGCTCGGTCATGGCTTGCCGGCGGAATTTGAACAGCTGTCCATACAGCGCAACAATCAGCAACAAAAACAAACCTAAGCCTAATAAGCCGATTTCCAATGCAAATTGCAGGTAGTCGTTGTGAACGAAAAAAGTGCGCCCATCGAGAAATGGCGGCACTTTATGAGCTTCAAAATAATAGCCGAAGTTAAAATAACCGATCCCCAACCACAAATGTTCGGGCAATCCGCGCCAAGCGAGTTGGTATATTTCCCAACGGTTTGAGGAATCGCCATGACTGAGCGTGGCAAAAACCGGATCCATGCTCCAGCTGGCCAGCCCCAGCCAGGCATAAAACTTAAAAAACGTTACAACGGCGAGAAATCCGACCGCTACTGCCCGGTAACGCCGCCACTCTGCAACAACAGAGGTTTGTCCGACATAGGTCATAAAAAACAAAATGCCTGACAATAGCCCCAAGTAACCGCCGCGACTTTGGCTTGCCAGCAGCGCCGCAAACAGCAGCAGCGTCAACCCATACACGCCGCGTCCGCCGCGCCCCGACAAATAAAAGCCCAAAGCCGGCATCAAGGCTAGATTAAGCGCCGTCGCCAAGGTATTAGGAGTTGCAAACAGTGCCAACGCGCGCAGGCTTTTTTCCTCGAGAAAGCCCCAGCCGGTCAGCCATTGCACCAGCGCCCAAACAGCAATCAGAGCAATGACAGCACAAAATATCTTAAAGCCTGTTTGCGTCAGCCAGACAGAGCGGTAAGAAGCGGCCAGGAAAGCGAGTAACAGCGTTGCAGGGAAATAAATGCCTTCAGCATGATAGACTGAATTGAGACGTAGCGCATTAGTCAACAGCATCAGACAAAAAACGATTAATGCAGTGTTAATCCATGACAGAGAAAAAGGTCGCTCTTGCTGCAACCATGCGAATGCGAGCAATAAGCATAAGCCCAACCACCAGAAAAAAAACGCAAGTTCGCGCGATGCCTGCAATAAACAGAGCAATGCTGTAAAGACAAAAAAGGGCGCGAACGCCCTTTTTTGAATTAAATCAACTGTCAAGATTGCTTAGTTACAAACAGAGGAATCAAGACTAAAAGATTTACTTAATCCGCCGCTGGTATAGGTAACTGCTCCACTACATGCCGATGTTGAAATGGTTACGCCTGACGGCAAAATAACTTGACTTGCTATACTTGCGAATGTATTAGAGGCTTTCGTTTTAGCATAGGAAATTGCAGCCGCCGATTGAATTGCGGCGATCGTTCCATCTAACACAGCATACTTGGCATCATCATCCAAAGACTGCAATTTCGGCAACGCCGTCGCCGCCAAAATACCCAGAATTACGATAACGACAACCAGTTCGATTAAAGTAAAACCTGATTGAGCCTTTCTAAATTGTGTGTTCATAATTATCTCTTATTAAAAAAGTTAAGGCCTCGGCCTATAGTCTTAGAGCCGCAGCTCTTGTGTTAGTGTAATGTAATCACTAAAAATTTACAACTTTTCTACCCCCCTTCTCCACAAAATAAATAACACCTGAGCGCAACAAAGACATATAGACTGGCGGTCAAGATGCATGCACCGAAAAGCCGGTGGTAGCTAAATAAAATCCGCTCGATAAAATGATAATTTCTGTTGAGCCAGGACGACGCATGTTCTGTACCAATCCAGCGATTGGCCGATGCCTCAATATCGCGCAGCAGACTGGGTTTGCTCAACACGATACCGCCAATCAGCGCCGCCAACAGGCTACCGATCAGTAGCAATGACACCAGAGCATCCGACAACCACCAGTACTTCTCAGGTATCAACGTTGAAATGACTCTGAGATTGTAGCGAAACAGAAAAGTATGCAACACAAATAGGGCCCCGATCAGTACACCCGCCCCCATCAGACGATGATGCCGGTAAATAAAAGGCTCTATCCGCCGCCGGTAATCAAGCTGCACGGCGATTTTTTCAGTGCAGATCCAGCGGGAAACCTGCTGATTCAAACGCATCAACTGTTCAGGCTTAAGCAGCATTGCTACTCCCACCAGAATACCCGTAATGCTGCCACCGAAGAAAAACATCAGCGATGATTGCAGCAGAACTTGATTCAATATGTCCATGGCGTTAAGGATATATTCGGTTTAAAAATCCACACAGCCTCTCGGTATTTACCGAGAGACAATAAACTAACATCCTGATGTGGTCACAATACTGATAACAGGGGCGGCATTAGCAACGGGTTCGGTGTAGGTAAATGAGCAGTTGGCCGGAGAACTGCCGCCGCGAACTTGAAAAGTCGCCGTCGTTCCTGACACCGTGTAGTCATAACCTTCTGCCTGCAATTCTGTCAGACTTGGATTAAATACGGTTGTCAGGCCTGCGGCAGTCAATATGCCTCCAGATGTACCTATTGCGGTAACCGCAGGGTAACCATTAACCAGATTAATAATGCCTGCCTCACTACACAGAGTACCTGTTCCACTGGTAGAGTTGTTAGCCGTACCGCCGCCGGCAGGGCAAGCCGCCGTATCGGCTCTACCGTTGCGGGCAAACAAGGTGGCATGAACCATAGCCGAGGTGGCCGCAACGCTGCCGCGCGCCGCATTAAGCTTGGCAATACGGGCATCAAGCTGCAAATTGGTCAATCGCGGCAACGCTACCGCCGCCAATATGGCCAGGATGACGATGACAATGATCAGTTCAACCAGGGTAAAACCTTTTGATTTAAACATTTTAGTTATTTTCGCAGAGTTCGACATATGGAAATTCTACACCTTACCGTTTGTGTCATATAGTTTTTTTCATGGGTTTAAACGTTGTTATGCAGCAATTTAAGATTTATGAGGCTCCGCCCCCTCTTAATCAGGCGCCAAATCCACCCCGCCCATTGCTCCCTGTGAAGCGCGATTAAGCTTGGCGGTACTGGTCAATCGGTAGCGTACTTGACGGCCATCGCTAAAAACATACACTAAGCGCTTGGCTTTAGTATCGAAATACCAGACAGATCGAACGCCCGCAGGCGCTTCTGCGAACTCGCCGCTATAATTGTTCGGACGCCCGCCCAACAACAGCAGCGGATTGAGATTTTCTATCTCGCCGGCGGAAAACGATTGCCCGGTCGCATTACGGTGAACCCACAGTTCGCGCAACTCCCAACGCATATTGGCCAAGTCGGCTTCCATCGTTATCGTCTCGGCTCGGCCTTGCACGCGATTAAGAGCAGACGTCAAACCGAAGGTCAGCATGGAAACAATGCTGATGTAAATTGCAAAGCCAAAAAGGCTTGCACCGGATTGCGATAGTTTTATTTTCGGTTTCATAGCTAGGTTTTGTGCAACGACGCTCTGCCAAGATCCCATATCGGCAGAAAAATACCTAAAGCCAGAATAAGCACGAGCACACCCAAAAATATGATCATAATCGGCTCTACTCTAGCCCCCAAAGTTTTAATTTCATATTCGACATCGCGCTGATACATGTCGGCAATTTCTTCCATCAAATCATCCAATGCACCCGATTCTTCACCAACGGCAATCATTTGCAGTACCAAGGAATTAAAGATGCCGGCATTAGTCGCTGTACGCAAAATCGTTTCGCCACGCTCGACGCCTTGGCGCATTTGCTCCACTTTATGCGCGATAAAGTCGTTATCGACGGTTTGCGCCACCAGGGTTAATGTGCTCATGATCGGCACGCCGCTTTTACTGGACAGCGCAAAGGTTCTGGCAAAACGCGCCATGCTTGCCTTGTGGATAATTGCACCGGCAATAGGAATTTTTAATTTAAAGCTGTCCCATTGATATTTACCGTTAATTGATGTGACATGGGCGCGAAAAAGCAATCCCGCCACCACGATACCTACCAGCAAATACGGCCACGAGGTCACCATAAAATCAGAAAAGCCCAACAAAACCCTAGTCATTAACGGTAACGCCGCCCCCATATTTGCAAACACTTTGGCAAATGCGGGAATAACGAACAGGTTAATGACAACAATCGCCACAACCATCGCCGCCATGACAAATGTAGGATAGCGCAACGCCGCCTTGATCTGCTCCCGCATAAATTTTTCAAATTCCAGGTAATCGACCAGACGCAGAAATACCCTGTCCAGCATGCCGGTAGTTTCGCCGACGCGTATCATGCTGATATAAAAACTGTTGAATACTTTCGGATGCTGGTTGAGCGCGGCGGATAACTCGTGGCCGCTATCAAGACTCGCGCGAACCTCGGAAATCACCTCGACAAATGCTTTATTTCTGATCGATGTCAGCTGAACATTCAGTGCACTCATAATAGGAATACCGGCCTTGAGCAAGGTGTACATTTGCCGGCAAAACATCATCACATCAACCAGTTCTATACTCTCTTGAAACAGATTAATCGACAGATTGCTCTCGGGGGAAGGCGCTGAGCCGGGCAGGATTTCAACCGGAGTAATGCCGAGATTGAAAACCTGTTTTGCGATTGCACTACGATCAGGCCCCTCCAACACGCCTTTAACCAGCTCGCCTTTATTGTTACGGCCTTTGTATGAAAAAAATGGCATATAGTTTTGTCAGTGATTGGCTAATGTAGAAGGAACGATGCCTCAGATGCAATAAAAAATACCGAATGAGAAAGCCGAAACACACAATAGCGTATTAGTTTAGCTTATTTTCCATATGATCACTCCGGTAGTCGATGGAAAAATGATATTTAAAAACTTCCCCCCTCAACTTAAGACGCCTTTCGCATCAAAGGAACATCCAATTTAGGCGCACTCAACCACCCTTTCATATCCACACCGGACAGGACTGGAAAAATCAGTAGAAAATGCACTGATTCCGGTCAGTTAATACGGATGAACTGCTATTTTTGGTGCAAATGCTACATGAATAATTACCAGAAATAGCTCAACTTACTGAAATATAAATATATAATAAATTGGCATAGTTAATGCTTATTCATTTACAAGTTTAGTAGCTTCTCCTCACCTCTTTCCTGAGTGTTGTACCTTCAGCGCCCTATTTTCTCGACTAGGGCGCTTTTTTTTGCCTGATACTTTCAAGTCACCGGATTAACTGATCCTGACAAAAAGCTTGATATTTTTTACTCTCCCTGGACTTTACTTTCCAGCATGAGTAAACGAAAAAAGGGATTGTGACCAATCACAATCCCTTTTTATATCCTTAAGCCGCTCTTTGTGAAGAACGGCAATAACTGCGGATTATTCCGCGTCGACTTCCTTCATACTCAATCTGACTCTGCCTTGACGGTCTATTTCAAGCACCTTGACTTTGACCACATCGCCTTCATTGAGCCTGTCGCTGACTTTATCGACACGTTCGTCCGAAATTTGCGAGATATGAACCAAGCCGTCTTTACCGGGAAGGATGGTAACAAAAGCACCGAAGTCCATTAATCTGACGACTCTGCCTTCATAAGTTTTACCGACTTCAACTTCAGCGGTGATTTCTTCGATCAGCCGGCGCGCTTCTTCGCCGGCAGCCTTATCAACGGATGCCACTTTCACGATACCGTCATCGGTCAAATCAATGCTCGCTCCGGTCTGCTCGGTGATGCTGCGTATAGTTGCGCCGCCTTTACCGATAACTTCGCGGATTTTGGCCGGATCGATTTTGAAGGTGATGATACGCGGTGCGAAATCGGACATTTCTTCACGCGTGGTGGACAGGGCTTTATTCATCTCGCCCAGGATATGCAAACGACCGTGTTTTGCTTGGTCCAGAGCCGTTTTCATGATTTCCGCGGTGATGCCATCGATTTTGATGTCCATTTGCAGCGCGGTAATACCGTCTACTGAACCGGCAACTTTAAAGTCCATATCGCCCAAGTGATCTTCATCGCCCATGATGTCCGACAATACCGCAAAGCTGTCGCCTTCTTTAATCAGGCCCATCGCGATACCGGCAACCGGCGATTTAATCGGCACACCGGCGTCCATTAACGCCAAGCTGCTGCCGCAAACCGAGGCCATGGAGCTTGAACCGTTGGATTCGGTGATTTCGGAAACCACGCGGATAGTGTACGGAAATTCATCCATATTAGGCAATACGGCGGCAACGCCGCGTTTCGCCAAGCGGCCGTGACCGATCTCGCGACGTTTTGGCGAGCCGACAAAACCGGTTTCGCCAACGCTGTACGGAGGGAAATTGTAGTGCAACATGAACGGCTCTTTGTACTCGCCGGCCAATGCATCGATGATTTGGGCATCACGCTGTGTTCCCAGTGTTGCAACCACGATAGCCTGAGTCTCGCCGCGGGTAAATAATGCCGATCCGTGGGTTCTTGGCAATACGCCCGTTCTGATCGTAATCGGTCTGATTTTGTCCAAATCGCGCCCATCGATACGTTTACCTTCGTTAAGAATCGCGTTGCGAACAATGCGGTATTCCAGGTGTTCGATAATGCCGCGTATGTCGTTTTCTACATACTCGCCGTTAGCCACCAGTTTTTCAACCACGACATCCCTGATCTCTTTCAGTTTTTCCTGTCTGACCAGTTTCTCGGCGATTTGGTAAGCAGCTTTAATGCCCTCTTCAACTTCGTCAGTGACCAGTTTTTTAAGTTCGGTGTTAACTTCAGGGGCCACCCACTCGACGACGCCCGCACCGGCAGCATTTGCAAATTCGTTAATGGCGTTAATCGCAACCTGCATTTGCTCGTGGCCGAATAAAACCGCACCCAGCATCACTTCTTCCGACAAATTGTCGGCTTCAGACTCGACCATTAATACCGCATGCGCGGTTCCCGCAACGACCAATTCCAGTTGCGACTCTTTTAATGCGTCAGGGCTTGGATTTAATAAATAGCCGCCATCTTTATAACCTACTGTGGCTGCGCCTACCGGACCGTTAAATGGCAATCCTGAAACAGCCAAGGCGGCAGAGGCGCCCAATAAAGCGGGAATTTCGGGATTAACTTCAGGATTCAACGATACGACGGTTGCAATGATCTGGACTTCATTGGTGTAGCCCTCTGGGAAAAGAGGACGGATAGGACGGTCAATCAAACGGGACGTTAAAGTCTCTTGTTCACTGGGACGACCTTCTCTCTTGAAAAAGCCGCCCGGTATTTTACCGGCTGCGTAAGCTTTTTCTTGATAGTTAACAGTCAATGGAAAAAAGTCGCCGCCACTTGCCTGTTTTTTACCGACGACGGTAACCAACAGCGTTGTACCATCGACGTCGATCATAACAGCGCCGTCTGCTTGACGCGCTATTTCACCAGTTTCTAATTTAACGAGTCGATCGCCGTATTGAAATTCTTTCCTGATAGGATTCACTATAAGGTTCCTTTGCGAGGTTAGTTGAGGATTGTTTGTCGGGCTACGCTAATCGCTGTTGAGCGCTAGGGTAGGCCCGACCTACAGCAAAAACGGCACCGAGGTTGTGCCGTTTCTTTGTACTGTTACTTACGTAAACCGAGACGTTCAATCAGAGAACGATAACGGTTGCCGTCTTTATTTTTTAGATAATCCAGCAATTTACGACGCTGATTAACCATGCGCAACAGACCGCGGCGCGAATGGTTGTCTTTTTTGTGTTCTGCAAAGTGCGGTGTTAAATGGGTGATATGCGCTGTCAATAAAGCAATCTGTACTTCAGGCGAACCCGTGTCGGTTTCGGACAGACGATATTCTTCTACGACCGCTTTTTTTTGTTCTGCAGTAAATGGCATTTGTAATCCCTATTTAGATTAAAAATTAAAAAAATAAAGCCGCCAACCGGCGACTCCTTATGTACACTGTTTCCGCGATAGGGTGTAGAAACAGGTGTATTCTTTCTGCCTGGACGTATAGATCAGGCAGGATCGTTGCTCATATTGAACAACTTCTTCGGCGCTAGTTTACCATCCAAACGCATTTCTCCCAAGCCTAAAAACACCGCGTCATTATACATGCGCACCGTACCTTGCTTCGCTTCCGGGCTTGTGCTTGGCAGCGCCAAAAGGTCGAGTGTCTGACCGTGTTTTATGCAGATTGTCTGTTCACCGGACAACTGCACGGAGGGCAAAGCTTCCAGCGGTTTATCGACATTAATCAGGCATTGAAACAAGCTTTGCTGATCCATTGCCGTCAGCTGCTCGATGGTTCTGGCATTTTTAATACTGAACTGGCCCGCTTCCAGCCTGCGCAATTCCTTTACCGTGCCGCCGCAGCCCAGATCGTGGCCGACGTCTTCGGCCAGCGAACGGATATAAGTGCCTTTTGAACAAAACACGTCCAACGTCAACCGATCTTTGGAAAAATCCAGCAGCTTAAGTTCGAATATGGTGATGCGCCTGGCTTTGCGCTCGACGGTTTTACCTTCCCGCGCCAGTTCATACAGCTTTTTACCGTTCTGTTTCAAAGCCGAATACATCGGCGGAACCTGATCGATTTCGCCGGTAAACTTTTCCAGACAAGCCAGAACGTCGTCTACCGATAGCTCAGGCACCGGCTTGGTTTCTATCACCGCGCCTTCGGCATCGCCGGTATCGGTCATGATCCCGAGTTGAACAACGACTTGGTAACGCTTGTTGTCGTCCAGCATTAGCGCCGATACTTTAGTCGCTTCGCCGAAACAAAGCGGCAACAAACCCGTAGCCAGAGGATCGAGACTACCGGTATGCCCGGCTTTATTGGCGTTAAACAAGCGCCTGACTTCCTGCAAGGCTCTGTTTGAAGATACGCCCAAGCGCTTATCCAACAACACTATGCCGTGAATATTGCACCCGGACTTGCGTTTACTCATGCAGCCTAACCTTCGTCTTGCTTGTCCTGATCGGAATCAATCGGTTTATCCAAGTCGCTTAACAGTTCCGCAACGCGCATGCCGGTATCAAACGAATCATCGTAATAAAACCGCAATTCGGAGATATGCCTCAAGCGCATCCTTTTGGCTAATTGGTGCCGGATTACAGGCGCCAGCTCGTTCAGCACTTTAACATTAGCGCGCTTGCCCTGCTCGTCGACATTCAATACCGTGACGTACACTTTGGCAACGGCAAGGTCCTTGGTGACTACAACTTCATTGATAGTAATAAAGCCCAGCCTGGAATCATCAATATCACGTTGCAGGATAAAAGAAAGCTCTTTCTGCATCTGCGATGATACACGGGCGTTACGACCAAATTCTTTTGCCATGAGGTTTACAGTTCCCGCTTCACTTCGATACGTTCAAACACTTCGATCTGGTCGCCGGGCTGTACATCGTTGTAATTTTTTACACCGATACCGCATTCCATGCCCATTTTGACCTCGTTCGCGTCGTCTTTAAAACGACGTAAAGATTCCAATTGCCCTTCAAAGATAACCACGTTATTACGCAGAACCCGTATCGGCAGATTTCTCTTCACATACCCGTCAACGACCATACAACCGGCAACCGCGCCGAATTTCGGCGATTTAAATACATCGCGCACTTCGGCAAGACCGACGATCTGTTCTTTAATTTCAGGCGCCAACATGCCGCTGATGGCTTTTTTAACCTCATCGATCGCCTCATAAATGATGCTGTAGTAATGCAGGTCAATGCCTTTTTCTTCGATCAGTTTTCGTGCAGTCGCATCGGCCCGGACATTAAAGCCCATCAGAATCGCACCGGAAGCCAACGCCAAATTCGCATCGCCTTCATTAATGCCGCCGACGCCGCCGAAGACGACCTTGACCTCGACTTCGTCGTTCGACAAACCGACCAAAGAGCTGCGCAACGCTTCCAGACTGCCCTGAACATCGGTTTTAAGCACCAGATTGACACTGGCGATTTCACCGGTCGTCATTCTGGAGAATACTTCGTCCAGCTTAGAGGCTTGCTGCACCGCATGTCGGGACAGCTTCTTGCGGTCTTCGCGGTGCTTGGCCAAATCTTTAGCGATGCGCTCGTTTTGTACTACCAGGAATTCATCACCGGCATTCGGTGTGCCTGAAAGCCCCAGAATCTCAACCGGCGCACAAGGCCCGGCTTCTTTAATCGACACGCCGTTCTCGTTGAACATGGCTCTAACGCGGCCGTATTCATGACCGCACAGCACCATTTGACCGCTTTCCAGCGTACCTTTTTGAATCAGCACCGTTGCCACGACACCGCGGCCTTTATCAAGCCTTGATTCAATAACAATACCCGATGCCGCACCTTCGACAGGCGCTTTCAATTCAAGGATTTCAGTCTGGACAATCAACGCTTCGATCAAGTCATCGATACCTTCGCCGGTTTTTGCCGAAATTCTCAGGAATTGCACATCGCCGCCCCACTCTTCGGCCAACACGTTAATATTGGACAGTTCCTGCATCACTTTGTCAGGATTCGCGTCGGGCTTATCGATCTTGTTGATTGCGACGATAATCGGCACATTGGCGGCTCTGGCATGTTCGACCGCTTCCTTGGTCTGCGGCATAACACCGTCATCGGCTGCGACTACGACAATGACCACGTCGGTAACATCGGCCCCTCTGGCGCGCATTGCAGTAAATGCCGCATGACCCGGTGTATCTAAAAAGGTCACCGAACCGTGATCGGTTTTTACCTGATAGGCACCGATATGCTGGGTAATACCGCCAGCCTCACCGGCTGCAACACGGGTTTTACGGATATAATCCAGCAGCGAGGTTTTACCGTGATCGACATGCCCCATAATGGTAACAATCGGCGCCCTGGGCAATTCCACACGATTATCATCGTCTGCCTGCGCCTCAGCCAGCATTTCCTGCTCAAGATCGTCATCACTCTGCATGATGGCTTTGTGACCCATTTCTTCAACTAAAATAACCGCGGTTTCCTGGTCTATGCTTTGATTGATAGTCGCCATAATACCGAGCTTCATCAGATGCTTAATCACCGTGGCGGCCTTAACGCTCATCTTTTGCGCAAGATCGGACACAATAATCATTTCCGGAATGGTGACTTCTTTTATGATCGGCTCAACCGGCATTTCAAACTGATGTTTACCTTCTGGCTTCACATTGACGCGCTCAGTCTTCTTACCTTTTTTCTTAGCTTTCTTGGTGTCTCTGCCGCCAGCGCCGGCACGCGAACTTTCTTCCTGTTTTTTTCTATGCAGGATTTCTTGCTTGGCTGATGCCTGCTGCCTTACTTTTTCAGCGTTTCTTTTGATCGACTCTTCAAGACGAAGATCTTTTTCGTGTTGTTTTTTTCTGGCTTCTGTCGATTCTTTGGCTTTAACCAATGATTCATAGTCGGTCTCTGCTTCGAGATCCAATACCGGCGAGACTTCAGCTTCTTCTTCAACTGCCAGGGATGGCGAAAGTGTCTCAATCGGCTGGGAAGCAATATGTTCAACTTCAGGCTCGGCAGTTACTTGCTCTTCAACAGCAGGCGTAGCTTCCGGCGCAACAGCGGCTTCTTTCTTTTGCTCCAAAACAGTTTCTTGCGCCTTTACCGGCTCTTCCGCTGTAGGAAAACTTTCAGTTTGCGGCGCAACCTGCCCTTTAACAGCTTGCTTGGCTAACTCCAAGTTCCTTTGTTCGTCAGACTCGGTTACTTCGCTGCGTTTTATGTAAGTTTTCTGTTTGCGGATTTCAACGCTGATCGTTTTGGTAGTGCTGCCTGGTACGCTTGCCTGCTTAAGCTCACTGACAGTCCGGCGCTTTAACGTCACTCGTTTCAGCGAACCTTCGGCCGCACCTTCATCCTTACCATGGCGTTTGCGCAAATGCGCGAGTAGCTGCATCTTTTCGTCTTCATTGATGACATCATCAGGGGCACTCGCAGATAATCCTGCTTCTTTCAGTTGCTCTAATAATCGTTCCAGAGGTATTTTCACTACCTCAGCTAATTGCCGTACCGTTTTATTACTCATTTCAACCCCTTACCTACTCGCCTATTCCTCAGCAAACCAAGGCTCACGCGCCTTCATAATCAATTTTGCCGCCCGATCTTCATTCATTCCTGGAAAATTCAACAAATCGTCTACCGATTGCTCCGCCAAATCATCCATTGTAATAATACCTTGACTGGCCAGGTCATAAGCCAAATCCCTGTCCATACCTTCCATTTCCAGCAAGTCCTGTGCGGGCTCGGCCGTTTCTATTTTTTCTTCAGCGGCAATAGCGCTAATCAACAAAGCGTCTTTAGCACGGCTTCTGAGCGCATTCACCAGTTCTTCGTCAAAACCTTCAATTTCCAGCATTTCACTGACCGGAACATAGGCGATTTCTTCAACCGTATTGAAACCTTCTTCAACCAGAATCAATGCAATATCCTCATCGATATCCAATTGTTCGACAAACAACTGCTTTATCTTGTCAGCCTCGGCTTCGCTGTTTTCTTCCGCCTTAGAGGCGTCAATGACATTCAGTTCCCAACCGGTTAACTGTGTTGCAAGACGCACATTCTGTCCGCCACGGCCTATAGCTTGAGACAAATTATCCGAGCTTACCGCCAAATCCATGCTGTGCTTGTCTTCGTCAACGACGATAGACTGGATTTCAGCCGGCGACATCGCATTAATCACAAACTGAGCATCGCTTGCGTTCCAAAGAATAATATCAACGCGCTCTCCGGCCAGTTCATTCGAAACCGACTGGACTCGCGATCCTCTCATGCCGACGCAAGCACCGACCGGATCCAATCTTGGATCATTGCCTTTGACGGCAATCTTGGCTCTGGAACCCGGATCACGCGCAGCGCCCATCACTTCAATCAAGCCTTCACCGACCTCAGGCACTTCAAGACGAAACAACGCAATCAGCAATTCCGGTGCGGTCCGGCTGACAAACAATTGCGGGCCGCGAGGCTCTGAACGCACATCCTTTAAATAACCCCTGATTCTGTCGCCGATACGAATCGCTTCCCGAGGAATCATATCTTCTTTAGCGATATAAGCTTCCACATGTCCACCCAAATCCAGGTAGACGCAGCCTTTTTCAATGCGTTTTACGATACCGGTAATCAGTTCGCCCACGCGGCTCTTATAAGCATCGACAATTTTCTTGCGCTCAGCTTCCCTGACTTTGTGGATGATAACCTGTTTGGCGGTTTGTGCAGCGATACGTCCGAAATCGACAGACTCGATCTCTTCTTCGATCAAATCGCCGACTTTAACATCGGGATTATCAAGCTTTGCAACTTCCAGCAGTATTTGCGTTTCCGGAAACTCCACATCACCGTCAATTTGATTGTTGGCATCAACCACTTCCCAGACCCTATAAGTAACATAGTCGCCGGTTTTTCTGTTAATGCTGACACGGGCTTTGATTTGATTTGCGTGGCGCTTGATTGTAGCCGCTTCTAATGCTGATTCTATAGCCTGAAAAACTATTTCTTTTTCAATATCCTTTTCATTAGAAAAAACATCAACCACCAACAAAATTTCTTTATTTGCCACTGCGTCCTCCTTTTTCAATTAAATACTCAGGCACCAACCGCGCTTTGCTCATCGCGGCAAATGGAACCTCAAAAACCTGACCATTGTCCTGAAGCGTAACAATATCGCCTTCAACTTTTTCTATCAGGCCTGTAATTTTTCTGCGGCCATCGATGGCTTTAAATAAATTCACCAAAACCACGCTGCCGACATAGCGTTCGAACTGGCTCACTTTAAAAAAAGGCCTGTCCGCACCCGGTGAAGAAACCTCTAACTGATAATTCCCTTGAATGGGATCTTCGACATCCATGACCCCACTGATTTGATGACTGACTTTAGTGCAGTCATCAACAAGAATTCCGTTCTCGCTGTCGATGTAGATTCTTAACAGACCATGCCTAGGATGAGGATTATATTCAATACCTACGCATTCATAACCTAAACCTTCAACAATTGGCTCAATCAGACTAACCAAATGCTCAGGAGCCTGTTTCATTTTTTCCTCACTTACTTTCGCACAAAAAAAAAGAGCCTAAGGCTCTTCCATTGACAATCATCTACAGACTTCCAAATCACCAAAGCCCAGAAAACAAAAAACCCCAAAATGGGGTTCTCGGCAACCGCTTCATGCGGCGCTCTAACTCCTGCATCCATGCAGTCCTATGTGGTAGCGGGGGCAGGATTTGAACCTACGACCTTCGGGTTATGAGCCCGACGAGCTACCAAGCTGCTCCACCCCGCGATTGATTTGTGCATTATAGGGCATTCTCAGGATTTAGCAAGCTATTTATTACTTTAGCTTCTATATACTAATAATTACGCTGTCCCAGCCTGTTTAATTCCAAATTTGCGCATTTTCTCAAACGCATAATCCTCCAAAGCATTAATGATTTCCCTATTTACATTTTCGTCTCGGCGCAACTCATCTAATCGACTGAAATAATCATCAAGCACAATACCGGAACCCGTTTGACGCCTGCTTAACCGGCTAACACAAAACGCATTCCAGTTTTGCAGCTCATCAGCCCTCAAGGTTTCCGGGTAATTTCTGGCACGATACCTAAACAACATTTCCGGCAACCGGCTATCGATAAATTTGAATGTAGAGTCCGCTAATTGCCTTGGTTGCATATTTCTGATTTTAAACATTTGACCTTTATCGCTTTCAGAAAAAAAACCGCCACTGTAAATTTCCAAATCAGGATCGGAGCCCTGTTCGGCGTAGTTTTGGCCGCTAAAAACTGCCGCCACCTTATCAGCCAATCCGATAGCCGCTTTAATCTTATCGATGTTGGCATAGCACAGCGCCAGATCGACTTCCAGCCTCTGCGCATCTTCAGGCCTGATAACAGACACTGGCGCCAAGACAGGACATTTGTTGATATGCACGGTTTTTAGCGGAATTCTTGCCACATCTTCAGGCAGATCGGCGGTAGCCGTAAAAATTCTTTGCTGAATTTCCCCGACGGACAGCTCCAGCATAGGCCCGGGATCAATGGACAAATCATAGACGATCACGCCGTTAGTATTAGCAGGATGCTTACAAACAGGAAGCACTATGGCTAAACAATGTTTAGATGCGGGATATTTTCCTGAAACATGCACCACCGGCTTAAAACTGCCAAACTGAAGCAAGTTAAGAGCTTCGGCTTTGATCCGATGTTGAAGCAGAAACTGGTAGAGTTTAGGCTGCGCTTGTTTGACCAGCTTGGCGATCGCGATGGTTGCGTAGACATCCGAAAGCGCATCATGCGCCGCCTCATGGGCTATATTGTTAGCCTGAGTAAGCTGGTCCAACCTGAAACTGGGACCGCCTTGTTCGTTAACCGGCCATACAACACCCTCAGGCCGCAAGGCTCTGGCCGCCCTGACCACATCGATCAGATCCCAGCGGGAGTTGCCATTTTGCCATTCCCTTGCGTAGGGATCATAAAAATTACGGTAGAGACAATTACGGGTAACTTCATCATCAAAACGAAGGCTGTTATAACCAAGAGTGCAGGTATTGGGCTGAGCCAATTGCTGATGAATCAGGCGAATAAATTCGGCTTCGCAAACGCCTTTTTGCTCGGCTAACTGAGGGGTGATTCCGGTAATTAAACAGGCCTCGGGATGAGGAAGGCAGTCTGCCGCCGGTTTGCAGTAGACAACCAAAGGATCGTCTACGATATTGAAATCAAAATCGGTACGAATCCCGGCAAACTGAACAGGCCTGTCTCTTCTAGGATCCGTACCGAATGTTTCGTAGTCATGCCAATAAAAGGTTTGCGTACCACTCATTATTTTCGACCATTGTGGGCAATGAAACCCCAAGAGGCTTTAGGCGATGCCTATATTGCAGGAGCCGTTGCGCCCAGCTTGACAACCTTAATTGCTTGAAGCCAAAGCCCTTAAGACATCTGTACGACTGACAATTCCAACCAACTCATTATCCTGAAAAACAGGAAGACTTCTGACCGACGTCTGTTCAAACTTCTCAGCCAAATCGACAATACTGGCCTCGGCGTCGACACTAACGACTTCCGTGCTCATATAGTCGCCAACCTTGCCGCTCATACTTTGGTTGTAGACCGTCTCCAAAACAATTCTCATGACGTCCTTTTCCGAAAACATACCCAGTAACTGGCCTCTCTGGTCGACAACCGGAGCACTGGTGATTTTATGATCCAGTAATTTTTTTACGGCGTCGACTATATTGGCGTCCTTGGCAAGCGTAACCAATCTTTTCGACATGTAATCTGCAACAGCAATTTTTGCCAGCATCGTGAACTCCTGATTGTTGTTATAAAAACCGGAAGCTTTACAGCGTAGCCCAACAACCGAAAAAGAAGCACCGGATAGTTAGAGCCAGCCTACAATCCCTGATTTAAACGAGCCTCCGCATCCATTTTCTTTCTTTTATCACATTTTTCCACACAAACACAATCACCGCCGTTCGCCACTCCGCCGCATGACCCCTTGATAGCGCGTCTACCGAAGATAACACCTACCGCCATAATGGCAACAACAACAGCCATAAACACAAAAGTCACTAGAAAATAAGCCATGGTATCACCCCGTAAAGTTTGTAAAGGCCCACAATAAAAAAACGAGGAGTGGTACTAGCCGCACTCCTCGTTTGATTTGATGCTTCCGATTCTATCCTTGCGAAAAACAAGCTTTTAGAAAAAGATAGAATCTCAAGATTGCTTATCCGCCGAAATCATCCAGCAGGATATTTTCCGGCTCTACGCCATTATCCAGCAGCATCTTGATCACCGCCGAGTTCATCATCGGAGGTCCGCACATGTAAAACTCGCAATCTTCCGGCGCCGGATGATTCTTAATGTATTCTTCAAACAGAACATTATGAATAAACCCGGTATAGCCCGTCCAGTTATCTTCCGGCAACGGGTCAGACAGCGCAACATGCCACTCAAAATTATCATTTTCCTTGGCCAGCATGTCGAAATCTTCTACATAGAACATTTCCCGCTTACTACGCGCACCATACCAGAAGCTCATTTTACGCTTGGATTTCAGCCTGCGTAATTGATCGAAGATATGCGAACGCATCGGGGCCATACCCGCACCGCCGCCGACAAAGACCATCTCGTTTTGAGTGTCTTTAGCGAAAAACTCGCCGTAAGGACCGGAAACAATACATTTATCGCCGGGCTTCAGATTAAAGATAAAAGAAGACATGATTCCTGGCGGGACGGTATCAGGCGCACCCGGAGGCGGTGTCGCAATACGCACGTTCAGCATGATTTCTTTTTCTTCAGGATAACTCGCCATCGAATAAGCGCGTAACGCAGGCTCTTTTACAGTAGAAACATAACGCCACAAATTAAACTTATCCCAATCATCGCGGAAGCGTTCTTCGACATTGAAATCACTGTATTTTGAAACGTGCGGAGGACATTCAATCTGAATGTAACCGCCGGCGCGATAGTTGATTTCCTCGCCTTTCGGCAACTCCAGCACCAGTTCCTTAATGAAAGTGGCAACATTATGATTCGATTTAACCGTACACTCCCATTTTTTGACACCGAAGACACTGTCCTCGACTTCAATGTTCATGTTGTGCTTAATCGAAACCTGACAAGCAAGACGCTCTCCGTGAGCCGCTTCCCGTTTGCTGATGTGGCTTAATTCAGTGGCTAAAATTTCTCCGCCGCCTGAATTGACTTTCACCTTGCATTGCCCGCAAGTACCGCCGCCGCCGCAAGCCGATGAAACGAACAAACCGTTATCCGCCAACGCGGTTAATAACTTTGAACCTACAGGCACATGAATTTTCTTTTCGTCATTGATCAGAATTTCCACATCGCCTTCTGCGACCAATTTGTTTTTCGCACCGATGATGACAAATACCAGCGCGATAACAATGCCCGTAAAAAGAATAATCCCTAAAAGAATTTCAAGCATGTTGTGACCTGTTTAAAGTTGGATGCCGGAAAAAGCCATGAAGCCAAGCGACATCAGACCCGCGGTAATAAAAGTAATGCCCAGGCCTTGTAAGGCGGCCGGTATATCACTGTATTTGAGTTTCTCGCGTACACCCGCCATAACGGTGATCGCCAACGCCCAACCAAAACCACTGCCAACGCCGTAAGTGACACTTTCAGGAAAATTGTAGTCGCGCTCGATCATGAACAAGCTACCCGCCAAAATGGCGCAGTTCACTGTAATCAGAGGCAAGAAAATACCCAACGCGTGGTACAGGGCCGGAAAGAATTTATCTAAAATCATTTCCAGAATCTGTACTAAAGCGGCAATCACGCCGATACAGCTTAACAGCGCCAAAAAGCTCAAATCCACGCCCTTAACGCCCATCCATGACAGCGCGTCTTCTTTTAGCAGCGCGTGATAGATCAGGTTGTTCGCAGGCACGGTGATAATTTGCACCATCATAACCGCAATGCCTAAACCCATTGCAGTGGATATTTTTTTCGAGACCGCGATAAAAGTACACATGCCCAAAAAGAAGGACAGCGCCAAGTTTTCAATAAATACGGCCTTTATAAATAGGCTGATATAGGCTTCCATTAGTGATGCCCTCCTTCACCGTGAGCAATCGACATAATTTTAAATTCCACTTGTTCCCGTTGCCCCGGTTTCCATTGGCGCACCGCCCAAATAAGCAGACCGATTAAAAAGAATGCGCTAGGAGGCAACAACATCAAACCATTGGGTTGATACCAGCCGCCATCTTTTATCAAAGGCAAGATTTCAATCCCCAGCAATTTGCCCGAGCCCAATAGCTCACGGACAAAAGACACGATAATCAAAATCAAACTGTAGCCCAAGCCGTTACCGATACCGTCGATAAAACTTTCCAAAGGCGGATTTTTCATCGCATAGCCTTCAGCGCGCCCCATCACGATACAGTTGGTAATAATCAAACCGACAAACACCGATAATTGCTTGCTGATTTCATAAGCAAACGCTTTCAAGAGTTGATCCACCACAATAACCAAAGAAGCGATAATGGTCATCTGCACGATAATCCGTATGCTGCTGGGAATATGGTTTCTAATCGCACTGATTGCCGCACTGGAAAATGCCGTCACCATCGTCAATGCCAACGCCATAATCAGCGAAGTGGACATTTGTGAAGTAACCGCCAACGCCGAACAGATACCCAACACCTGCAAGGTGATGGGATTGTTTTCAATCAGCGGCTCGATCAATACTTTTTTAGTTTCATCATTTAAAATTTCGCTCATGATTTCGCTCCTTTAACCGTTCTGACTTTTGCCAAATACGGCGCAAAGCCTTCTTTACTCATCCAATATCTAATTAAATTGGTTACGCCGGTGCTGGTCAGCGATGCGCCCGCAAGCCCGTCAACCTGATACTCAGAGCCTGGCTTGGTGTTATCAACCGCGCCCTTAATCAAGCTCAACGCAGGCTCACCTATATCAGCTTCTTCTATCAAGCCTTTCTCCAGGGAAGGCTGATCCGTTTCGGCATAGACTTTTTTACCTTTCCATAACGCACGCCAAGCAGGATTAACCACTTCACCACCCAATCCCGGAGTTTCCGCCTGATCATAGAAATTGATACTCTGTACGGTTTGACCATCGGGATCTAAAGATAAAAAGCCGTACAAAGTCGACCACAATCCATAACCGTTGATAGGCAAAATAATCGATTTGATTGCACCGCCCTCTTTCACCAAAAAGACTTTAGCGACTTTCGCCTTAACACGGATATGCGCAATGTCTTTGTCTTTAGGAATCGCGACGCTTTGCGCAGGATCTTTCGCCGCTTTGCGTTGGTCGTACTCGTCGGCGTTCATGCTATCCACATAATCGCCTGTTTCCAGATTAACCAGCTTCGATTCGATCCTTTCCGCAAAAGCTTTATCAATATCACTGCCTTCAGTCAGCAAACCGGCAACATCGAGGATGTTTCTTTTCATGTCCAGTTCTTTGTTATTGACTTGTAGCGGTCTTAAGGCAACCGCCGCCATCGATACCAATACCGCGCAAACCAAACATAATGCCACCGCAATGGCGATGGTTTTTTCCAGGCTATCATTGCTTAAGGCCAGAACCTTGACGCAGTAAGCCTTAAATTTTTGGTAATGCTCGCACTTATCAAGCGCCGCACGAAACTTTTGATAATGTCCACATTTCTCAAGCGCAGCGCAAAGCTTTCCTTGACCGGCATTTTGAGTATTTTCATTAAGCATGACGCTTCACCCTTCTTCTGATATTGGCCTGAATGACAAAATAATCAATCGTAGGCGCGAACATGTTGGAAAATAGAATTGCCAGCATAATACCTTCCGGGAATGCCGGGTTAACAACCCTGATTAAAACCGTCATAGTCCCGACCAAAACCCCGAATATCCAGCGGCCGGTATCGGTCATCGCCGCACTGACCGGATCGGTCGCCATATAAACCATACCGAAAGCGAAGCCGCCCATCGTCAAATGCCAGTACCAGGGGATCGCAAACATGTGATTGGTGTCGCTGCCGATCACATTGAACAGCAACGAAGTCGCCACCATACCGGCAAATACGCCGCCCATGATGCGGTACGAAGCCACCTTGGTGTACAACAAAAATGCCGCGCCGATAAAAATAGCCAGCGTTGAAGTTTCGCCCAGACAGCCCGGTTCAAAGCCGAAAAAGCTTTGCATCCAGCTGTAATTAGCCGCGTAAACCGCATCAAGACCGCCGTTCGCCGCCAAACCTAAAGGCGTCGCAGCTGTATAGCCGTCAACCGCAACCCAGACGGCATCGCCCGAAATAGACGCAGGATACGCAAAATATAAAAACGCCCGTCCGGTTAACGCAGGATTCAAGAAGTTTTTACCGGTGCCACCGAATACTTCCTTGCCGATAACGATACCGAAAGAAATACCCAAGGCCACCTGCCATAAAGGCATATCGGGCGGCATAATCAATGTGTACAACATTGAAGACACCAAAAAGCCTTCGTTCACTTCATGACCGCGAACGGTCGCGAACAATACTTCCCACACGCCGCCGACAGCCAACGTAACTATATAAATAGGCAGAAAATACAAGGCGCCGTGAACCAGGTTGGAAAACGGATTGGCCGTGTTGTAGCCGAAGATCATCATCGGAATACGACGCCAATCCTGAGCTTGTTCCAAGCCCATATTTGCCATAGCTAAATTGGCCTGATAGCCGGTGTTATACAAGGCCATCAGAATACAAAAAAACGTTGCAATCACGACAAAAGTCATGGTTCGCTTCAGGTCATTGCCGTCACGAACATGCGTGGTGCCGCGCGTCACATCAGCCGGCGTATAGATAAAAGTATCGACCATCTCGTAGAGGCCGTAATACTTTTCGAACCGCCCACCCTTGGTGAAATGCGGCTCCATGCTGTCTAAAATTTCTCTAGGCGACATTATCCTTCCTTCTCAATTTTAGTTAAGTTCGCTCTCAAAACAGGAGCAAAGTCGTGTTTACCGGGATCCACAAACGTAAATAAGGACACATCTTCCTCATCCAATTCCAAACAGCCTAATAATTGAGCCTGATCAGAATCACCCACAACCAACGCTTTTAACAGCGGTGTAGGCAAAATATCCAGCGGCATGACGGCTTCATAAACGCCAACAGGAACAATCGCCCGGTTGCTGCCGTTTTTGTCGGTTGTTAATGGAAACTTACGGTTCAACTTACGATCAACGCTGGATGTGTAAACATTGAGCGCCGAGTATTTGTTTTTGCCTGGAACAATCCAGCCGAATAACTCGCGAGCGCGACCTTCCTGCAATACTGAAACTTGAGTGCTGTAACAACCCAAAAAGGCCGCCCAATCCGCCGCAAGATGTCCGTACAGCACAGAACCGGAAATCACCCGGTTTTCGACTTCTTCCAATTGACCTGCAACCAAATCGTTAGTGTTGGCGCCGACACGGGTACGAATCAAGCGCGGTTTTTTAACCGTAGGCCCGGCTAATGAAACCACGCGTTCGACATTGATTTTACCGGTGGTAAATAACGCGCCGATTGCGATCACCGCCTGATAATTCAGGTGCCAGACAAACTTATCGATGCTGACGGGGTCAATCAAGTGAATATGAGTGCTTGGCAGTCCGGCAGGATGGGGACCGGAAAACTCGGCAACGGTTACCGGCGCATTGCCGGTAGCAATATCGGCGCCGGTCGCCTTACAAACGTATGTCTTGCCTTCTGTCAGCTTGGCGATAACCGCCAAGCCATTGGCAAAATCATCGCCTCGATCCTTAATGATAACCGCAGGGTCTGCGGCTAACGGACTGGTATCGATTGCCGTAACAAAAATAGAACGGGGCTTGCTGTCTACAGCAGGGACTTTGCCGTAAGGGCGTGTGCGTAACGATGTCCACAGCCCCGACGCCAACAGGTTTTCTTTAACCTGCTCTGCCGACAAATCATTTAATTCGGAAGCCTTGTATTTTGCAAACGACTCCTGCGCCGTTCCTTTCAGTTCTATCACAACAGACTGCAAAACCCGCTTGGCGCCGCGATTAATGGACTTAACGACACCCGCTCCGGGCGAAGTAAAGTTCACGCCGGGATTCTTCTTGTCGGCAAAGAGTATCTGCCCAAGTTTGACCTCATCACCTTCGCTAACCAGCATTGTAGGCTTCATACCTACATAATCTGTTCCCAGAATAGCAACGGACTTAACCTTATTGCCATCCTCAATAACTTGTTCAGGCTCCCCGGTAATCGGTAGATCCAAACCTTTTTTAATAATAAATTGCATAGTTAATAGCCTGCTCTCCAATCAAGTTGCGGCGAAACCATCCTTTCATTTCAAATACAAATAAAACAAGAGGCGCATTAAGACGTAAAACGCTGGCATTAAACCACAAAAACCGGGCATTCTCAACAGCAGCGAGGCTTACCGGAAAGTCTTTTTAACAAATGCAATAACGCAAAAATCATGCGTAATCAATTCATTGACTTTTATCGCGATTACTTACAAGCATCGGCATTTTCTATTTGCGTCATCAACAGTCACGAAGATAGACCGTAACCTGTTCATCGCTCCGGCGCATCAAAACCAGGTCACGGACCAATAGATGACTCGCCCGCTAAGTAATTACGCTTATTGCTTGGCGACACCGATCCTCCTATGCTACAGACACTTAAATATGACAACAGCCGCTTTTTTAGCCGCGTCGGTTGTATAGACAGTAAGGAGCTTACGTGCCAAACAAACCCACCGAAATGGAACAACGGCCAAAGCTGCATACAGAGACCGGAGGCCGGCCGGCCGGGCCGCCGTCTCATTCCGTAGAAGAACTGCTGAACGAGCTTCGGGCGCATCAAATTGAACTGGAGATGCAAAACGAAGAGTTACAGCGCATCAGAGCCGCCTTGGAAACAGCCCATAACCGTTACCTGGACCTTTATGAGTTCGCCCCCGTTGGCTATCTTACCCTCGCCCCTGACGGCAGGATTGCCGAGCTCAATCTTACCGCCGCCCGGCTGTTCGGACTGGAACGCAATAATCTGCTCAACTGCCAGCTCGCAACTTTGGTCGCGCATCAAGATAGCGACCGCTGGCGTCTTCTGCTCAAATCCGCCCTGCGACACGCGGGAGAACTGAAAAATTTTGAACTGCTGCTGAAACGCGGCGACAGTCACTTTCATGCCCATCTGGACTGCCTGCCGGTAATGACTGAAGATAAAACCCCGGCGCTACGCATTACGCTGACCGACATCAGCAAAAACGTGTATGCCGAAGAGCAATTGCGCCTAGCCGCCGTCGCCTTTGAGGCCCAGGAAGGCATCATGATCACCGACGCCGATAAAGTGATTTTACAGGTCAACCGGGCTTTCACCGAAATCACCGGGTACAGAGCCGACGAACTGATCGGCCGGACGCCGCATATCCTCAACTCGGGGCGCCACAACGAGACCTTTTACGCCGAAATGTGGAACTGTATCAATCGTACCGGTTCCTGGCAGGGTGAAATCTGGGATCGGCGCAAAAACGGTGAGATCTATCCCAAATGGCTGACCATCAACGCGGTGAAAAACAGCGAAGGCGTCATCACTCACTATGTCGGTTTACATACCGATATATCCGAACGCAAAGCCTCGGAAGAAGAAATCAAGCAACTGGCCTACTACGACCCGTTGACTTCCTTGCCGAACCGGAGACTGCTGCTGGACAGATTACAGCAAGCATTGGCGGCCAGTTCGCGCAGTGAAAAATACGGCGCATTGCTATTCATTGACCTGGATAACTTCAAATCGCTTAATGACAATCTGGGCCACGATATGGGCGACATCCTATTGCAACAGGTCGCAAAGCGCCTTATTGCCTGCGTAAGAGAGGGCGACACCGTGTCTCGCCAAGGCGGCGACGAATTCATAATAATGCTGGAAGACCTGAGCGAAAACACAGAAGAAGCCACCGCAAAAGCCAAGACCATCGGCGAGAAAATCCTTATTTCATTGAATCAGTCCTTTCAACTCGGCAACCACGAGTACAAAAGCACCCCAAGCATCGGCATTACACTGTACATCGATCATCAGCATACTATCAATACACTGCTGAAACGGGCGGATACCGCCATGTATGGCGCCAAAGCCGCAGGCCGCAACACCTTGCGCTTCTTCGATCAGGACATGCAAGAGACGGTTACGGCTCGCGCCTCCCTGGAAGCGGATTTGCGCTTTGCACTGGAGAAAAATCAACTCAAACTCTATTTTCAGCGACAAGCGCGCCACGACGGCCTCACCATCGGCGCCGAAGTGCTGTTGCGTTGGGAACACCCTGAACGCGGCTTTATCTCGCCGCTGGAGTTCATTCCACTGGCTGAAGAAAGCGGACTGATAGAGCCTATTGGGCGCTGGGTACTGGAAGCCGCCTGCGCCAAACTTAAATTGTGGCAAGATCATGCACACACCCGGCATTTACAGCTTGCCGTTAACATCAGTGCGCGTCAATTTCATCACATCGGTTTTATCGAGCAAATATGCACCCTGCTGGACAAAGCCGCAATCGACGCAAACCGACTCAAACTCGAATTTACCGAAAGCCTGGTGTTCGACAACATCTACGACACCCTTACCAAAATGCAGAGACTCAAAGAACTCGGCGTGGGCTTCTCATTGGATGATTTCGGCTCCGGCTATTCATCACTGACCTACCTGACGCAACTGCCATTCGATCAACTTAAAATCGACCAGTCTTTCGTGCGCAACATCGGGATCAAACCTGCCGACACGGTGGTCGTGCAAACCATCATCGGCATGGCCAACAATCTAGGCATGGACATCATTGCCGAAGGCGTGGAAACGGAACAGCAACGCGCATTCCTGAAACGTCACGGCTGCCATGCCTATCAGGGCAACCTGCTCGGCAAGGCAATGCCGCTGGAGGAATTTGAGCGTTTTTTGGAAATTTAAAGTTTACGGAGGGAATTGCAGACGGCTTTAACCACTCCCAAAGACTTAATTTAAAACGGTGGCGTCCCTGTTCGCATTACCTTCATTCACTAAGCCACCCACTTCCTGCCGTGGCAGGCATAGTCGAGCATCAGGTAAAACACGTTGTCGCACTTCTCCCGGAATAACACGCGGTCGTAGCTTTCCGGCAGATTGGTGTCCAGCACCTTCTCGACGACCGAGCGTACCTGCTTTTGGGTCTGCGTATCCTTATACCAATCCTGCACCAGCACCTTGGGATGCTCGTCTAGCAAACGGTGCAGCAAAGATTTGGCCGCCAACCTGACGTTCTGCGTTTCCTCCTGCGTCATTTTGTCTTTCTTCAGCAGATCGAACAGTTCCAATTCGTCTTCTGACAGGCCCTCGCGAATGTGCCGCTCGTCTTCCGTGCGCAAATCTTCGGTGAATTTCATCAGGTCTTCATAATAATTCTCGGTGGATGAGCCGCCTGAATTGTAGGTATCGATAATCTGTTGCAAGCGCTGAGCAAAGTCGGTGCGCGTCGCATTCTGTTGCAGCATCAGCTCCAGCTTGCGTTGCAGGAAAGCACGCAGGTCGGCGATTTCAATGTTCTTGTAGGTCGCCTGCTTGAACTCTTCGCGCAATTTATCGAAGTTGATCTTGCTGAGATCCCAGGTCTTACCCTTCTGGATGATCCGGTATTCCGCGCTGTATTGCCGCACCTTGAATGCCTCCGAGTCGTTCACCACCACACTCTCATCCAGCAATTCGGCGATCTTCAGGCTGATCGCGTCTATGTCCTTCTGCTCGACGAGACTGTCTATCACCCCGCGCAAATACTGGAACACTGCAACCTCGCGCCCCTTGCCGCTTCCCAGCACTTCCGGCTTGCACGCTTCATACAATGATGTGATGGTGTTCTCGTACACGTTGAAACCCTTGCGCCATTCGTCGTTCGCCAGCAAGGTGTCGGCAAATGACTTAAACCGCCCGAGCTTGTTGAACACATCCTCGCTGTCCAAGACCTCGCGCAACGCAACCTCTTTCTCGTGACAGAACACCAAACCCTGTTCAATCGCATCGTCCAGCAGGCGGAACAGCTCCGCCTTTTCCTTGACCGGCGGATCAATCTCATCACCGCCTTGCGCGTAATCCTTCAGCGCCAGCTTCATATTGCGGAACACATTGTAGTAATCGATGATCTCGCCGTTGCGCTTCTCCACCTCATTGATCTTCCACGACGTGACTCGGTTGGCGCGGGCGATGGTCTGCATCAGGGTGTGGCCCTGCATCGGCTTGTCGAGATACAGCGTCGAAAGCGTCGGCGCATCAAAGCCCGTCAGCCACATCGCGCAGACGAACACCAGTTGCAGCGGATCATGCTCATCCTTGAAGTTGAATTCGATGTCGTGGCCGTGCTCCTGCTTGTTCATACGCTCGCGGTGCGGCTTGATGTTCAGCTTCTGATCCGCAAACTTCTTCTCCTCGTCCGCGTCTTCGCTGACCACCACCGCCATTTCCACCGCGCGCATGTAGTCAACGATCTGGCTCAGTCGCCTCTTCTCAACGTCGTTAGCTGATTTATTGATGCGTCCCCGCAACTCTTTAATCTCTTCCTTCCACAACCGCTGCACCTTGTCGTACATCTTCACGGCGGTGAATTTGTCTATCGACACCACCAGCCCTTTACCCAGATAGCCGCGCCGGGGAAAGTGATAGACGATGTCCCGCGCAATTTTCTCCAGCCGGTCGTCGCGCTTGATGACTTCGACCTCCTTGGCAAAACGTTTCTCCAGCTTAGCCTGCCGCGCTTCGTCCAAATTCTCGTCCTCCAGAATCTGGTAAAACTCCTCGCTCAAGCCCTCATTCTGGTTCAGCACCTCCGGCACGCGCTTTTCGTAAAACAGCGGCACCGTCGCGCCGTCGTCCATCGATTGCTGGAAGTTGTATTCCGAAACATAACCGCCGAACCAAGCATTGGTCTTGCGCTCGCGCCCCAGCAGCGGCGTGCCGGTGAAGGCCAGATAATTCGCGTTGGGCAAACCCTTGCGCATGTTCTCCGCCAGCGATTTGTATTGCGTGCGGTGCGCCTCGTCGACGATCACGATGATTTCCTTGCTCGGCGAAAGCTCGGGATATTCCCGGCCCTTGTCCCAACGGAATTTCTGGATCAGCGTGAACACCACGCGCTTGTGCTGCCCGAGGAACTTGCGCATCTCCTCGCTGTTCTTGGGCTGCGCGGCTTCGGCTTCGCTGACCGTGCGCGTGTTCAGGAAGTTACGGTAAATCTGCCCGTCCAGATCGTCGCGGTCGGTCACCACCACAAAGGTAAAATTGCCGATCTGCTTGCGGAAGATTTTGCGCGCATAAAAAATCATCGAGAAACTCTTGCCCGAGCCTTGCGTGTGCCAAAACACGCCCAGCTTGCCCGCCAGCTCATCGCGCCTGAGAAAGGCGTCGTAGGCCCGGTTCACGCCGATGAACTGGTGGTTCTGCGCGATAATCTTCGAACTGTCCTTGTAGTAGAGAATGAAATTCTCCATGTAATCCAGCAGCCTCCGTCTCGGCAGCAAACCTTCGATTACGCCTTCCAGACTGATGCCCTGTTCGCGGATCGCGGCGCGGTTGATTTTTTGCTTCTCGTCATCCACGCGCAGCCAGTTGAAGAAATGCTCCCACTCCGCCGTGATGCTGCCCACCTTGGTTTCGATCGCGTTGGACAGCACGCAAAAAGCATTGGTCAGGAACAGTTGCGGTATCTCCGCTTTGTAGGTCGTCAGGTTGTCATCGTAAGCATTGCGCAACTTCACGTTCGAGTTTTTCAGCTCGATGAACACCAGCGGCATACCGTTGACGTAGAGCAACACATCCGGACGGCGGAAGCCGCGCTCGCCCTTGATCCAGAGCTGGGTGACAGCCAAGTAGCGGTTATTGTCCGGCGCGTTGAAATCCAGCAACCGCACCAGCTCCTGCTGCCGCACACCCTGCGCGTTGTCGAATTCCACCGGGATGCCGTCGCGCAGCAGGCCGTAGATTTCCCGGTTCGCGGCGATCAAAGTCATTGCCTGCCGCCGGTCGAGCAATTTTTCCAGCGCGCTGTCGATGGCCGCTTCCGGGATGTCCGGGTTCAGGCGAATCGCAGCTTCCCGCACCCGGCCGGACAAAATCACATCGCGCTTGTTGGCGCGGTTCGAGCCGTCATTCAAATCTTCCGCGTCAGTCGTGTAACAGTCGAGCGCGTCGAAACCGTGCAGATGCTGGAGCTTCTGCACCAGCGCTTGCTCGATCTGATCTTCGGAAATGAAGTTAGGCATAAGAGCTAGAAGCCTTGTCTGGCTATGCCAGACCGCTTTGGCAAGGCTCTCCTGAGCAACATCGAAGGGCACAGGGCAGTCATGGTGGGTGTAGCCCACACTACGGTTACTTCGTCATTCATTATCAGCACCCTTCATCTCCGGCAACAACCTCAACTCCCGCTCCATCTCCGCTTTCAACTCTGCTTCCGTCGGCAAAACCAGCCGGTATTTCGACGCGAACAACTGCTCGCTCTCCTTGAGCACCGAGTAACGCACCACCGTTTCATCGTGCTGGGAGCACAGAATGAGGCCGATGCTGGGGTTGTCGTCAGGCTGACGTTTGAGATCATCGAACATACGCACGTACATATCCATCTGCCCGACATCCTGATGCGTCAGCTTACCCGCCTTGAGGTCGATCAGCACGAAACACTTGAGCAGGTAATTGTAAAAAACCAGATCGATGTAAAAGTGGCTGGTTTCGGTACTGATGCGAAACTGGCGACCGATGAAGGCAAAGCCCTTGCCCATCTCCAGCAGGAATTTTTGCAGGTTGTCCATGATGGCCTGCTCGATGTCCCGCTCCAAGGTTGCCGGACTTTCCGGGATGCCCAGAAACTCAAGCACGTAAGGGTCTTTGATGAAGTCGCCCGGCTGGTGCGGTTCGGATGCGCCCGCCGCTTCCAGCGCAGCCCGCTTATCGGGCGAAGTCAACAGGCGCTCGTAAAAATGCGTATTGATATTACGTTCCAAAACGCGCGAGCTCCAGTTCTGATCAGCCGCCTCGTTCATGTAGAAGTCCCGCGCCGAGGGATTCTCCACCCGCATGATCAGGCGATAATGGGTCCAGCTCAATTGGCTACGCAGTGCGTAGCCTTTTCCATAATCGGGATAGGTAAGGAAAAACTGGCGGAAGTTTTTCAGGTTGGAATAAGAAAAGCCGTTGCCGAATTCGCCGCTCAGGCTGCGCGACAATTCGCGCAGAATACTCGCGCCATATTCCGCGCGCTGCTGCCCTTGCTGTTCCTCCTCGAAGATGCGGCGGCCTATGTGCCAGTATGATTCCACCATGGCGAAATTGACTGCCGAATAAGCCTTCTGCCGCGCCTGAAAAAGAATGGCGCGAATATCGCCGAGCAAGTTGCCGCTTGCCGTCACGGGCTGTTGGTGGTCAGTGCTCATGGGCGAACTCCTCCATGCCGGGCAGGAACTGGACGTCGGAATTTATGCGCCTTCCCAAGCTCTCGTTTTTATGCACAAGTCTACTCAAGATCGTCACCATTGGCATGGACTCAGCAATGGCCAGCTCGGGAGTAGGCCGGAATAAGGCCATCCAAGCGCATAGCGCGAGGTGGCGTTTCCGGCGAATTTGGGGATTTCTGCCGGAAACGCCAGTTCTCGCTACCGCTCGAACCGACTTATTCCGGCCTACTTCTTTAATTCTTGGGCACTTTAACAGAGTAATCTCAGACTGCATGATCAACCTCCTCCATGCCGGGCGGGAACTGGATGTCGAGGTTTTCGACGGAGAGTTTGCCGGAGATGAGGCGAGGAAGTAATAGATCACGAGTCGCGATTAGCTTGGTATTCTGTCTATGGTACCTCTCAATAGCTTTGAAGATCGGGGACTCAAGCTCATCGAATTTTTCTACTAGCTTTTCGGGCGGAGTAAGAATTTCAATCTTTTTGAAAGTACCTTTCGTCAATTCGGCAAAGGTTGCTCCGCCGGACAGCAACTCAAAATGCGGCTTCGCCAGTTTTATCCAGTGATACAGATACGATAAACGATACTGTGCATTCGGGATGCAAGTAATGAATCCTTGGTTTGTGCAAGCTGGAGTTAGGTTGATTCCGACAGCACCGATGGTGGCACGACTTGTTAGCATCACCGAATATGCCGGAAACATCTTGGCTGAACTCTTATTGAAACCTTCCTCGGTACATTGGTTACCAGACCGTTCCAGAAAAATGCCATTCGCGCCTGTAATGTCTGAAGGTGTAAACCAATTCACGTCCCCGCCATCCCAATAACGACTGACTTCCTTTGTTGGGGTGCCGCCGCCAGTAAAATCAAATGCTTTCTCCAATTTCACCAGTTTCCAGCCTTCCGGCACGCCTTTGATGACCTTCACCTTGTCATGGCCGGGGAAGCGTAGGCGAACGAACCATTCGCGGTAGACTTCCTCGGCTATCTTTTCCAGCAGCACGATGCGCCGCTGGTTATTTTCGATCAGCTCGTCATACGCCGAGAGAATCGCCGCGATTTTTTCTTGAACAGATAGTGGAGGTATCGGGAGTTTGATTCGCTTTAGATCTTTTATGGGTAGCTGGGGCTGAGCTGCCCCGGATGAATACAACGAATACTGCGTTTTAAGCAGTGGAGATTTGAATAGGTGATAGGAATAGTAAGGAGATACGCTCTCGGCACACCTTAAAACTACCATGCCGGAGTTAATCCTTATGTGCTCATACGAAATATTGTTGTGAAAGAAACCAACACTTCCAACAGTTCCCCTGGTGGTTAATACAACGTCCTTTCTACGCAGTTTTCCTTTGCGAAGTAGAGCGTCCTTATTTTCAGTGATGAAATCACAGGATGAAAAATCAAAACAATCATTTTTAATATTCCCTGTGTTCAAGAACAGGCAATACCCCTCGTTAGCAAATTCATCCTTGCTTGGGTAATTCGCACCGCGATCACCATCAATGATAGTTATATCGGCATCTGCAATTTCTTTAACATGCCAGCCAATTGGGAAAGCATTAAAAGAACTCATGATTCACCTACCAAGTTCTTTATGTTGTGACCTATCACTACCTCCAACTCTCGCGCCGAACCATTCAGGCTGGTCAGTTCTTCGTTCATCGCCAGTAACTCATCAATGAACTCTTCTTCCGTCTTACCATCCTCCTCGATCACTACGCCCACATAACGCCCGGCATTCAGAGAATAATCCTGCTCCTTCAAGTCCGCCGGGCTGGCGAGTTTGCACAGGCCGGTGACATCTTCGTATACGGCCTTGGGAAAACGCTCCTGTAGCCAGTGGATATACTGGTAGAAAATTTCGGCGTTCTTCACTTCCTTGTGCAATTCTTCCAACGCGCCCTTGAGTGCATTGGTCTTGCGGTCAGTCGTGCCGCGTTTACCTTCGGCCTTCGCCTGTTCGGCCTGCTGCTTTTCATGCTTACGCACAACCTTGTCCAAATGTTTCAAGCCTTCGTGCAGCGCGGTAAAGAACGGATCGAAAGCTTCACGCAATTGCTGCTGCGCTTTGTTGATGGCGTTAATTTCAGAGCTGTCATTTCGACCAACGGGAGAAATCTTGTATGACGCGCAAGATTCCTCACATGCGTTCGGAATGACAGCCGAGTTTTGTTGCAGATATTTCTCGTAGCGCGTTTTGAGTTTCGCCAGCCCCGCCCATTGCTGCACCAGTTCGCCCACGGCCTGTTTGCCGTCTGCATCGTCCAGCACTTCGAGCAGTTGCGCACAGACGGGTTCGACGCTGGTTTTGTTCTCGATCAGGCGCTGCATGCCTGCCGCGAAGTAGCGGTCTATCAGCTGAACGAATTTGTCGCGCCGCCCTTTGTGCAATTGGCTGATGATCGCAATATTCTGGATATGTTCTTCGCTGAATTCGCGGTGGGCGCGGTCTACCTGGGTGTAGATGTTGCGCGCGTCGATGAACAGGATGTTGTCGTCGGTCTTGGCTTTGTCGAAAAACCACAGCGTGGCCGGGAGCGTGACGGTGTAGAACATGTTCGAGGGCAGCGTCAGCATCGCGTAGATCAGGTTTTGCTCGATCAGCGTTTTGCGGATGTCGGCTTCGGAATGGCGCGCATCGGATGCGGAATTCGCCATGACCAGCGCGGCGCGGCCTTGGTCTTTAAGCGAGGTGGCGAACAGGTTGATCCACAGGTAGTTGCCGTTGGGCACGGTTTCCTTGCCTTCGTCGGCTTTCTTCACTTTCGATTTGTTGCGCGGGATGCCATAGGTGTTGAAGCGGCTGTCTTTCTCCACGCTGGACAGACTCACGTCGTCGACGTTGAACGGCGGATTGGCAAGCACGTAATCGAATGCGCCGAAACTCTGGTACGGGTCTTCGTAGTAGGTGTTGGCCTGCTTGATTTCGCCGCGCAGGCCGTTGACCGCGAGGTTCATCTTGGCGAGGTTGACGGTGTCGCGCGTTTTTTCCTGGCCGCAGACATACACGCCGCTTTCCGAACCTTTCAGCTCCTTGCGGTGTTCGGCGATGAACTGGGCGGACTGCACAAACATGCCGCCGGAGCCGCAGGCGGGATCGAACACTTTGCCGCCGTGCGGCTCGATGATCTCGACCATCAGCCGCACCACGGAGCGCGGCGTGAAAAACTCGCCGCCCTTTTGGCCTTCGCTGCGCGCGAATTCGGACAGGAAATATTCGTAAATCTGGCCGAACAAATCGCCGGTGGCATCGGCGGGTATGTCGGCGAAGGTGCGCAGCAGCGATTGCGGCAGGGTCTTGTCGGTGCGGGTCAGCGCGGCATATTCGTCCTTGGGCAGCACGCCTTCGAGTTCGGGCTTGTATTCCTCGATGAGCTTCATCGCCTCCTTGAGCGCCTTGGCGATGTCTTTTTCTTCCGGGAGGTTCAGCAGGTAGTCGTAGCGCGCATGGTCGTGCAGGTAAAAGCCGCATTTCTCGATCGCGATTTCAGAAACCGGTTTCTCGCGGCGGGAGCCTTTAAGTTCCTGGTATTCGGCGATGATCTCCGCCTCATGGCGGCGATAGTTATTGTCGGCAAACTTGAGGAAGATCAGCCCCAGCACCGGGGTCGAGTATTCGCTGGCTTTGAGGTCTGAGTTCGCGCGCAGCTTGTCCGCCGCGCTCCACAAATCGGCTTCAAGCTTTTTGAGTTGGTCTTTGTTCATGAATTCCGTTTATTTTATTTGTCCGGTTCAGGCGATAAAACCGCAGGTGAATTATTTCAATAATCGATGCGAATATGCAGTCATCGCTTGGTTTGCCTTCTGTTCACAGAGGAATCATGAAGGACAATGCCTTATGTGTTTATATTTACAAAACTAACCAGGTATATCATCAATGCAATTCAGTTAAGACTTGTTCCGTTCGCCCCGAGCCTGTCGAAGCCTGCCATGAACTTGTCGAATGGGGAGCGGAACAAGCCGTTAAGCCGCTCATGGTTCGACAAGCTCACCACGAACGGCTTAACTATACGGCATTGGGTATATCCTAGAACGGAATATCATCATCGAAATCGTCATAATTTGGTGGCGGCGGCATGGAACCGGGACTGCTTTGCGGTGCCGATTGCTGCGGCTGGCTGGCGGGTTTCGATGAAGGCGCGGAATATCCGCCCTGCGCATGGTCGCCGCCAAAATCGGAAGTGCCGCCGCTGCGGCTGTCCAGCATATTCATGGAATCGGCTACGATTTCGGTCGTATAGCGATCCTGGCCGTCCTGGGCCTGCCATTTTCGGGTGCGGATATGGCCCTCGATATAAGCCTGACTGCCTTTTTTTAAATATTCGCCGGCAATTTCGGCCAGACGATTAAACATCACCACCCGATGCCATTCGGTTTCTTCGCGGCGCTCACCGGTTTGCCGGTCTTTCCAACGCCTGGAAGTCGCCAGACTCAGCGTCGTAACGGCCCCGCCGCTCGGCATGTAACGAACTTCCGGGTCTGCACCCAGCCTTCCTATCAACATCACTTTATTAAGCATCTATCTCTCCCCTTGTTGTCGCGATTATGCATTGACGTATTGCGCGATCAAACCTTGCAATTGATCTTTATCCAGCTGCTGGTTATCGACTTTAAGATAAGCCAATGCTTCTTCATAATGCAGCGTGATTTCCTCTACACCGTTCAGTTTAAGCATTTCGGCAGCAAATTCGTTGGCGTCCTGCTCGCTGAGTTGTTCCAGCGCTATCAGCAGGTTCGCCACATAGCGCGGAGACTTCATCCATAAGGACACCAGCAACCAGCTGAACGCGGCTGCGGCGCAAAACAAGAACACCGCGCTAACCCCGAACCGGCCGTTAAACCAGCCGCCGACGAGCCCGCCCATGAAAAGCCCCATGAATTGCGAACTTGAATAAGCGCCCATCGCGGTGCCTTTCAAATCAGCAGGCGCGGTCTTCGATATTAAGGAAGGCAATGTCGCCTCCAGCAGGTTGAAACCGCAAAAAAACAGCCACAAGAAACCGATAATCCCGGCCAAATTTTGTTGAACTGCCGACAAACCCAATTCAGCCATCATCACAACCGCGATGGCGCCCAGAAACACCTGCTTCATTTTGCGTTTCTTTTCGGCCAGGATGATGAACGGCACCGCGAATGTCATTGAAATAACAAACACCGGCAAATAAACCATCCATTCATGCCCCGCCACTAATCCGGCATTCCTCATCAATGACGGCACCACGACAAAGATGGCCATTAAAATCAGGTGCAAGGTAAAGATGCCGTAATTCAGGCGCAACAGATCAGGATTTTTCAGCACATGCAGCATTTCTTCGGGTACGACTTCCGCATCCCGGTGCAATTTGGACTTTTGCGGATCGGGTACAACAAAAATAATCGCCAAGATAGCCAACAAGGTCAGCACCGCAGTCACCCCAAACACGCCCTGCACACCGCCGAAGCCGGAAATAACGGGCCCGGCTATGATGCCGACGCCGAACGACGCGCCGATGCTGATGCCGATAATCGCCATCGCTTTGGTGCGGTGAACCTCCTGGGTCAAATCGGCCACCAAGGCCATAATGACAGCCGACACCGCACCGGCGCCCTGGAAAGCCCGGCCCACTAAAACCCCGTAAATGGTCGTTGACAGCGCCGCGATCACGCTGCCGATAAAAAACAGCACCAAGCCGATAATGATCATTTTTTTACGGCCGAAACGATCCGACAACAGGCCGAAAGGGATTTGCAACAGAACCTGGGGCAAGCCGTAAATGCTCATCGCCAGACCGATCAAGGCAGGCGTTGAGCCCTCAAGCTGCTCGGCGAATAAAGATAACACCGGCAAAATCATAAACAGCCCCAGCATCCGCAACGCGTAAATGCTTGCCAGCGACCATGTGGCGCGTTTTTCCGATGACGTCATCGAACTTGTAATGTCCTGCATTGTTGTCAAAACCAGCTTCTCCTTTTGAACCAGAATTATCAAGAAATGTTGGGCACGCCTCGCGCACCGTTTTCCAGCGTCAGCATAGGTAAGCACTGCGAACCTTACTAAGCCAGTGGTTTATCTCATTATTTTAATGGCGTGCATTATAACAAGCTTTATTTATCGCACCCGCTCATTTGTGCTTTAACTAAACAGCGCTGTAATCTGCGTCAATAAGTCCAACCAGACGGCTTTAAAATTAACAGCTGAAATGTGACTGGCCCTAACCATGCCGACAATGCCGACCATAATCCAGAACACGTTCAGCAAGGTATAGGCGCTGTCTTTCTTAAGTATCGAGCACCAGGAAAGTATCACCGCATCCGTGGTGTTAAAAGCCCAGACAAACATAAACGGACTTTCCGGGCCCAACCAACTGACCAACGAGAAGCTGAAAATGCGCATCAGCACGCCGACCATTTCGATAAATCGAATATATTTGAAAACGAATGAATTTAATGTGTTGATCATTATTTAAAACCGCTAGTGTGCGCCGTTTGTGTTCATACGGCTTTGCTCGTATATTATACGGTTGTTGAAATTGCCGGACTTAATTAATGGATACGATTAGCATTCGTGGCGCCAGAACGCATAACCTGAAAAATATCGATCTTGACCTGCCCAGGGATCAACTCATCATCATCACCGGGCTGTCCGGTTCGGGCAAATCATCGCTTGCCTTCGACACCATTTATGCCGAAGGGCAACGGCGCTACGTGGAATCCCTTTCCACCTACGCCCGCCAATTCCTGTCGATGATGGAAAAGCCCGACGTCGACCACATCGAAGGCTTGTCCCCGGCCATTTCGATCGAACAAAAATCCACCTCGCACAACCCGCGTTCCACCGTCGGCACCATCACCGAAATCTACGATTATTTAAGATTGCTCTATGCCCGCGCCGGGACGCCGCGCTGCCCCGAACACCATGTCTCGCTGGAAGCGCAAACCGTCAGCCAAATGGTCGACCATGTGCTGTCGCAAGCGCCCGATCAGCGCTGGATGCTGCTGGCGCCGGTGGTCAACGACCGCAAGGGCGAACATATCCAGCTGCTAGACGACCTGCGCGCACAGGGCTTCATCCGCGCCCGGATCGACGGCACGGTGTACGACCTGGACGAGCCGCCGGTGCTGGATTTAAAAAAGAAACACACCATCGAGGTCATCGTCGACCGCTTCAAGATCCGCGACGACATTGCCCTACGGCTGTCCGAATCCTTCGAGACCGCATTGCGCATCGCCGACGGCATTGCTATCGCCGCCTGTATCGACGACGCGACCGAACTGATGTTCTCCGAACGCTACGCCTGCCCGCATTGCGGCTACTCGCTGTCCGAACTTGAGCCTCGCATCTTCTCGTTCAACAACCCGAAAGGCGCATGCACCAGTTGCGACGGCCTGGGCGTGCGCCAGCATTTCGATCCCGAGCTGATTATCCATAACCCCGACATCAGCCTTGCCGGCGGCGCGATTCGCGGCTGGGACCGGCGCAACGCCTATTACTACCAGATCATCTGCTCGCTGGCCAAGCACTATAACTTCGACCCGGAAGCGCCGTTCTCGGAACTGTCCAAAGAACATCAGGACATCATTCTGTACGGCAGCGGCCATGAGGAGATTGAATTCAAATTCATGGCCGGAACCGGATCGGTCAAGAAGAGACGCCACAGTTTTGAAGGCATCATCGCCAACATGGATCGGCGTTACCATGAGACCGATTCGCTACTGGTGCGCGATGAACTGGCCAAATATCTGTCCAACAAACCCTGTAACGCTTGCGAGGGTGCAAGACTTAATGTTTCGGCCAGGAATGTATTTGTCGAAGACTTACCGCTGCACCAGCTGACCCGCTTCCCGATCCGCAAATCGCTGGAGTTCTTCTCGCAGCTTAACCTAAGCGGAAAGCGCGGCGAAGTTGCGGCAAAAATCGTCAAGGAAATTCAGGAACGGCTGGAATTCCTGGTCAATGTCGGCCTCGACTATTTAACATTGGATCGTAGCGCCGACACGCTATCCGGCGGCGAAGCGCAGCGCATCCGCCTCGCCAGCCAAATCGGCGCAGGTCTGGTCGGCGTGATGTACGTGCTGGACGAGCCGTCGATAGGCCTGCACCAGCGAGATAACCAGCGTCTACTAAATACCTTGTTCCGCCTGCGCGACCTGGGCAATACCGTGATCGTGGTCGAGCATGACGAGGATGCGATCCGCTCGGCGCAGCATATCGTCGATATAGGCCCCGGCGCCGGCGTGCATGGCGGGCAGATCATTGCACAAGGCACGCTGGAAGACATCATCAACAATAAAGACTCGCTAACCGGCCAATATCTATCGGGGAAAATCGGCATTACCGTTCCCGAAAAACTGACGCCCGTCGATAAAGACAAACAGATCGTCATCCGCAATGCGCACGGCAACAACCTGAAGAATGTCGACATTTCATTCCCGATCGGCCTGCTGACCTGCGTGACCGGCGTATCCGGTTCCGGCAAATCGACGCTGATCAACGACACCTTGTACTGCCATGCGGCGCGCTTAATCAATCGTGCCGGCGTCATTCCCGCACCCTGCGACGCAATCGAAGGGCTGGAGCATTTCGATAAAGTCGTCGACATAGACCAAAGCCCGATCGGCCGTACACCGCGCTCAAATCCGGCCACCTATACCGGCCTGTTCACGCCGATACGCGAATTATTCTCGGCAACACCCGAAGCCAGATCGCGCGGTTACACGCCCGGCCGGTTCAGCTTCAACGTCAAAGGCGGCCGCTGCGAAGCCTGCAAAGGCGACGGCGTGATTAAAGTCGAAATGCATTTCCTGCCGGATATTTTCGTCCATTGCGACAGTTGCCACGGCAAACGTTACAACCGGGAGACGCTGGAGATACGCTACAAAGGCAAAACCATCAATGAAGTGCTGGACATGACCGTCGAAGATGCGGCCGAGTTTTTCAAACCCGTGCCGGTGCTGGCCCGCAAATTACAGACCTTGGTCGAGGTAGGCTTGAGCTACATCACGCTGGGACAGAATGCGACCACCCTGTCCGGCGGCGAAGCGCAACGGGTCAAACTCGCCAAGGAACTGTCCAAACGCGATACCGGCAAGACCTTATACATCCTGGATGAGCCGACCACCGGCCTGCACTTCCACGACATCAAGCAATTGTTGGGTGTGTTGCATACTCTGCGCGATCACGGCAATACCGTCATCGTCATCGAGCATAATCTGGATGTAATTAAGACTGCGGACTGGATCATCGACATGGGACCGGAAGGCGGCGACGGTGGCGGGACATTAGTTGCTGAGGGGACGCCTAAGCAGGTTTCTGAGAATGGGGCTTCGCATACGGGGGAGTATTTGAAGCGGTTTTTTGAGTAGTAGTTATGTAGGTCGGACATGCTGTTTATGCCCGACATTTCCGTTTCAAAAAAACAAAGATTTGAGGTTTATCTATAGCTCTCCCGTAATCGAACACCTGAACGTCGGGCAACGAAAAAGCTGTTGCCCGACCTACTCGGCTAACGCCTATCTAACCTACAGCGCAGCCATAAACTCGGCTACTGTCAAACCCGCCATGCGAATTAGGCTTCTGAGTGTACCCTTTGCGACCTCCCGATGATCGGGAATGGACAAAGTGATTGTTTCTCCTTCTTTGACCATGATGATATGACTTCCACTCTGCCGCGCAACCCGCCATCCCAATGACTCGAACACGAGGACAAGTTCGCGTCCCCTTAGAACAGGTAGCGAAGGCGGCATTATGCTGCGACCTCAATTTGCCGAGTCTCAATAGTCAAAGGCAATCCATGTTCAGCGCGAACCTGGAGGCACTGGTATATTGCATCCTGGATATTTTCTAACGCCTCATCCTTAGTCTCGCCTTGGCTAACACAACCGGGGATGGATGGGCATTCGACAACCCAAATACCATTCTCGTCACGGTCGATTGTCACATTAAATTTCATATAGTTTCTCCAGGTTTTTTTGTTGACCCTTAAAGGTAGTCCTGTCGGACATGCCGTTTATGCCCGACATTCAAATGTTCAATATACCAGCATATTTCGGGTTTACCCATAGCAGGTTCATCATCGAATGTACGAAATATTGGGTAACGATAAAAATTGCCCAACTTACCGCACCACGGATTGCACCTTACCGCGTTTCATGTCTAGTACTCAGTCATTCTTATTTTGTCAGGTAAAAGTAAATCCGTTCGTCCTGAGCTTGTCGAAGGATGAGCGGATTTACGCTGAGTTGAACGATTTTTACTCGACAGATCAATACTGACTGAGTACTAGTATCTATACCCCGGACAGAGTTGCAACTCAGTCCAATCCCCGTCACAATCTACCAAGTTCCTTGGAAACCAATTGATCTACTTATATTTTAACTATGTACTCAAAGCTTTCGTTTATATGTAATAAATGCCATACAAAAATCGATAAAGAGATTTCTGTGCCAGATACAAACATGGAAGAAAGTGAAGGAGCTTTCTGCGAAGAAAGTCTTGATTGCCCTACATGCGGGAAGATATTTGACATAAACGTTAATAACAGAGGCAGTTTGGTTTTAGTAACAGTAGATGGTGAACCTCTAGAACATGGTGCGGCTTCAACGCCATATTTATTTAGTGACGGTTGCGTATCAGATGAAGAATGGCAATGCCATAATGATTATTGGTGGTACTCAACCATAAGTCAGCAGTCAGTCCACCAATATTTTTCATCGTCGATAGAAAGCCTTAAAAATATGCTATCAATAAACATCAACGACAGGCATCAAACCGAGGTATTTAACAGGATGCTTCTTGTTCAGAGCATAGCTACTATGGAAGCATATTTATCAGACACACTTATTTCACGCGTGATAACAGAACCATTACAACTAAAACAGCTATTCGAAATAGATAAGGAGCTAAAACAAGAAAAATACTCCGTATCTACATTTTTGAATGATAAAGATCTACCCAAAAAAAGAGCAAAAGAGTATTTATCAAATCTTGTATATCATAACCTTCCGAAAATAGAGGCGCTTTATAAGAATATTTTAGGCATCCGATTTGATTTTGAAGGAAATGATAAGGAAGAGTTGTTTCTGGCTATTCAAGCACGTCATGACTGTGTGCATAGAAATGGAAAAACCGAATATGGAGGCAATCTAAGACTAATTGATAAAGAATATATTCTAACTGTCATAAAGATTATCGAACAATTTATATTAGGAATAGAGAAAACTATAGGTAATTATTATTTTGATGATGACATTCCGTTTTAACCAAATCGGGAGCACATTGCTTGCCTTATCTGGTTCTCAAGGACTTAAATTATGCTGGCCATCCTGCAACTCCCCGTCTTAAACGATAACTACATTTACCTGATTCATGACCCGGTGTCGGGTGAAACCGCTGTGGTAGACCCTGCTGTCGCCCAGCCGGTTTTGGATGTTCTGGATCAAAAAGGCTGGCGGCTCACCACTGTTCTGAATACTCATCATCATGGCGATCATGTCGGCGGTAATCTGGAACTGAAACAAAAAACCGGCTGCACGGTTATTGCTCCCCTTTCGGACCGGCATAGAATCCCCGGCATCGATCGCGGCGTTGTTGACGGCGATGTGGTAACGCTCGGCAAGCATACGGCAAACGTCATATCGACTCCCGGCCATACCAGCGGCCATGTTGTTTATTATTTTGCGGACGACAACACGTTGTTTTGCGGAGACACGTTGTTTGTGATGGGCTGCGGGAGATTATTTGAAGGCACGGCGGAACAGATGTGGCATTCGTTGCAGAAATTAAAGGCCTTGCCCGCATCGACTCAAATCTATTGCGCCCATGAATATACGCAAACCAATGGCCGGTTTGCGTTAACGGTGGAGCCCGATAACCGGCAATTGCAACAAAGAATGGAGGTTATCAATCAGATGAGGGCGAACCGCTTGCCGACGGTGCCGTCGACGATAGAACAGGAACTGGCGACCAATCCGTTTTTCAGGGAAGACAGTTTGGCGTTGCAGGAAACGATTAACATGGTGAGCAAAAAGCCGGTGGAGGTTTTTGCGGAGGTTAGGCGGTTGAAGGACAGTTTTTAATTACACTCAAATCCGTTCGCCCTGAGCTTGTCGAAGGGCATTTCGCGCAACGACTTAAACCGTTCATGCTTCGACGGGTTCAGCACGAACGGTTTAAGTCAACGCCGAGGCGATCTTAACCCTTAGGCCGCATATGCGGAAACAGCAACACATCGCGTATTGACGGCGCATCGGCAAACAGCATGACCAGACGGTCGATACCTATGCCCTCGCCTGCTGTCGGCGGCATACCGTGCTCCAGCGCGACGATATAATCGGCGTCAAAATGCATGGCTTCATCGTCACCGGCTTCTTTTTCCTCGACCTGTTTTTGGAAGCGCGCGGCTTGGTCTTCGGCATCGTTCAACTCGGTGAAGCCGTTGGCGATTTCCCGTCCGCCGACAAAAAACTCGAAGCGGTCGGTGACATGCGGGTCATCGTCATTGCGCCGCGCCAATGGCGATACTTCAACCGGATACGCGGTAATGAAGGTCGGATTCATCAACCGGCTTTCGACGGTTTTTTCGAATATCTCGATCTGGATTTTGCCCAAACCGTAACCATCCTTGACCGGAATATTCAGCTTCTTGGCGACTTCAACGGCGGCTTCGCGGGTGGCGATATTTTCCGCCGTCAACTCCGGGTTAAAGTGCAGGATCGACTCGAACACGGTCATGCGGTCGAACGGTTTGCCGAAATCGTATTGCTCGCCCTGATAAGTAACCGTAGTTTGCCCCAACACTTCAATCGCGACGCCGCGCAGCATGGCTTCGGTTAAATCCATCAAGTCGCCGTATTCCGCGTAAGCCTGATAAAACTCCAGCATCGTGAATTCCGGGTTATGCCGCGTCGATAAACCTTCGTTGCGGAAGTTGCGGTTGATTTCAAACACCCGCTCAAAACCGCCGACGACCAAGCGCTTTAAATACAATTCCGGCGCGATACGCAGATACAACTCCATGTCCAGAGCGTTATGGAATGTCCTGAAAGGACGCGCCGTTGCGCCGCCTGGAATCATTTGCATCATCGGCGTTTCAACTTCCAGGAAATTGCGCTCGATCAGGAACTGGCGGATATAGGCGACCACCTTGGAGCGAATCAAAAAGGTATTGCGCGATTGCTCGCTCATGATCAAATCCAGGTAGCGCTGGCGGTATTTGATTTCCTGGTCGGCAATGCCGTGGAATTTCTCGGGCAGCGGACGCAAAGCCTTGGTCAGCAGACGAATGTCATCGACCTTGACGCTCAGCTCACCGGTCTGGGTCACGAACAACACGCCTTCCGCACCGACGATGTCGCCGATGTCCCATTTTTTGAACTGCTCGTTGTAAAAGCCTTCGGGCAGCGTGTCGCGGGTTACATAAAGCTGTATCTTGCCGGACATGTCCTGGATATGGCAGAAACTGGCTTTGCCCATCACCCGGCGGGTCATCATCCGCCCGGCCAGTTTCACACGCAAAGGTTCTTCTTCGAGCTCTTCCTTGGATTTTTCGCTGTATTCGGCCAACAGTTCGCCGGCCACCACATTGCGGCGAAAATCGGTAGGAAAAGCAATGCCGCCGTTCTCGCGCAGCTCGTTTAATTTAGTGCGACGTTGTTTGATTTGTTCTTGTTCGTCTTGTTGGATTTCGGACATGGTTTTTAATAATTTAAATTTAAAAAATGATGTGTAATTACTTTATAAGGCGCTGCTGCGAGGTTCAATCAAACCGCTAACACCATTAATAAAACAATTAAAGCTATGAGAATAATTTTGATGAATAGCCATGTGGGCTGCAACTTTCTTAGCCCCACTAACCTTACGATAACCCTTGACTAATTTTTCCAGTTCTTCCGAGGCATTGGCTAATTTATCAGGTTCTTTATATTTTCTATTTTGTTGTTGTCCTGCCAGTTTTTTGATATTGAAGGCTTTTTCAACAGCAGCCAAATCACCTAAAAACCAGGACTCCAGTTCATGGCAGGCTATGCGCACCAAACTATCACTGCGTCCTGCTTGCTCGCATAATTTTACCAAACGTTTTTTGACTTCAAGACAATCGGCACGATCTTTGTCACGAACGATAACAAAAGATGTTCCGGGTGTTTGCCATGCACGTAATTTGATGGGTATTGATTTTTCAAGATCTTGTTTGCCTTCATGAGGGATACAAAGAAATTTAATCTCAGACGGCAAAATTTGCGGCAATAAAATATCCAGCAATGCTTTCATCGATTCTTCTTCCAGCAAAAAAACCAGTTGTTTCATTGAGGATTAAGCCCATTAAATAAACCTTGTTTCCATAAAGCTCCCGGCAAATCACCTTCTTTAATTAAATTAACCAATAGGGGGTTTTCACTGGCTCGCTCAATAACCGTAATGCCCTGTTTTTTAGTTAAACAGAAAATTTCATTGAGCTTAATATAATTTAAAACATCGGGTGAATGCGTAGAAATCATGACTTGCCCGCCTTTATCCGCATAATCACGAAACTCTTCCACTAAACCACAAAACAGGCTCGGATATAGCTGATTTTCCGGTTCTTCTACACACAATAACGGATGCGGATTCGGATCATGCAGCAATAAAAGGTAAGCAAACATTTTGATCGTACCATCTGAAACATAACGGGCGATAAAAGGATCTTTGAAAGAGCCGTCTTGAAATCTTAACAGAATGCGTCCGTCCTCGGTGTCTGTTGCTTCCACGTTGGAAACTCCAGGTACTCTCTGTGCCATTTTTTCCAGAATTTCATCAAAGATTGGGCGATGATTCTCATACATAAACTGAGCAACTAACGCCATATTTTCGCCGCGTGTCGAAAGATGTTCAGCATAGCCTGTTTCTTGGCTTGGCCTAGCATCACCGATATGAAAATCAGAAACATGCCAACTTTCAATTAGCTTACGAAAACTATTGGCCGCTTTAAAGCGTTGAAATTGGCCTAAACCTTTTAAGGCCAAAATATCTGCTGAATCAACGGTTTGCTCCTCTCTTTCCTCTTTAGATTCTTTATCTTCATAGCTGCTTTCGTTAGTAATCGCCATGCCGGAGCCTTTTTTGAAATCCAAGAAGTGCCAAGATTTCCCTCTCTCACCACGTCGATATTTAAGGATTTCACGCTTGACTACAGGTTGATTATTGTCTAATTCAATGACCAAAGAATAAGTAACTAAAGGGCTATGTTTATCCTCATCATGTTCCCTAAATTTAACTTCAATTTCAATCGAGCCAGCCTCTCCGCGTGTTATCACCTCTTTAAAACCACCACGTTTTTGTAAAGCCACCCGAATATTATCTTGCAAGGCATCGCGCAAGAAGCCAAAAACATCAAAGAGCGTGGTTTTGCCCGTTCCGTTTGCGCCTATAAAAACAGAAATTGCTGGAAGATTGGTTAACTTAATGTCTTTGAAGGCTTTAAAGTTTTTAACACGCAATGCTTCTATTTTCATAATGATTGATATTAAGGGTAATTAAAATGAGTGAATAGATAGCTTTGCAATTGAAAAAATCCGCCGGGGGAGCGCTTACAGGCCGCTCTTCAAGCTGGCCTCGATAAATTGATCCAGGTCCCCATCCAGAACCGCCTGGGTGTTGCCTGTTTCGACACTGGTGCGCAAATCCTTGATCCGCGATTGGTCCAGCACATAGGAACGAATCTGGCTGCCCCAGCCTATATCCGACTTGGTGTCTTCCAGCGCTTGGGCCGATTCGCTGCGTTTGCGCATTTCCAGCTCGTACAACTTGGCTTTCAATTGCTTCATCGCGGTGTCGCGGTTTTTATGCTGCGAGCGGTCGCTTTGGCATTGCACGACGATTCCGGTCGGATTGTGGGTCATCCGCACGGCCGACTCGGTTTTGTTGATATGCTGGCCGCCCGCGCCGCTGGCGCGGTATACATCGACACGAATATCCGCGGGATTGATGTCGATGTCGATGTCGTCGTCAATTTCCGGCGATACGAATACCGACGCAAACGAGGTATGGCGGCGATTGCCCGAATCGAACGGCGATTTCCTGACTAGGCGATGCACGCCGGTTTCGGTGCGCAACCAGCCGAACGCATATTCGCCTTCGAACTTGATCGTGGCGCTTTTAATGCCGGCGACGTCGCCTTGCGATTCTTCGATCAACTCGGTTTTAAAGCCCTTACGCTCGCCCCAGCGCAAATACATGCGCTCGATGATCGAAGCCCAATCCTGGGCTTCGGTGCCGCCGGAGCCCGACTGTATGTCCAAAAAGGCGTTATTGGCGTCCATTTGCCCGGAGAACATGCGGCGAAACTCCAGGTCCGCGACTCTTTTTTCAAAGTGCGCCAGATCATCGACGACTGTTTCAACGGTTTCCTCATCGTCTTCTTCGACCGCCATCAACAGCAGTTCTTCCGCATCAGAAAGGCCGCGTTCCAGGTCATTAATGGTATTAACGATGACTTCCAGCTGGCCGCGCTCTTTACCCAAGGCTTGCGCTTCTTCCGGGTTATCCCAGATTTTTGGGTTTTCCAGCTCTCTTAAAACTTCGACTAAACGCTCACTCTTGACGTCAAAGTCAAAGATACCTCCTAAGGGCATCGCCACGGCTTTTTAAGTCGGCTATTTTGTTTTTGATCGGATTTATTTCTTGCATGAAGTGTATTTAACCAATGACAGTCGAGACCAAGCGCATATAAACGCCGGTCGATGAAAATTTTAATAGGGGTGATTATAAACTATTAGCCGGGGCGGTTCATCCCGAGTTACCGGCTTCAGACTATTGGTACAGAGATTTCCATTCCCAATTCAAGCCCCAGTTGCCGCTTTGCCCGGCCTTTATTGACCGCAATCTCGACCAGTCCGCTGGAGTTTTTATACCAGAAAGCCTGTTGTTCTTCGACATCACCGAAAGTGTCGGCCTGTTTGACCACAATGCCGTTGACCGTCAGAGTCTTGCCGGAAAAGGCCGCACGGTAGCGCAAGCCGGTCATCGCATTGCCGTAATAATCGAAATAAATCACTTCCGCCAGGTCTTCGGGCCAATCGCTTAAATCATGCCGGTCAAATGGCCGCAGCAAATCATCTGCCTCGTTTATAGCCAGCTTTGCGGCAACGGGAGCGAATAGATCCCGGCCGTGAAAGCTCATCGAGCAATGCTCCGGCCTCCAGGTAATTTCCAACCATTGCGTGTTTTGAGCCTGAACGGCGACGGTATTCAACAAGCCGTTATCCGGCCCGACAAACGCTTGTCCGTCGGCCTGCAAAACCACGGCCCTGCGTTCGCCGCCGACACCGGGGTCAACGACGGCCAGGAAAATACTGTTTGCGGAAAAGCTGTGCCGCAATGCAGCCAATAGGTAGGAACTTAAACGCGGATCGGCTGTCGGCGCATTACTCAGCAGGTTGATAACAGGCGCATTCGGGGCTGTCTGCCGTATCGCCGATTCCATTTGCCCGATATAAGGGCCGGACGGCCCAAAATCGGTAAACAGGGCAATACCGGTCACTGAGCCAATACGTCCAACCCGGCATTCGCCGCGCCAGTTCCCGACTGGCTAGCGGCAGACACACCATCCCTGGCGATCGCCGAACCTGCTCCCGGCAGGTTTACGGCATACACACCATCCCTGGCGATAAATGTCATAGCCTGTTCTTCAACGGCTTGCTGGCTGCGCGTTAGTCCGGCAAAGTCGAATAACTGCGTATCGGCCAACTGCGAAGGCGCGACATTTTGCAGGCTGGCGAAAATGGTTTCCAGACGCCCTGGAAACTGTTTATCCCAAGCGTTCAGCATGACTTTCATCGCTTGGCGTTGCAGGTTTTCCTGGGAGCCGCACAAGTTGCACGGGATAATCGGGTAGTTTTTGAATGCTGCCAGGCGCTCGATGTCTTTTTCACGGGTGTACGCCAGCGGCCGGATGATAATATTTTTTTTGTCGTCGCTTAACAGCTTGGGCGGCATCGCTTTTAGTTTACCGCCGTAAAAAATATTCAGGAAAAAGGTTTCCAGAATGTCGTCGCGATGATGGCCCAAGGCTATTTTGGTGACGTTGTTGGCTTCGGCATAACCGTACAAAGTTCCGCGGCGCAAGCGCGAGCACAGGCCGCAGGTGGTGTTGCCCTCGGGGATGACCCGCTTGACCACGCTGTAAGTGTCTCTTTCGATGATATGGTAAGGCACGCCCAGCGACGCCAGATATTCCGGCAATACATGTTCAGGGAAACCGGGCTGCTTCTGGTCCAGGTTGACCGCGATCAATTCAAATTCAACCGGCGCGGTTTTCTGCAAATGCATCAGGATGTCCAGCAGGGTATAGGAATCCTTACCGCCGGACAGGCACACCATGACTTTGTCGCCATTTTCGATCATGTTGTAATCGGCAATCGCATCGCCGACCGTGTGCCGCAATTTCTTTTGCAGTTTGTTGAATTGGGTTCTGGATTTTTGGTTTGGATCTGACATGGTCAGTAGATGTTATATAAATAGAACACGGATGAAACGGATTGGACGGCTCAACACGGATAAAAAAATCCGTCTAATCCTACAATGCGGGGTTCGAGGACCGTTGCCCACTGATATAGTTTTATTTTAACCATGAAGAGCATGAAGGATTTAAGTCTTCATGCCTTTCATGCTCTTCATGGTTAAAAGCTTAAATTTATTTCTGCATGTTTCCAAACAAAAGCGTTAACCGTTGTAGCGCTGGAAAATCAGTGTAGCGTTGGTGCCGCCGAAGCCGAAGCTGTTCGACATAATCGTGTTTAACGTGATGTTGTCTTTACGTTCACGCACGATCGGAATGCCAGCAGCGCCCGGATCAAGCTGGGTGATGTTGGCCGAGGCACTGAGGAAGTTTTCTTCCATCATCAACAACGAATAAATCGCCTCATTAACGCCCGCCGCGCCCAATGCGTGCCCCGTCAGTGATTTTGTTGAACTGACTAGCGGCACGTTATCCTGTCCGAACACATTGCGCAAGGCTTCAAGCTCCCTGGTGTCGCCAACCGGCGTACTGGTGCCGTGGGCGTTGATATAATCGACCTTAGTACCTCCGATAGTCGCCATTGCCTGCTGCATGCAACGCACCGCGCCCTCGCCTGAAGGTTGAACCATGTCATAACCGTCGGAAGTTGCGCCGTAACCGGTCAGTTCCGCATAGATTTTCGCGCCGCGCGCCTTGGCATGTTCCAGTTCTTCAATCACTAAAACACCGCCGCCGCCGGAGATCACAAAACCGTCACGGGTTTCATCATAAGGTCTTGAAGCTGTGCTCGGCGTGTCATTGTATTTGGACGACAACGCGCCCATCGCATCGAACAACATCGACATCGTCCAATGCACTTCCTCGCCGCCACCGGCAAACACCACATCCTGCTTGCCCATCTGGATTAACTCCATCGCATGGCCGATACAGTGAGCGCTGGTCGCACAGGCTGAACTGATCGTGTAATTAACGCCTTTGATTTTGTAAGGCGTCGCAAGACATGCGGTGTTGGTGCTGGACATGCTTCTGGGCACCATATAAGGCCCGACTTTTTTGATGCCTTTTTCGCGCAGAATATCGGCCGCTTCAACGATGTTTGAGGTTGAAGGCCCGCCGGACCCCATCACCAGGCCGGTTCTGAAATTCGACACCTCGGATTCGTCCAGGCCGGAATCGTCAATCGCCTGCTGCATCGCAATATAGTTGAACGCCGCGCCATCGCCCATAAAACGTTTTATTTTGCGGTCGATAAATGCGTCCAAATCTATGTTGATGGGTCCGTGGACATGGCTGCGGAAACCCATTTCCTGATAAACGTCAGCGAAAGTAATTCCTGAGCGGCCTTCCTTTAGGGAATCGACAACCTCTGTTCGGTTATTCCCTATGCTGGAAACAATTCCTAAACCGGTTACTACGACTCTTTTCATTGTTAACGCCTCTAAAAATCTTCTGTGGAAGTAAACAAACCGACCCGTAAATCGGTAGCCTCGTAAATCACTTTGCCATCGACTTCCATGGTGGCGTCAGCGATACCCATAACCAACTTCCGCATTATCAATCTTTTTAAATCGATCCGATAAGTCACCTTTTTAGCGGTGGGCAATACTTGTCCGGTAAATTTGACTTCACCCACACCCAAAGCGCGGCCTTTACCGGGACCGCCCATCCAGCACAAAAAGAAGCCGACCAACTGCCACATCGCGTCCAGCCCCAAGCAGCCGGGCATCACAGGGTCGCCTTGGAAATGGCAGTCGAAGAACCATAAATCAGGCTTAATATCCAGCTCAGCAACGATCTCGCCTTTCCCGTATTTACCGCCTTCATCAGATATATAGGTAATGCGATCCATCATCAACATATTTGGCAGAGGTAATTGCGCATTTTTTGGTCCGTACAGTTCTCCCCTGCCGGACATCAACAATTCTTCGCGCGTAAAACTGTGCTGTTTCCCCATAATCTTTTATATACCTTAACGTAATTATTATTATTCTAAATTGCACATTATCTAACAGACATCAAAAAAAATCAGCTCAATTTTTAGCCGGACAGCACATCAAGCATCAATTCTTTTATCTTCAAGCCCTTTCTTTCGACTGCCGGGACGCAGGAGGTAGAGTAATGCATGGAGCAATTACCGAGTATGAGTTGCTGATAAATAATCGCATAGGACAGAACTGAAGAGACATATTTCCGGGTTTCATGATAAGGGATAGTTTCCACCCATATATCCGCAGGCATAGACACGGCACCCGGCAACCACTTTGCGACACGCCCCGGCCCCGCATTATAAGCGGCGACTGCCAATACGAAATGCCCATGAAACTGTTTCAGCAGTTTCTTATAATAAAAAGCGCCGTATTTAACATTAACATCGGGATTGAACAGGCTTTGATCCGACTGCCATTTTTCCTTTAGCTCGCGGGCGATCTGCATGCCCGTTTTCGGCATGATTTGCATCAAGCCCCGCGCGCCGACAGACGACTCGGCGTCCTTGTTGAAAATACTTTCCTGCCGAATCAGGCCGAAAACAATGGCCGGATCGAGGTTCTGCCGGTAGGCATGGTCATGAATCTGGCCCGAATAATAAACCGGAAAGCGCAACGCCAGATCGTCCCAATAATCGGCTTTAACCATCGTAGTAATGGCGATTTGATCCCAATGCCATTGCTGGGCCAATTTGGCCGCGATCATGCGCCGCTCCTTGCTTAATTTTTTTACCGCATACCACCATTGCCGTTCGGCTTCGACATTCCTGTTCAATAAATCAAGCTCTTTAACCACTTTAAAATCGGCTTCATTGACGAGATTTTCGAGCTCATTTCCGGCCATAAAAACCGGTTTATTGGAGATCTGATAAGGCTTGTTGACAGTGTCAGCGGCCAAGAATCCGTAAAAGCTCCGGTCTTCGGCGAGCTTGTTGTAAACATCCTGCGCCTGCAAAGAGTTCCCGGTTTTATCCAGCATTCTGGCTTGCCAGTACTGCCATTTAGGGTCCTGCCTTTCCTGGGTCGTCAGACCCGCCAAAGCCTCCGCAACATGCTGCCAGTTTTGTTCCAGCAAAGCCGCCCTGACTTTCCATTCATTGACTTCCGCGTCAACGGCAGGCAATTGCTTAAGACGTTGATAGGCGCTGATGTTTCGGCTGCGCGCCAACGCAATCGCCAGACTGCGCTCTACTTTCCCGGCAGTTTGAGCATCTATCTGGAAAGAGTTTTTTCTATCGTCCCAAAGCTCAACGGCCCGGTTCAAATCAGACTTTGCCAGCCTCGTTACACCATGAGCGAAAAGCCGTCCCATTTGCGCATTAAAAAAGCCGCTGTTTTCAATTAAAGCGGGATTTTGGTGTACCCGCAGCCAACCATCGGCAACATCCTGGTCCGCCGCATCCAACGAACGGCGCACGTATTCGGCCACCGAGACATTATCTTTGTCCAAGGCCAGCTCAAAGCGCTGCCAAACCAGATCCGGCGTAAAACCGGGCGACGTCATCAATACCGACAACAGCGGATCGCATTCCTCCGGCAACGAATCCCCGGTAAGCCAGATGTTTTTGGCCTCATTCAACGCCTGCTGTTGATTGCCGGTTTTGTAGATCGCCAGATTGTACTGGCAGCTAAGGGCGGTATTCTCGTTTGCGGCGGGCACACTATAATGCCGGATAAAATCGTTCCAGCGCTCATTCTTAGCCAGGTAATCCAGCCATTTGGTTCTCAATAATCCGGCATAACGGGTGTCGTTATAGGTCGCCAAAAAAGCCGGAATACGGTCCTCTTGTTGTAAATTATCTTTAAGCCACTGGTATTGCAGATAGGGGTAGAGGGGATAATCGATCAAGGCGTCGCTGATGCGCATAAATTCGACATTATTGCCCTGGGCAAGCGCCCTTTCCGCCTGTAAAAAATCGCTTCTTTGCCGGTCGAGACTATTGCCGAGCACTGCGCCGGAAAAAAGAACCAGACACAGCAATAATTTTCCAGACAGGTGTTTCATATTTCACTCACAGCAAATATATTCCTAAAGATGTTTCAGACAGATATAATCAAGCGCTCATGCAAACATCCTTATCTAATCCCGTGCAATCAAAACAGGCCACACAGTCTTACAGCTGGAGCACTATTTATCAAATTGCTTTAGAACACAAAAAAGAACTGATTGCTTCCCATTTTATCGCCATCCTGGCTACCATTGCCAGCGTACCGGTGCCTTTGCTGATGCCGTTGCTGGTCGATGAAGTTCTATTGCATAAACCCGGCATTATCATCCAGACCGTAAACCAGCTGTTCCCTGTCGCCTGGCAACTACCGATCCTTTATATCGGCGTTATTTTGCTGATCAGCGTTATCCTGCGCATCATTGCGATTATTTTTAACATCATACAGTCCCGGCAGTTTTCCTGCATCGCCAAAGACATCGTGTTCCGCATCCGCGCAGACCTGATCGGCCATTTGCAAAACATTTCGATGTCCGAATACGAAAGCCTGGGCACCGGCACCGTAGCGAATTACCTGATTAAAGACCTCGATACGATAGACACCTTTATCGGCACGACCGTCAGCAAACTGCTGGTGGCCGCCCTGACCGTTATCGGCACCGCCGTCGTATTATTATGGATGCATTGGCAATTGGGTTTGTTCATCCTGCTGCTGAACCCCGTGGTCATTTACTTCACCCGCGTAATCGGCTCGCGCGTCAAAGACCTTAAAGCCAAGGAAAACTCCGCTTTCGAGGTTTTCCAGCAATCCTTGACCGAAACCCTGGAAGCCATCCATCAAATACGCGCCAGCAACCGCGAGAAACATTATTGCCAGCAACTGATTGAGTCGGCCCGATCGGTCAAGGATTTTTCAACCGCTTTCGCCTGGAAAAGCGATGCGGCAACCCGCATGAGTTTCCTGGTATTCCTGTTCGGTTTCGACATCTTCCGGGCCTGTGCGATGCTGATGGTGTTCTATTCCGATCTCAGTATCGGGCAAATGCTCGCCGTATTCGGTTACCTCTGGTTCATGATGGCTCCGGTGCAGGAAATATTGAGCATCCAATACGCCTTTTATGCCGCCAAAGGCGCATTAATCCGCATCAACCGGCTTAATGCGCTGAAACAGGAGCCGCATTACCCTCACCTTGAGAACCCGTTCTTAAACAAAAAAACCGTCTCCCTACGCGTGGATAATCTTCATTTCAGCTACGGCGAGGAAAAAATACTCGACGGCATCCAGCTAAAAATCAAAGCCGGTGAAAAAGTCGCGCTGGTCGGCGCCAGCGGCGGCGGCAAATCGACCTTGATACAAACCCTGATCGGCCTCTACCCGCCCGACAGCGGCCAGATTTATTTCGACGATGTCGCCATTGACCGCATCGGCCTGGAAGTGGTCAGGGAAAATGTCGTCACCGTGCTGCAACACCCCGTCCTGTTCAACGACACCATCCGCGCCAATTTGACGTTGGGCAAACCGGCCGACGATGCCGTATTACGGAATGCGCTGGCTATCGCGCAATTAGCCGACGTCGTGCAGGATCTGCCGCAAGGGCTGGACACCATCGTCGGCAGGCAAGGCATGCGGCTGTCCGGCGGCCAGCGGCAGCGCATGGCAATCGCCAGAATGATCGTCGCCGATCCCAAAGTGGTCATCCTGGATGAAGCCACCTCGGCGCTGGACAGCGAGACGGAGCACAAACTGCACCAGGCCATGACGGAATTCTTAACCGGCCGCACGACGATCATCATTGCCCATCGCCTGAGCGCCGTTAAACAGGCCGATCATGTTTACGTTTTTGAACAAGGCCAAATCTGCGAGCACGGACAACATGAAACCCTGCTCAGCCAAAACGGCCTTTATGCAAAACTTTATGGCGAGTATCAGTGAGGCGGACGAAAGGCGCATAGAATAATAACGCCCTTAAGCCGCCTTTAACCTTGCACCTTTAACCTAATATCCATGACTGAAACTTACGACCTGCACAGCCACTCTAACGCCTCAGACGGCGCATTATCGCCCACGGAATTGGTGCAGCGCGCCCATGAACACGGCGTTACCTCGCTGGCGTTAACCGATCACGACACCGTAGTAGGACTCAGTGAAGCCCAGGTTGCGGCAACCGCGGCGGGCATTGAATTAATACCCGGCATCGAACTGTCCACCAGTTGGCAGAACAAATGTTTTCATATCGTGGGATTAGGCATAGACCCGGCTTATCCGCCGCTTGCCGAGGCCACCCGCAACCTGCAGATCATGCGCACCGAACGCGCCGAAAAAATCGCTGAGAAACTGGAGAAAAAACGCATTCCCGGCGCGCTGGCAGCCGTCAAAAAAGCCGCCGGAGACGGCATGATCACACGCACCCATTTCGCCGACTTCCTGCTTTCGCAATTCCATGTATCCACCCAGCAGGAAGCGTTCGACCGTTATCTTGGCGCCGGCAAAGACGCTTATGTAGCGACAATCTGGGCTGAAATGGAGCTGGCGGTAAACTGGATCACTGGGTCCGGCGGCGTTGCGGTACTGGCGCATCCTTTGCGCTACAAGCTGACCGCCAGCTGGATGAGACGCCTGCTGGCCGCATTCAAGGAGGCCGGTGGACTCGGCATAGAAGTCGTAACCGGCCGGTACAACAGCGATGAAATAAAATTGGTTGCCGGTTACGCAAAGCGCTTTGAACTGGCCGGTTCGGTCGGTTCCGATTTCCACAGCCCGGCCAACCAATGGGTGGAATTAGGGCGTCTTGCGCCGTTGCCGGAGAACGTCAAGCCGGTATGGGAGCTGCTTGGGAACTGATGTTATGCAGTAATCTAAAAAATCACCACGAAGACACAAGAAAAACCCAAGGTAAAAACTTCGTGTCCTTCGTGTCTTCGTGGTGAATTAATCAATCTAACTTCAGCCTCTTTAACGAGCAAACTACATGAGCTTTTGGAAAACCAAGAAACTATCCGAAATGACCACCGAAGAATGGGAGTCATTATGCGACAACTGCGGCAAATGCTGCCTGCATAAACTGGAAGACGAAGACACCGGCGACATCTACTTTACCAGCGTCGTCTGCAACCTGATCGACCTGGACACCTGCCGCTGCACCCGTTATGCCGAGCGCACCCAATTAGTCCCCGAATGCCTGGACCTGAAACAACACGACTTTGCCGAATACAACTGGCTGCCGGCAACCTGCGCTTACCGCTTATTGAGCGATGGAGAGGAACTGCCGGACTGGCATCCCCTGCTGTCGAAAAGCGCCGACAGCGTCCAGGATGCCGGTGTTTCAATCAGCAGTTACGCGATGAAGGAATCTGAAATCGATGACCTGGAAGACCACATTATCGAATGGCTGGAGTGACGCCCGGCCACCGCGCCTTGCCGCGTTAAACCGTAAACGGCTTATTCGATAACGCCCTGCATAAACCAATTGTGGGCTATCCGGTCGTGCAACTCGCCCAACTTGTTTTGCAGGTCATCGAGAATGTCCCGTAATTGTTCTTGGGTCGTGTTCCGGGTATCGATAGCTTGCACATAAGCCCCCAATACAACCAGTTCTTCCGGCAGCGTATCGTTATTCGGCAGATCATTGATGCATCCGGCAATTTCAGCAATACAACAACCGACCGAACGCGGCAAAATCGTGTTCAGCAACAAAAAGTTGAGCACATCATCGCCATTCACACTGCTTCTGACCTGCTGCCGGTACATTAACTGGGCGTTGAGCGACTTTAATATATTCACCCATAGAATAGTCTCATATTGGCGCATTTCATCGCTACGCGACTCCGCCAGCAGCAACGAGGCCAAGTCCAGAATACGGCTGGTCATATCGGCGCGTTCAATATTTTTGCCCAGCCGAATAAATCGATAGGGATGATTGTGGCTCATGTAACCCGACAATAGCCCGGTAAAGCGCTGGCAACCTTTGAGAATCTCGTCAAGCAAGGCAATCCGGTTGCTGCGGTGATGCACCGACTCCATATGATTTCTTACAAACAGGTACATTTCATTGACCTGCTCCCAGGCCTCATCGGGCAGCAAATCCCTGGAGGTGCGGATATTTTCTCTGGCCGCGCTTAAAGACGAAAACAAAGACCCCATATACCCGGCATCGGTTAAAAGAAACCGGGTGACATTGCGCTCGTTGGCAATGGTATATTTTTCATAGAATTGCCGGCTTGAGGCATTGATCCGAACAAGCTGCTGCCAGCCCATTTCAACGCCGTTAGGCAAATCCATCAAGAGATTCATATGCACACTGACCAGTCTGGCGATATTTTCAGTGCGTTCAAGATAACGCGCCAGCCAATACAGGCGCTCTGCTGAACGGGATAACATTAGCTACGCTCCATATTGATAATCCAGGTGTCTTTACTGCCGCCGCCTTGCGAGGAGTTCACCACCAGGGAACCCTTTTTTAGCGCTACCCGGGTTAAACCTCCGGCGGTCACAAAGGTGTTTTCGCCCTGCAAAATAAACGGTCTCAGGTCGATATGCCGGGGTTCGAGTTTGCCGTTACATAAAGTAGGCGCTGTAGAAATCGCCAAGGTAGGCTGGGCAATATAATTACGGGGATTTTCCTGGATGATTTTCCGAAACGCGGCTATTTCCCGGCTTGTCGCATGCGGCCCCACCAGCATGCCGTAGCCGCCTGACTCATTAGCCGGTTTGACCACCAGTTCCGGCAAATGCGCCAACACATATTTCAGGTGTTCGGGGTTATCGCACAGGTAAGTTTTCACATTAGGCAAGATCGGTTCTTCATTGAGGTAATAGCGGATCATTTCCGGCACATAGGCATAAACCACTTTATCATCGGCAACGCCGGCTCCCGGCGCATTAGCAAAAGAGACGTTGCCGGCTTTCCAGGCGCGCATTAATCCGGGAACGCCCAAAACCGAATCTTTGCGGAATACTTCGGGATCCAGGAAATCATCGTCGATGCGCCGGTAAATAACATCGACTTTTTCCAGCCCCTCGATGGTGCGCATATAGACGCAATCGTCGTCATTGACCACCAGATCGCCGCCCTCGACCAGTTGCGCGCCCATTTGCTGGGCCAGGTAGGCGTGCTCAAAATAAGCGGAGTTATAGATGCCGGGCGTCAGCACCACGATTTGCGGCTTTTTAATGTGCTCGGGCGCAAGCGACGCCAACATGTCCTGCAAGCGGCTGGGGTAGTCGTCGATAGGCAAAATATCTATATCCTGCAACAGCTCGGGAAACACCCGCTTGGTAATAACACGGTTTTCCAGCATGTAGGAAACACCCGAAGGAACCCGCAAATTATCTTCCAACACGTACATAACGCCGTCCCGGTCACGCACCAAATCGGTGCCGCAAATATTTGCCCAGACGCTATGGCGGGGTTTCATGCCGACGCATTCTTTGCGGAAGTTTTTTGAGCTGTGGATAATTTCGGCCGGCATTTTGCCGTCTTTAATGAATGTTTGTTCATCGTAAACGTCCGATATAAAACAGTTTAAGGCGGTTAAACGCTGCTTTAAACCCTTTTCTATAACGCGCCATTCCGTAGAGCTGATGATGCGGGGAATAATGTCGAACGGCCAGGCCCGGTCTATATTGCCTTCATCGCTGTAGACCGTAAAACTGATGCCCATTTCCAAAATAGCCAGTTCGGCGGCTATCTTGCGCTTATCAATATCGCCCTGATTGAGCGAGTTTAAATACTGGCACAAGCGGTAACTCACTTGCCTCGGTTGGAACTCCGAACACATGAGCTCATCGTAAGCACTCTCGGTTTTGTAGTTTTCCCAGATTGATTTCATGGCATTTTATAAGGCTAGTTGGCTTCAATGAAAAAATAGCATGATTTATGCCATTTTTTACTCAACGCCAACTCAATCTTTACACCCCAAAACATAGCGCACCGTTTGCTTACTCCCTATCAAATAAGCCGAAAGCCCACTCTGTGCGCGGAAAGCCTTGTTGAAGTATGGCCTGCATATACACACTCAGCCATTGAACGAGCATGCCGTAATCCCTAAGCCCATTCGACAAGCGCGTGGCGGACGAGATTTTGGAATACTCAATGCGGTTACGAGGCTCAGACAAACGGCTTTAGCCATCCTATTTTGGGCCTTAATTGCTCTATTTTGGTGCAATTTGAATTGTTCAACGCTATCCATGCCGCGCATAGGTGCGGTATCAATGTACTGCTGAATGCGCTCAACAAGCTTACCCCGTCTGATTAATCACTTGGTATGGAGCTTGCTTTATTTTTAGACGATACAACTTGTAGAGAACACACCATGCCAGCCACCAGCCGCTCCTTATCTTTTCCCGTTCAAGGCGACAAAGAAAACTCAGCTTTCTTTAACGAATACCTGGGCAAATTGCTCGAAGAGCGCGACAGCCTGGGCTTAAGCGACATGATTCATGAAATCGATGCGATTATGCTGACCGTCGAGCCCGGAAAATCAATTGAGTACATTGCGGAATTATGCCTGATGTCGCCTTACCATTACCTGGTCACGCTGGAAAGCGAGTCGCATTGGACCCATGTATTGCGCATTGATATGACGGCCCCGGATCTGATTATCCGTGAAGTAAAAAACGACGACATTAAGGGCATTTTTCGCAGCCTGAACGAGGTTTTCCCGATCGGCTCAAGCAAGCCGCACAGTCGCTACATCGGAGAAATTTTAAGGGTAACCAATCTGCACGAAGTGGTTAAATTGCAGCAGCGCCGGGGCTTCCGGTTTTTTACCCAGGACGAGGTCCGTAAACTGGAGCTGCCGGGCAACATGGCGATCACTAAACCGTCGCCGTATACCCATAACATTGTCGCCTATTGGGAACGGGAACCCGAAGAGCCGCGCGTTTATGCATTGGGTGTCAGCAGCATCCGCTACGACGTCCAGCAAGCCTGCGATACCGCGAAATACCGGCAAAAGACCTTGGGTATAGCCGAACTGATTTTGCCGGTGGATCATCTGGCGACCCGTATCTACAGCCAAAACCGGGAGGTGGCGATCCTGGAATGGCTGTCGCTGTCCAGTTATTACTACTGGGGTTCGTTCGACATCGTCGATCAGAACTCATCGACCAATGTCACCAAAAGCATCCATTATGCCGATGAGCTGCATAGCCCGGCCAAGGTGTTCACCGCCAACAACACGCCTTATTTTGTCAATCATTTCAAGATATTCCCGTCGCCGACCGAGAATTTCGTGCGCAATTACGGGCCAAGACTACACCATATTGCACTGGCGGTTAAAGACGGCAATCAGCAGGGTATAGAGAACATCGAGTTTGTGGTCGATGCGATTCGCGAGCAAGGAAAAAGCTTTTTGCTGGATGTCGTCGGTTCCAAAGACGAAGGCTTAAAACAGATTTTTTCCAGCGCCTCAGAGCATTCCTCGCTGATTATCGAATATGTGCAGCGCTTCGGCGGCTTTCAGGGCTTCTTTACCAAAGATAATGTCGCCGAACTGACCCATGCGGCGGGCATCGAAGAAGAATTGTTGCGGATACAGGCCGAAGCGCAAAAAGCGATTCATGTTCAATGACTCAACACTAAGAAATTTTTGTAACGCTTAATGCTTCGGCAATAGGAACACATCATGACCATTCGGGTAGCCATCCGTCACAAAACCGTATACAACTTCGATAGATCGGTATCCTTGTCGCCGCATGTATTCAGGTTGCGCCCGGCGGTGCATAGCCGGACGCCGATTAAAGGCTATAGCTTGCGCATCGAGCCGGAAAATCATTTCATCAACTGGCAGCAGGACCCGTTCGGCAACATCCTGGCTCGGGTAGTGTTCCCGGAAAAATGCCGTAAACTCAGCGTTGAGGTGGAAGTCATCGCCGATATGACGGTGATCAATCCTTTCGATTTCTTTGTCGAAGAGTATGCGGAATATTATCCGTTCAAATATGATGAACTCTTGCTTAAGGAATTGCAGCCTTATCTGGAAATCACCGAGCAAGGGCCGTTACTCAAACAATGGCTGGCCGATCTTGACCTTGATCAACGCAACATCAACGATTTTCTGGTTGACCTTAATCGTAAGGTTTTTCAGACGGTTGCTTACAACGTCCGTATGGAAGTCGGCATTCAAAGCTGCGAAGAAACGCTAACCAAGCTTAGCGGTTCGTGCCGGGATTCGGCCTGGTTGCTGGTGCAAATACTGCGCCATTTGGGGCTGGCGGCGCGCTTTGTTTCCGGTTATCTGGTGCAGCTGACCGCCGATGTCAAATCGCTGGACGGCCCATCCGGGCCGGAACAGGATTTCACCGACCTGCATGCCTGGACTGAGGTCTATATCCCCGGAGCCGGCTGGATAGGGCTTGACCCAACCTCCGGCTTGCTGGCCGGCGAAGGCCACATTCCGCTGGCCTGCACGCCCAACCCCTCCAGCGCCGCTCCGGTCACCGGCGGCACCGATAAGTGCAAAGTGGCGTTTGAATTCAGCAACACAGTGCTGCGCCTGCATGAAGACCCGCGCGTCACCAAACCCTATACCGATGAACAATGGCTCCGCATTGACGCGCTGGGCCGGCAGGTTGACCGCCAATTGCTGGCTGACGATGTGCGCCTGACTATGGGCGGCGAACCGACATTCGTCTCGGTTGACGACATGGAAGGCGCGGAGTGGAACGTCGATGCCGACGGCCCGCACAAACGCAAACTGGCCAATGAGCTAACCCAACGTTTGCGCGACCAATTTGCAAAAGGCGCAATGCTGCATTACGGACAGGGCAAATGGTATCCGGGCGAAGCGTTGCCGCGCTGGCAATACGGCGTCTTCTGGCGCAAAGACGGCGTGCCGGTTTGGCGCAATCCCGCGTTGCTGGCCGACGTTACCAAAGATTACGGCCATACGGTTGAGCATGCCGAGTCTGTCCTGAAGCAATTGGCTTTGCGCTTAGGCCTGCACCCGCGCTATATCAAGACGGCTTTTGAAGACAGCTTTTACTACCTCTGGCAGGAAGGGACGCTGCCGGACAATATCGACCCGTTAAAAAGCAATCTGAAAGATTCGATTGAACGCAAGACCCTGACTCAACTGTTGGATGCCGGTTTAGGCGGCCCCGCCGGGTTTGCCTTGCCTATCAAATGGGATTGGAGCCAACAAAAATGGCAAAGCGGCCCCTGGGAGTTTCGCCGGGGGCCGCTGTTTTTGATTCCGGGCAACTCGCCGATGGGCGTGCGTTTGCCATTAAACAGTTTGCCCTGGGTTGCCCCGGACAAACGCGACAGCCAGGAACAGCAAAGTCTGTTTGAGGCGCTGCTTGAACTCGGCGATTATTACGGCGAAGTCGCCTGCCGTTACAGCCGTATGGAGAAAGAACTCAAGGATCATCCGGGGCTTGGCGAGCAGGATCCTGGCGATGATCAAAGCGTCGAGGTGGAAGTACCCCATACCGCGGTTTGCGTCGAAGCCCGCGAAGGCCGCGTACATATCTTTCTGCCGCCGCTGACTTCGCTGGAACACTATCTGGAGCTGGTCGCCGCCGTCGAAGCCACTGCGGAAAACCTGTCAATTCCGCTGGTGCTGGAAGGTTACGAACCGCCGAGGGATTACCGCCTGGAGCGTTTGATGGTGACGCCCGATCCCGGCGTGATCGAAGTGAATATCCATCCGTCGAAAAGTTGGCAGGAGTTGGTCGACAAAACCACCGTTCTTTATGAGCAAGCCCACCAAGTCAGATTGGGTACGGAAAAATTCATGCTCGACGGCCGCCATACCGGAACCGGCGGCGGCAACCATATCACCATGGGCGCCGAGACGCCGACCGACAGCCCGCTGCTGCGCCGTCCCGACTTGTTGCGCAGTCTGGTGACTTACTGGCAGCATCACCCCGGCTTGTCGTACCTGTTTTCCGGCATGTTTATCGGCCCGACCAGCCAGGCGCCGCGGGTCGATGAAGGCCGGGACGAAAAGCTTTATGAGCTGGAAATCGCGTTCCAGCAAATGCCGGAAGGCGAAGTGCCTGCGCCTTGGCTGGTGGATCGCTTGTTACGGCACCTGCTGACCGATATAACCGGCAATACGCACCGCTCCGAGTTCTGCATCGATAAACTGTATTCGCCGGACAGTTCGACCGGACGCTTGGGCATACTGGAATTGCGCGCCTTTGAAATGCCGCCGCATGCCCGGATGTCGCTGGTGCAAACCTTACTATTGCGTGCGCTGATTGCCTGGTTCTGGCGCGAACCCTACAAACACGATTTAATCCGCTGGGGTACCGAATTGCATGACCGCTTTATGCTGCCTCATTATGTCCGCGAAGACATGAAACAGGTCGCTAAAGACTTGCAACGGGCCGGCTACGGGTTTGAACTGGAATGGCTGGAGCCGTTTTTCGAGTTCCGCTTTCCCCGTTACGGCAACACCCTGATAGACGGCATTGACCTGGAAATGCGTTTTGCGATTGAACCCTGGCATGTGCTGGGCGAAGAAGTCGGCAGCACCGGTACCGCGCGCTATGTCGACTCATCGGTAGAGCGGGTACAGATTAAAGTGACCGGCTTTACCGAAGGCCGTTATGTGTTGACCTGTAACGGCAGACGGTTATCATTGCGCAACACCGGCCGCAAAGGCGAATATGTTGTCGGTGTGCGTTACCGGGCTTGGCAGCCGCCTTCCGCGTTACATCCCACTATCAGCCCGCATGTGCCGTTAGTGATCGATGTGATTGATACCTGGAATGGGCATTCGGTAGGCGGCTGCACTTATCATGTCGCCCATCCCGGCGGCCGCAGTTACGATACGTTTCCGGTGAACAGCTATGAAGCCGAGGCGCGGCGCGTGACCCGCTTTTGGGACTTCGGCCACACGCCCGGCCCGGTTGTGCGTCCGCCGATGGTAACGCCGCCCGACTATCAGGCCATAACAAAATTCAGCGCCAGCGAAGCCGCGCCAAGGCCGATGGCGCCGCCCATTGAAGAGCCAAGTCGCGAATATCCGTTTACAATGGACTTGCGGCACCGGAGCGAATAATGCCGGAGTGTGCAGATATAACCGCGTAGGGTATGCTGTGCGTGCCATTGAACGCCGAAGGTACGCACAGCGCACCCTACATTAACTGATGGCAACGCCAACAGATTTGGAGATTGACTTAAAATGACCGATAAATTGAAGCAGTTACCCCCCGCGGTATTGACGCTGGATAACAAAAACTACTCATTGCCCACCTTGATAGGGATCGAGGGTGAAAAAGCCATCGACATCTCCAAGTTGCGCAGTCAAAGCAGTTACGTGACCCTGGATGAAGGCTACGGCAATACGGCCAGTTGCGAAAGCGCGATCACCTATATTGACGGCGAGAAAGGCGTACTCCGTTATCGCGGTTATCCTATCGAGGAATTGGCCGAAAATTCACGTTTTATTGAAGTGGCCTATCTGCTGCTGAACGGCGAGTTACCCAACAGCCGGCAACTGTTGGAGTTTTCGACCAATCTCAATGAGTCTTCGATTATTCACGAAGACATGCATCATTTTTTTAACGGCTTCCCGCGCGGCTCGCATCCGATGGGGATTTTGGCGACCATGGTGGCGTCATTATCGACGTTTTACCCGCTTCCCGACCGGCTCGACAGCGCTACGGAAATGCAGGTCGTTATCAACCTGGTTTCACAGGTACGCACTATCGCGGCTTTTTCATATAAAAAATCGATCGGCGAACCGCTGATTTATCCGTCCTACAAACTCAAGTATGTGCGCAACTTCCTTAATATGATGTTCTCATCGCCGGTACGGGATTACCAATTGGATGACGATATTGTCCGCGCCATCGATATGTTCCTGATCCTGCATGCCGACCATGAACAAAATTGCAGCACCTCGTCGGTGCGTACCGCGGGGTCGAGTATGGCAAATGTCTATGCGGTGGCGTCGGCAGGCATTTCATCGCTTTGGGGACCGCGTCACGGCGGCGCGAACCAGCAGGTTATCCAAATGCTTGAGCAGATACATGCCGCCGGCGGCGACGGCACCGAATTTATCAATCAGGCAAAAGACAAAAACTCAACCAGCCGATTGATGGGCTTCGGCCATCGCGTTTATAAGAATTTTGACCCCCGCGCAATGGTATTAAAAAAACAATGCGACAAATTATTCAGCAAAATGGGCGTCAGCGATCCTTTGTTCGATATTGCCAAAAAACTGGAAGAAATCGCCTTAAGCGACGACTATTTCATCTCCCGGAAACTGTATCCGAATGTCGATTTTTATTCGGGATTGATTCTTCGGGCCGCAGGCATACCTACCAATATGTTCACCGTGTTGTTCGCTATCGGCCGTATGCCCGGCTGGTTGGCGCATTGGCGTGAAATGCTGCACGGCGAGCAAGTGGTCATTACCCGTCCCCGTCAGATCTATGTGGGAGAACCGTTACGCCACTATCAAAATATTGAACAACGGCCTTGATGTCGCGGGTAGTTGATGAATGCGTAATGACCCGGATGACACGGGTTTGACTAATAAAATGAAAGACAAAAGGCGAAAGGAGAAAGCTGAACGGTGGTTTTTTTCGCCCTTCGCCTTTCGTCTTTCGCCTTTTTTATTCATCGTGCAGTGTCATCAGGGGAATCATAAACTCATTATCTACCCGTTAATTACAGGGCAACAGGCCGCAACGTGAACGAATCAGCCAACGCTATTGGCGCGCAGTTTTACGCCACCCAACTTGGCGTTTACGATGAAATGGTTGCCCAAGACAATAAAGCGTTGCCTCACTGGGAACGCTTTATGGGCGCCATGACGGCGCTGGGCGGCGAACAGCTGGAGTTGCGCCGCCGCGAGGCCCAGCGCCTGTTAAGAGACAACGGCGTCACTTACAATGTTTACGGCGATACGCAAAAACTCTCGCGGCCCTGGCGGCTTGATCCCGTTCCGCTGCCGATCGGCAGTGAAGAATGGCGGCTTATTGAAACAGGCCTTAAACAGCGCGCCGAGCTGCTGAATCTTGTTTTAAAAGACATCTACGGCAAACAACTGTTGTTAAAAAAAGGCCTGCTGCCCAGTGAGCTGGTGATGGCGCACAACGGTTTTTTGCATCCTTGCATGGGCGCCCTGCCCCAGCTGCAACGCCAACTGATTGTTCATTCAGCCAACCTTGCCCGTGGCCATAACGGCCGCATGTGGGTGTTGAATGATCGCAGCCAGGCGCCTTCCGGCATCGGCTATGCGTTGGAAAACCGCACCGTGATGACGCGCGTACTTCCTGACGTTTTCCGGGACATGCAAGTACACCGGCTTTCCGGTTTTTTTAAGGCCTTGCGCAAGGGACTGGCTGATATTGCGCCGCATAACAAGGAAGATCCGAGAATAGTCATACTTACGCCGGGGTCGCTGAATGAAACCTATTTTGAGCATGCCTATTTATCGTCTTACCTCGGCTTCACCTTGGTCCAGGGCGACGACCTGACCGTGCGCGACGGCCGGGTCTGGCTTAAATCCCTGGATGGCCTGCAACCGGTTGACGTTATTTTGCGGCGCGTCGACGACACTTTCTGCGATCCGCTGGAACTGCGCAGCGCTTCCCGCTTGGGGGCTGCCGGATTACTCGAAGCCGTGCGCCGAAACCATGTGGCGATTGCCAACCCTTTGGGCAGCAGCGTACTGGAAAACCCCGGATTACTGGCGTTTTTGCCCCGGCTCTCACGGTATTTTTTAAACCAGGAATTGATGCTGCCTTCAATAGCCACCTGGTGGTGCGGCCAGCGCCGCGAGCGGGATTTTGTGCTGCAAAATCTTGACCGGCTGGTGATCAAGCCGGTCAATCGCAATTCAGGGAATTGCACCCTGTTCGGCGGCTTGCTGAGCAGTAAGGAAAAAGAACGTTTACGCGCCGCCATTATCGCCAAGCCGTATTGTTATGTCGGCCAGGAGCAGGTCAGTTTTTCTACGGTACCCGCGTTTATCGACCACCATATTGAGCCGCGATTTGCGGTGTTGCGCAGCTTTGCGGTCGCCGGCGGCGACGGCTATCAAGTGATGCCCGGCGGGCTGACCCGGGTCGCCCGCCAGCAAAACGATTTTATCGTTTCCAATCAGTCGGGCGGAGTCAGCAAAGACACCTGGGTGTTGGCCGATGAGCCGGACAAGCAGGTCAGCTTGTGGTTTCAACCCGGCCGGGATGTAATCCTGTCCGCGGCCGCCGAACCCTTAACCAGCCGCGCCGCCAACAACCTGTTTTGGGTCGGACGGTATCTGGAGCGCATCAAAGCCGCTACCCGCCTGATGCGCACGATATTGTTGAAGTTAACGGAAATTCGTGAATTTGACGACCCGTCGGGCAGCCAGTGCCTGAACGTATTGTTGTGCGCGATGACTCAAGTCACCGGCACCTATCCGGGCTTCATCCGGGGCGATGCGGCGGCACTGAAAGAGCCCTTCAACGACTTGCTGGCGCTCGCCAAAAATGCCCATCGCGCCGGAACGCTGGCCGCCAACATTCAAGCATTCGCTCAAACCGCGTTCAGCATTCGCGATGTCTGGTCCCAGGATACCTGGCGTTGCGTCGATAATATTCAACGGCGCTGGCAGCAACGGGTCGTCAATGGCGAGTGCGATCAGGAACAACTGCAAAAGAATCTGGATGATTTAATTACCGGTTTTGTCGCATTTATCGGCTTGACCACTGAAAGCATGACCCGCGAAGCCGGTTGGCTGATGCTCGATAGCGGCCGCCGCCTGGAACAGGCATTGGCCTTGGTCGCTTTGCTGCGCGCCACGGTGGTGCAGTGTCACGAGGCGAATCTGCAAAACCAGCTGCTGGAAGCGGTATTGGTCTCCACCGACAGTTTGAGCATTTACCGGCGCCGCTACCGCTCATTCATCCAGTTGCCGATGGTATTGGCGTTATTGCTGTTGGATGAGGCCCACCCCCGCTCACTGGCCTATCAATTGCACCAGTTATCCGATCATATCGGCGCATTGCCCAGGGAACACGGCAAGGGCCAGTTGAGCGAAGAAGAATGTCTGATACTCAGAGCCTACACCGATTTGCGCTTGGTCAAGGTGTCCGAGCTGGTTAAAGTTGATGGCGAGACGGGCGTTTACGCCGAACTGGAAAGCGTGTTGTCGGCGATGACGGAGAGGCTGTGGCGGCTTTACGAAGTGCTCGCTCAGGCTTATTTCAGCCACTCTCAAATACCGCAACTGATGACGCCGACCCAGCCGGAGGATGAACCGTGAAATACCGCATCACCCACAGCACTCTGTACCAATACAGCCAGTTAGTCGGCTTGTGCCAAAATGAAGCCCGGCTGCAACCCCGCGATTTCTGGCGCCAGCAATGCCACGGCAGCCGGTTTGAGATCAGTCCCGAGCCTAACGACTTCCACGAACGCCTGGATTTCTTCGGCAACCGTGTGGCCTATTTCGCCGTACAACAAGCGCATCAACGCTTGACGGTCACTGCGGTCAGTGACGTCAGCGTGTTTCCGAAGCCAAGCTGCGGCGATTTGGCCGGTTCGCTGACGTGGGAGCAAGTGCGCGACCAGTTGCAGGGAGCGCCGGGGCAATCGCTGCTGCATAATCAGTGTGTGCCGCAGGATTTCGGTGATGAGCTGCTGGATGCCAAGCTTTATCTGCTGGACTCTCCGCTGGTGAGCACCAGCGCCGAACTGGCCGATTACGCACAAAGCTCTTTTCTGCCCAACCGGCCCTTGGTGCAGGTGGTGGCTGATCTGATGCAGCGCATCCATGCCGACTTTACTTACGCCCCGAGCACGACCACGATTGCCACGCCGTTATCCGACGTGCTGCATTCCCGCCGCGGCGTATGCCAGGATTTTGCCCATCTGGCGATTGGCTGCTTGCGCTCTTTCGGTATTGCGGCGCGTTACGTCAGCGGCTATATAGAAACCCGGCCGGAACCGGGCAAACAGCGTTTGGTCGGAGCGGATGCATCGCATGCCTGGTTTGCGGTTTATGTGCCGAGTAGCGGTTGGCTGGAATTCGATCCGACCAATAATAAAGTGCCGTTCGACCAGCATATCACGTTGGCCTGGGGCCGCGATTACACCGATGTCACGCCACTAAAAGGTATAGCCTTCGGCGGCGGACAGCATACCCTATCGGTGTCTGTGGATGTGCTTAGATTGGAATAACACAAAAGCTTTTTGGTTTTAACCGATAGGTTTTTCAATTTTGCGTTGCTAGTGATTTTTATCGAAAAATCCAGTATGGGTTACTGTGGCTGCGACTGTTTTAGCAATGCCAGACAATGAAGTTTTATAGTGTCGCAAATAGTATGCAAGGGTAAGTGGCTTAAATTCTTGGTGTCGAATGGATTTTGCAGCTCAATACCAATTCTGTCCAAAGACAGCAATGGATAAGCCACCAGGAAAAAAACAAATACCGCGCTGAAGCCCAAATTTTCTATTAATGAAAACGGCAGTAATAATAAGAACATCAAAATGAATCGTCTGACTTTGATTGCGTAAACCAATGGCATGGGCGTTTTCAGGATTCTTTCACAAGCCCCGATGTGATCGATCAGCAAAATCCGTTGACTCTCCATTTCCATAAAGACAAAGCCATCGATATGACGACTAAGCCGTGCCTGCTGCAATAATTCCGCTATTTTACCGGCAACAAACAGCGGCATGTGTGCAGCGGATGTCAGCGCATCAAGCTCCTGCTCGCTCAGTAAATCGGTTAAATCATCGAAGTTTTTGCCGTTGCGCAGAGATTCTCTCGCTGCAAATGAGAATGCAACGGTCCACTTCACCATTTCTTTACGCCACCCCCCCTCTTGAGAACCGATACTCAAAATATCGCCGTAACTTAAAGCCTCGACGGCAATGTTTCTGCTTTGATTAACAATGCCTCCCCATAATTTCCGAGCCTCCCACCAGCGTTCGTGACCTGCATTGGTTCGAAACACCAGAACCAAACCGAGCACCACGCCGGTATATTCGAACGGAGTCACGGCAAGATGCGGTAAAGGTCGCCAGTATTGATCCAATGCAACTATTAACAAACAGTAACAAGTCATTAACAGCAGGCTGAAAAAAATACGCGGCGTAACCGAACCCCGCCACATTAAAGCTCCACGCAAAAAACCGGGAGATTCGTCCTTGTTGCTATGTAACGGTAAAGATTCTTTCATACTCTGCTCACGATTTAGAATAAAAACAAAAATAGCAAAACCATTTATTTAAGATAGTAATACTATCTTTACAAATTGCAATACTTTCAGCTATCATTTTTTGCAATGCGCGTAGAACGTGCTAAAGCAACCGGATCAAATGCATTAATAGTCAGAAAACAAGCCACATCGGAAATCTATGGAAATACAGTTGCAAATTAAAATGAATGAAAAATTATTTCTCAGAAATCCCGAGCAATCCGAGCTGGGCAAAAAAATCATTCTGCACAGCATTCAGTTAATTCACCTTAACGGGTTCGAAGCCTTTACGTTTAAAAAACTGGCGGAAGCTATCGGCACAACCGAGGCGGGTATTTACCGGTATTTTGAAAACAAGCATAGGCTGCTGATCTATCTTACCGCCTGGTATTGGAGCTGGCTTGAATATCAGGTCAGTTTTCAGACCAACAACATTAACGATCCGGTTGTTAAGCTAAAAAGGGTCATTAATTTGTTGGCTACCACGGTGGAAGACGACATCAGAACCAGTTACGTCGATGAAAGCCTCCTGCACCAAATCATTATTACCGAAGGCACCAAAGCCTATTTGAACAAACGGGTATCTGAAGATAACAAGGATCACTTGTTTAAACCTTACAAGGATCTTTGCGCGGTTATCGGCAATATGATTTTGGAGTGTAACCCCCGATACCTTTACCCGAAATCATTAGCGTCCACCATTATTGAAGTGGCGCATTTCCAGAATTTTTTTATGAATCATCTGCCTTCGTTGACCGACTTCGGCAAAAATAAAGATGAGGGGGAAATTGTAAGGTTTCTGGAAGATTTGGTGTTTTCCAGCTTGCAATCGTCAAGCGCTGGGGAGGAATAAACGCTTATGTTACGTAAAATCCTGATTGCCAATCGGGGCGAGATTGCGGTGCGCATCATCCGCGCCTGCGCCGAAATGGGCATACGCTCGGTCGCCATTTATTCGGATGCGGATCGTTTTGCGCTGCATGTAAAAAAGGCCGACGAATCTTATTGCATCGGCAGCGAGCCTTTAGCCGGTTATCTTAACGTTTATGCGCTGGTCGATTTGGCTGCGGCGACAGGTTGCGACGCGATTCATCCGGGTTACGGCTTCCTGTCTGAAAACGCCCAGTTTGCCAGGGTCTGCAAAGAACGCGGCATTGTTTTCATCGGCCCCGATGCGGATGTGATCCACCGCATGGGCGATAAGACCGAAGCCCGAAAAGCGATGATTGCGGCGGGCATTCCGGTAACGCCCGGCTCCGACGGCAATCTGGACAATGTTGAACAGGCGCTTGTGGTGGCCGAAAGCATCGGTTACCCGGTCATGCTTAAAGCGACATCGGGCGGCGGCGGACGCGGCATACGCCGCTGCGACAATGCCGAGGAATTGCAGCGCAATTACCAACGGGTTATTTCCGAGGCGACCAAAGCTTTCGGCAGCGCCGACGTATTTTTGGAAAAATGCGTGATTAACCCCAAGCATGTTGAAGTCCAGGTGTTGGCCGACCATCACGGCAATACCATCCATCTTTACGAACGCGACTGCTCCATCCAACGGCGCAATCAAAAGCTGATCGAAATCGCCCCGTCTCCGCAGCTGGACGAAGCGCAACGCCAATACATCGGCGGTCTTGCGGTGCTTGCCGCCAAAGCCGTCGGTTATACCAATGCCGGTACCGTGGAGTTTTTGCTCGACGATAAGGATCGTTTTTATTTTATGGAAATGAATACGCGCGTTCAGGTTGAGCATACCATTACCGAAACGGTGACCGGCGTGGACATCGTCGAAGAGCAAATACGGGTGGCCGCCGGATTGACCTTGCGTTTCAAACAACACGAAATTGTCCGGCGCGGCTATGCGATCCAGTTTCGGGTCAATGCCGAAGATCCCCAAAACGGCTTCTTGCCCAGTTTCGGCCGGATTTCCCGCTACTATGCGCCCGGCGGACCCGGCGTCCGCACCGATACCGCGATTTATACCGGTTACGAAATACCGCCTTATTACGATTCCATGCTGGCCAAGGTGATCGTCAGCGCGATGACCTGGGAAGACGCGATCAAGCGCGGCGAACGGGCGTTAAAAGACATGGGCTTGTTCGGCATTAAAACCACCATCCCCTATTACCTGGAAATTCTGCGCCATCCCGAGTTTCGGGCCGCCGCCTTTAATACCGGCTTTGTCGATAAATATCCCGAACTGGTCAATTACTCCAACAAACCCCGACCCGAAGTACTGGCCAGCGTTATCGCCGCTGTAATGGCTGCCCATACCGGCCTGTAATCCAAGGAAACCAAACAGATGCAAAAAGTTCATATTACCGACGTTATTCTTCGCGACGCCCACCAGTCTCTAATCGCGACCCGATTGCGCACCGAAGACATGCTGCCTGCCTGCGCGATGCTCGACGAGATCGGCTATTGGTCCCTGGAATGCTGGGGCGGCGCGACGTTCGACGCCTGCTTGCGCTTTCTGAAAGAAGACCCCTGGGAGCGCTTAACAAAACTCAAAGCGGCCTTGCCTCTTACCCCTTTGCAAATGCTGGTGCGCGGGCAAAACCTGCTCGGCTACCGGCATTATTCGGACGACGTGGTGCGGGCGTTTATTGCCAAAGCCGCCGAAAACGGCATGGATGTGTTCAGGATTTTCGACGCGCTTAACGACATCCGCAACCTTAAAACCGCTATCGAAGCCGCCAAAACCGCCGGTAAACATGCGCAAGGCACGATTTGCTACACCACCAGCCCGGTGCATGACGTGGCCGGTTTTGTCGCGTTGGGCAAAGGCTTGGCGGAGCTGGGTTGCGATTCGATTGCGATTAAAGACATGGCCGGGTTGCTGACGCCGTATGCGGCAGGCGAACTGGTCAAGGCGCTTAAAGACGAGATAGATTTGCCGCTGCATCTGCATTGCCATGCAACTTCGGGACTGGCGGAAATGTGCCAGCTCAAGGCCATCGAAGCGGGCTGTCGGCATATCGATACGGCTATTTCGTCGTGGTCGGGCGGCACCAGCCATCCGCCGACCGAAAGCCTGGTCGCGGCATTGCGCGGTACGGATTACGACACCGGCCTGGATCTGGATAAACTACAAAACGTAAACCGTTATTTTGCCGGGGTCAGGAAAAAATATCATCGTTACGAGAGCGAATTCACCGGCATCGACACCCAGGTGCATGTGTTTCAGGTGCCCGGCGGCATGATTTCCAATCTGGCCAATCAACTGAAAGAACGCAATGCCCTGGATCGCATCGGCGAGGTGTATAAAGAAATCCCGCTGGTGCGCAAAGACCTCGGCTATCCGCCTTTGGTCACGCCCACCTCGCAAATCGTCGGCACCCAAGCCGTGCTGAATGTGCTGACCGGCAAGCGCTACGAGACCATTACCAACGAGGTGAAACGCTACCTGCAAGGCGGCTACGGCAAGGCTCCGGCAGCCGTTGACCGCGATTTGCAAAACCGCGCGATCGGCAACGAAGAAGTGATCGACTGCCGCCCTGCCGATTTGCTCAAGCCGGAGTTCGACAGCCTTCGCCAGGAAATCGGCGAACTGGCGCTTAATGATGAAGACGTGCTGAGCTATGCGATGTTTCCTGAAGTGGGTCGGCTGTTTTTAGAACAGCGCTCGAATAGCGCTCTGGTGCCTGAACCGCTGGAGATTGAGGCGAAAGCGATAGACAGTGTTAAAAAAGCGCCTACCGAGTTTAATGTGGCGCTGCACGGCGAGTCTTATCACGTCAAAGTCACCGGCGCCGGCCCGAAAAACCAGACTTTACGGCATTTTTATTTCATGGTGGACGGCGTTCCCGAGGAGATTGTCGTTGAAACATTGGACGAAATAGTTCTGGACGGCGGCACCCAGGGCGCGGTTAAAAGCGCGATTTCCAGTAAGCGCGCCAAGCCTTCGGCGGAAGGCGATGTGGCGGTAAATATGCCGTGTAACATTCTCGAAGTATTGGTCAAAGTCGGTCAGCAAGTGGTTGCGGGGCAAGCCGTTTTGATCACTGAAGCGATGAAAATGGAAACGGAAGTGACTGCACCGATAGCCGGAACCGTTAAAGCCGTGCATGTGGTTAAAGGCGAACCGGCTAACCCCGAGGAAGTGTTGATTGAGATAATACCCTGTTCATGAGTAAAAATAGCATCAAACCCGTTATTGCCGATGCTGACGCGATTAATCATGCGGCTGACTTATTAAGACGAGGCCGTCTGGTCGCGTTCCCGACCGAGACGGTTTACGGCCTTGGCGCGGATGCAGGCAATCCTGAAGCCGTCGCGGCTATATTTAAAGCCAAAGGACGACCGACAGATCATCCGTTGATTGTGCATATCGCCGATATTGACAGTCTTGGCGATTGGGCGAGCGAAGTGCCTGAAGCGGCGCTAACACTCGCGCACCGATTCTGGCCCGGCCCGTTGGCAATGATCTTGAACAAAAAACCCGAAGTACCGCCGGCGGTTACCGGCGGCCAGCAAACGGTCGGTCTGCGCATGCCCGATCATCCCGTTGCGCTGGCCTTGTTAAAAAGCTTTGGCGGCGGAATCGCTGCACCATCGGCCAATCGCTTTTGCCGGATCAGTCCGACTCAAGCGCTACATGTCAGCGAAGAACTGGGCGATGCGGTTGATATGATTCTGGATGGCGGCGCTTGCCGGGTCGGCGTTGAATCGACGATTATCGATTTAAGCGGCGGCAAGCCGAGATTGCTGAGGCCGGGACATATCACCCAACAGCAAATTGAAGCCGTTTTGCAGATTGAGCTGTTAACGCCGTCAACGCCAGCCGCACCGGCCCCGGAAATATCGGAAGAAATCCGTGCGCCGGGCATGATGGCGGTACATTATGCGCCGACCACACCGGCCATGCGTTGCCGGGCGGAATTGCTGCCGGACAGAATTCAACATTTAACTGCCGCAGGCAAGAAAATTGGTGTTTTGAACTATCGGCTGGACATAGCTGAAACCGGTCAAGTCCGTATTTTGCGCTTACCCGAACAAGCCGCTAGCTATGCGCAAAGCTTTTATACGGCGCTACGAGAGTTGGATAACTTGCAACTCGATATCATTCTGATAGAACAACCTCCGCAAACGGAAGCATGGCGAGCAATTAATGACAGGCTGGGCAAGGCTGCCGCTCTCTAACCACGATGAGTACCTCTGGTTCTTGCATGCGGAGCTTCCACTTGATTAAAGACCGCCAGACCTGTTTTAACTGGCGTAGACGTTGGCGTTGCTTTGTTGGATAATGGCTTAAAAGTATCTTTAAACACAACAAACCGAATGTTTTTATGACTTATTGTATTGCCGCTTCTATCGACGAAGGACTTATTCTGGTTTCCGACTCAAGAACCAACGCCGGTATTGATAACGTCAGTACCCACGGCAAAATGCATGCCTTTAAAACCAACGATGACCGCAAGATTGTTTTACTGTGCGCCGGTAATCTTGCCACCACTCAAGCCGTTTTGGAGCAGCTGCACCGCGATAAGATCAAGAATGCCGGCGTCAATCTCAATAATGTCGAGTGCTTGTCCGAGGCGGCGGCCTACCTGGGTCATGTCAGTGTCGAAAAACAAAAGCAGCATATCAACCCCGAAGGACAATCGGCGTTTAACCCGTCGGCCAGTTTTATTTTAGCCGGCCAAATCGGCGATGAGCCGCACGGCGCTTTTATGGTGTATGCCGAAGGCAACAGCATAACCAGTTCAGCCAACACGCCGTTTTTACAAATCGGTGAAAGTAAATACGGCAAACCGATACTGGACCGGTTCCTTAAGCTGGGTACGCCCATAGACGAAGCCGCGCGCTGCTGTCTGGTGTCAATGGACTCGACGATCCGCAGCAACGCCAGTGTCGGGCCGCCGGTAGAAATGCTCATGTACCGCAAAAACAGTTTCAGTTTTGATCAGTATTATTGCTTTGATGACGATGACGATTATCTGTTGCAACTTCGGCGCAGCTGGGAAAACAAGCTTCGGGAAGCGATAGCGGCGCTGCCAGGCCTCAATAAACAGGCATCGAAAGCCATGCGGGTCGATTTGTAAATTGGAAAAAGAAACGCGTATCTGCGCCGCCCTGTCAAAATACAGTGGAATACAGATAAGATTTGAATATTTCCATTCTTTCATTCTTTGAGGAGCGGCGCTTCAAGCCGTTCCCTCGATAACGCTGTTGAATAATCACAACGGCGCCTCAAGCCTTCCACTCTCAATTAAGCATTCCCAACAGCCAAAAAACTGTAATTGGAGCCGTTTGTCTCAAGCAAAACCTCTTCTCCGGCATCGCATTACCAAGAAACGGGAAAAAACTCACCGTTAGAATCTTTCCGGCAAAGACCGGATAAGCGCTGGATCTAGCCGATATAAAGAAAATCAATGACTTCTTTGCATTATTTTCAAATCAATACAGGTAACTCCCGCCTAAAAAAAATCGTTTAACCGTTGATTTACATAGATTTATAAGCGCCTGCATTCCTTATGCTTTAGCTGTAAGCCTGCGACTATCAAACATTAAGCTATAACCGACATACAGCGCCGGTTTCTTTCTATATGCTCTGAACCGACACTGCGTAAAAACACGTAGGCCATAGCTGTCATCCCAAATCAATTTCTAATTAATAATAACGAAGGGACGGAATATGAAACTAACGACACATAATCTTCAACAATTGCCTGATCCTTCAGAGGGACATGCATCGCCGCTGCCGCTGCTACTGGGAGCTCTATTGCTGGCGCTGTTTACGCCATCGGTCAATGCGGCCAACGATAGCGCTTGCGCATACAAGAACATCGATCCTGCTCAATACGGCAACAAACCGTTCCAAAATCCGCCGGAAATCGTCTCGGTCAACGGCAGCTTGAATACCGATATGTCGGTAAAGTACACCGATCCGCGCACCACTTCGCTGGGAGGGTGTCCGTTGACTTTACGCACTTACAATGGGCAATTGGTGGGACCGACGTTACGCATCAAACAAGGCGATACCATAAACCTGAAACTGGATAACCAGTTACCCAAGGAAACGCCGGATCAAATTCGAAGACAATTCGAGCAAGAGAACCAGCACGCTTATCTCGCCACGACACCCGCTTCATTTAATACCACCAATTTACATTATCACGGCATGCACGTTTCGCCGACCGGTAACAGCGACAATGTGCTGATAGCCATCGAGCCGCAAAACAAGTTCGGTTATGAAGTTAAAGTGCCCTCGGCTCACCCTATCGGTTCTTATTGGTATCACGCCCACGCCCACGGTTCCACTTCGATTCAGGTAGGCAGCGGCATGAGCGGTGCAATTATCGTCGCTGACAATCCCGCAACCACGCCCAAGTCCTTGTTGGCGGCCAATGCCCGCGAAAAGATTTTTATGCTGCAAACCATTCTTTATAACGAAGAAGGAAAGCTCGACAGGATTACAACACTGTTCCCCGGCCCTTCCAAGCCTAATCCGAAAGATTGCAGCAAGGCCTCAGGCAACTATGGAACCTGGCCCTGTTCAAAACGCCGCATTACCATCAACGGGCAGCTTGTCCCCATCATCACCATGAAGCGCGGCGAAGTACAGCGTTGGCGCTTGGTCGACACCGCTTTCCGTGAATCCATTCAGTTTGCGGTCAAAGACCACGATCTGCATGAGATTGCCTTGGACGGCAACTATTTGGGACGTATCGACACCTGGGAAGCAGGAACCCCCATCGACCTGGAGCCCGGCTATCGTAGCGATGTACTGATCAAGGCAAGCACAAAGCCGGGCGACTACCCGATTATCGATCAATCGACATCATCAGCCAAATCATTGCGCCAAGCGGATGAACCTGAAAACTTACTGGCCATACTCCGGGTGACAGAGGAAACCGAAGACATGGCCTTACCGACCAGCGAGGAAATGGCTCATCTAGCGCCGTTCGGCAATACAGACCTAAGCAAAACAGCCAACGGCGTGCAAGAAGTCGTGTACAAACTCGGCCAAGGCTTAACAGATCCTAACCGGAACTATTTCCAGGTCAACTACCGTGCTTTCAGTCCCGGCAATATAAGGCAGCTGTCGCTCAACGCGACCGATATGTGGTCGCTGACAACAGTGGGCGATCCGACCGGCGTAGCTAATCCGATTCCTCCTTTGCCGCATGTCTTTCATATCCATGTCAATCCGTTCCAATGGTCCAGAACCGGGCCGGACGGCAATCCCGAACTGGTCTGGAAAGACACGTTACTGGTGCAAGGCCCGGCAGTCACCAACGTTTATACCCAATACACGGACTTCATCGGCCAATTCGTCATGCATTGCCACATTCTCGACCATGAAGACCTGGGCATGATGGAGATCGAAGAAGTGGTAGATACCGCCGACGGCACGCGTCTCCCCCATCATCATTAAGCTACGTTCCATCAGTACCGGCTGCGATTTAACGTTCTCAGCCGGTACTATTGAGAGGATTTTATATGTCAGAACAACAAGTCAACGTTACGCGCTATGAACGCGTAAGAGAAATACTGAATGAAGCCGCTAAAGACAGCCAGGCGGACTATGGCGGGATAGGGCGATTTTGGGATCGCGGCGCTGAGCAACTGAAAAAAGCCGTTATTTACGATATAGGCCTGATCGCACCGAAACCCGCTTCCAGCTGTTGCGGCCACAAGGCCGATCAAAGCGACTGCCATCGGGGCGCCGCATCGGCGTTGATACGCGGATTAAAAGGGGAATCGCCATTCGACGGTTCGCAATTTCCCCGTTTGCCTTGGGGCGGGATAGCGGTATCGCCGGAGGACATTGAATATATCAGCGATTGGATCGACGACGACTGCCCGGCTGATGACCACGCCAGTGCGATAGAACTCAGCATACAGGCAGAAGCCCTGCCGTCGGGATTATCGGTACGGGAAATTGCCGAACTGAATGTGGCGGTTGCAGGGACTCGGAACCCCAGCCGGCCCGGCGAATTAAAACAGCGCGTCAACCTTGATTGCATGACCGAACCTGAACTCAAACGTTTGGGCGATGCCTTTCGCCATCTGTATAAACTCAATAAATGGCCAGAAGATGTGCGCAGCTATAACAATCAGGCGCTGTACCATCAAAACCACTGCCAGCATGGCTGGGAACGCTTCCTGCCTTGGCACAGGGCTTACCTTTACGAATTCGAGCAAGACCTGCAAGATTACGACCCGGACATCATGCTGCCTTATTGGGATTGGGTGATGCCGCAATATCGGCCGGAATGCGCCCAGAAAGGCTGGATTATCCCCAAGTCTTTTCAAGCGTTTTTGACGGTGGCTCAGGCGGAAAAACTGATAGCCGAACTCAAACCCGCACCATCCGAAGAGCAAAAACTGGCTTTCCTGCACATGGCCAAGCACAGGCAGCGCTTTACTTCGCAAAGCCTGTTCTTCCGTTATGTTTACAACGTTATCGGTTACCGGTACCTGACGCCTGATCCGCAGAACGAAAACCGGCAAAGAATGGTCGATGCTTTACTCGCTTCCAATCCGTTCTTCTATCCGTTGCGTTATCCGGCGGAATACGGCGGCGAGACCATCAACCAAGCGATTCACTATCACTACCCTTCCGCAGAAGATATTCGCCAGATTATGAGTCTGAACAATTTCAGGGACTTCGGCGGCGGCAGCATTTACGACAGCGCCTTCGGCTTTCTCGACCAGAACCCGCACAACACCATGCATATCTGGACCGGAGGCATGAACCCGGATTATGGCGAGGGCGCATCCTATGACGCGCATAAACTTGCAAGTTCTTCCCGCCCTGCAAAAGCCTTGCTGGGCGAAAAGCGCAACTCGATGGTTCGGGTCGGCGGACGCGCGTTACACAGCCGTTCCGATTTGTACTCTCAGCCGCAATACGGCGACATGTTCAGCAACCTGACCGCATCATACGACCCGGTTTTCTGGCCGATTCACGTCAATGTAGACCGTATCTGGTCGGAATGGCAACGGCTTAACCCGAGCAGCATACCGACCGATTTGGACGCCATTTTATCGCCCTGGAATTACACCGTTCAAGACATGCTGGATACGGCGCGCTTCGGCTATGAATACATGCGCTGCTCTTATTTCATTCCGGTCGGGCTTGATGCTGCGGTTGGGCGCATTATTTCCCAGCCGATACCGATAAATGAAGTGACTCAAGGTTTCCGTAAAGCGGAGATCCGCTTGCACTGGGTGCCGCAATTATCGCGTTCCTGTTTCGTCCGCGCGTTTCTCAACCAACCGGGAGCCGATGCGCAAACGCAATTGGACGGCAATCCGCATTATGCGGGCTACCTGTCCATCTTCGGCCACGGCGCCTGTTATGGCGGCCCCGGCCACTGCGACACGCCGCCGCCCAAGGCGCGCGATCACGACCATAGAACACGCAGCCACAATGCACCGCGCAATCATCGGATCGACGTCACGGAGTGCGCCAAAAAACTGCTCGCAAGCAACGTCAGCGAGTTGCAGATTACGCTCGTGGTAATCGGCGCCGACTATGCGGAAGATACCGACCTTCTCAAACTGGAAGGCGTATCGTTGAACTTTCTCGATTGATTGCAGGAGATCATCTAGTGGCTATTTACAAAATATATCCCGGCATCGGTATCGCTCGCTTAGGCAACAGTGAAACCGAATTTTACATTGCGCCTGAAACACCCGCCGGAATGCCGATTGCGTGCGATGAGGCCGGTAATCCGGTTTTATCTGCGGATCTTTCCGGCCCGGTATTCGTGAAAAAATTCAAGGACGAAAACGGGCGCATAAAACGCCAAGCCGCCCGTTTCCAGGTTTTCGCCTTTGACGAAGCGAGCCCGGAAGGCCGTCCGTTGAAACTCGGCGATCACGTTGAAGGCGGCGGCAACCGCGGCACCCTGGTCGACATTCAATGGCGGGTTTATCTGGCCAATAAAAAAGCCTCCTGGTACGAGTTCAATACCCGTTCCGGCGAACACGGTTATACCGCCGATCACCCGCGCCGTAACGCTGCGGAGCAAAACCGCGACCGTTTGATTATCGATCCGGGTCCGCGCAGCGTGAACGGCACCAATTTGCGCAGGGCGAGTTTCGACCGTTCCGGTAACGGCGTTTATGCGGCGACTTTCCCCCCTAAAGGTTTGCAACCGAACGATATAGACACGCTGGGCGAGATACTGACCGACGACACCGGCAGGCTTTTGGTGCTGGGCGGTTTAGGCAACTCCGGCAGCGAGAAATCCGGGCCGGGAGAGCCGCATATCACCGACTTTTCCAACAATGACGGCTGGTACGACGATATTTCCGACGGGCCGGTCATGGCCAGATTGGTGATGTATTCCGAACAGGTTGAGCAAATACGCTACATCGATGTGGAATACCCGGCCTGGGTCGTCGTAGGCTATCCGCGCTTCGTGCCGCAAATTCTCGATATGGTGACCATGGACGACGTGCAATACGATTTGTCGTTGCGCAATTTCGCCGCCGATACGCGCATTTACGGTCGGATAGGCAGTTTCGACAACCCGGAAACCATACCCGTTCACGACCAGACCGCGCTAAGCCAGTGGCTGGATAGCCGTCTTACCTGGAACAAGGCCTATAAGCCGTGGTTTTACCGGGACATCTGGCCGATTTTATTCAGGCCTAACGAGTTTTTGTACCTTTGCGACGTGTTGGCCCAGTCTAATTTTCCGCACGACCAGGAAAACCGCGGCACATTCGATCCCAATAAGCTGGGCATGACGCCTAAATGCGATAAAAACAAGGCCGATAAAAAACTTGCCCCGGAAGCGGCCGCCTATATTTCGCGCGACGCCTCTTTGGGCGAAGCTTATACCGGAACACGCCATAAGCCCGATAATCATAAGGAATGCGATCCTTACGGGCCGATGCGAACCTTCATCTTCGATTTAATGCGCCGCAGCGGGGAAGATAACGAGTTCAGGGTCGAGGATAAAGTCGGCAGCCGGGTGCATAATCTGCCGTTGATGCCGCTGTTATGCGGCGACAATCCGTTGACCAATGAAGTGGTGACCAAGTTTTTAAGACTGACCGATTACCAGCTGTTTATTCTGAAACAATGGGCCGAAGGTTACTTCATCAACGAAATGGAAGAAGGTTGGATCGATCCGGCAACTTATCCGGTGTACTTTCCTTATTCTTCAACGTTACCGGAGACAGGGAACGGATTGGACCGCGGCGTACTCAGCAATGTCTTGGGCGGCGCATTTTGCCCCGGCGGCGAACTGTCTTGGGTGATGCGCAATCCGGCTATTTTTTGGACGCCCTACCGGATCAAGGCGGACCGCAGCCTGTCCGATTTTTTGCAGTCCGCGGCCCAAGCCAACTCTGTCCGTCAATCCACGCATGTCATCAATGAAATGAACTTCAACATCGATGAACCGTTGAGCCAGGACAACGACTTCGCCGCCGGCCTGCAACCGGGCGACTTGACCAAATATTCAGGCGTTCCCTGGCAGGCGGATTTTAACGAATGCACCACCCAATCGATCAATATCACCTACGCCGACTGGAATAACATTTCCCCGGCCAGCGGAAACAACGTACAGATGGCGCGAGAGGAAAAGGTTTGGGACACGCTCTGGTGGCCGGCCCATAGACCGCTGCAATCCAATGAATTGACCGGTTTCGACAATGGCCAGCCGACGGTCACCTGGACCACCTGGAGCCGGGGCATTCAGCAGACCAACGCGGGCGATTTAAAAATGGTCAGCGATTGGTGGAAGTTGGGCTTCATTATCAAAAACCCTTATCAACCCGATAGCGATAAAGTGCCGTCAACCGGCCCGGAAGACGCCCGTTTTTACAGCATCGAACGCGAAGGAAGCGAATACTTGTTTTCCCAAGATCCACTCAACCCTAACAAAAACACCTAACCTAAAAGGAATATCATCATGATTGACAATCCGTTCGTTGGCAAATGGAGCTATCGCAGCTTATTAAACGACCCTGATTTGAAACTGGCGTTCGATGACCTGGAGTTCGGTCAAGGCGTCATAGAAATTAACGAAGGCCCTATGCAAATACTGACCGGCGTTATCGGCGGGCCGGGCTGGTCATTGGCGTTAAAAGGTTCTAGGGATTACGGCTCACCGATGCATGCCCGCTTCCAAGGGGTCGGCGTCGTCGGAGGCGAGCAATGGATCTATGATTACCAAGGCTACCTTGTTCCCCATTGGCCGAATGGCGTGCAGCAGCGGCCTGCGATGGTAGGCTCGGTGATTCGCACCATCCCGCATTCCGGTAGCGAGCCGGGCACGGTGTCGCCCGCCGGTGTCGTGGCCTCTTTCTATGCGGTCAAATTTGATTGACGCCGGCGTCGATGTTTTTATAGTTGGAGCAGGACCTGCGGGTGCTGCGGCGGCGATTTCGCTGAGCCAAATCGCCCCGCACCTGCGCGTCTGCCTCGCCGATGCGGGACGCGATAGGCCGTTCCGCGTCGGCGAGTCTGTCCCTCCGCCTATCAAACCTTTTCTCGATCATCTAGGTTTAGGACCCGCTTTTATTCAGGCGGACCACTGCCCTTCTTTTCATACTTTGAGCGCTTGGGGCGGGCAGGAACTGATCGGTAACGAATTCTTTCTCTATGTACATAACACCGGTTGGCGGCTTGATCGCGACCGTTTCGACCGCATGCTGGCCGACGAAGCCACTCGCCTTGGCGCCAAACCGCTAACCGCGACCGTGCGTTCGTTGAGCCCTTGCGCACAGGGCTGGCGTATCGATTGCGGTGCCGCAGGCAAGTTTGCCGCGCGTTTTGTTATCGACGCCAGCGGGCGTAGCGCATTGCTGCCGCGCTTATTAAAAATCCCTTCGGTCAAAATCGACAAGTTGGTGGCCTGCGCGGTTTTTTTTGAGCGGCAATCTGTACCGGATGCGCCCGGAGCCGATGCCGCCGTGATCGAATCGTTCCGCGACGGTTGGTGGTATAGCGCTGCGATTCCAGGCAGCCGCAGAGTCGCCATGTTGATGACCGATGCGGATATTGCACGCCAGTTGCATGTCTCTCAATTGCCTGCCTGGATGGCATGTTTAGCCGAAACCCGTCATATACAGCCTTTGATCGCTTCATGCCGGCCGCTGGCTCCGCCTGCATTTTGGTCCGCCGCTTCCCGCAATTTCGGTTCCGCTTATCCGTTTGGCATTCTAGGGATAGGGGATGCGATTTCAAGCTTCGATCCCTTATCTTCACAAGGGATCATCAAGGCGATAAGGTCGGGCTTATTTGCTTCCTACGCCATCGCCGATTACTTTCTGCGCAATGACGAAACCGGCATTGCCCGGTATTACGCACTGATGAATCGCGAATTCGATGCTTACCTGACGACGCGGCATGAGTATTATCGCCAGGAACAACGTTGGCCTGATGCGCCTTTTTGGAACCGCCGTCATTGAAAAGTGGACGGATGATTACAACCTGACCGTACAGTACGGTCAGGATTCCACAGACTCCAACTGCGGTTCCTTGTTAAGCAGATATATTAAAGCATCAAGAATGCAGTTGGCGACATGGTGCGGCGGCAGCCGGTAAAACGCCTGCCACGCAAACGATACGTGATTGTCGTAAGTTTCTTTGGTTTCAGGGTGGGATTGCAGCCAGCCGATTTTTACTGCATGACCGATAATAATGTCTGTTAATAAGGTATCGTCTATGTATAAGGATGCATTTTCCCGGAAAATAGACGCCATTGCTTTTAGCGCCTCTACCGTCAACTGGCGATAGACCGGGGCTTGAATCTTGTTAAGCACATGATTGACGTATAGCTTGAAACTTTGCTCGCCAGCCGTCATCTGCGCCAGGGTATTCTCGCTGTCCAGGCGGTTTTTGCTGTTAAGTTTGTCGCCTATCACCAAGCCGTTGCAATGATGCAGGATGTCCCAGACATTGGCGAAAAACGCATCATTTTCCCTGCCGACGCTGCCTTGCTGTTCGCGCCAATGATACCAGTCCGTTCCTATACGGCCTTTCAGCTCCATGCTGTTTGAAAACCGCGCACGGCTCAACTCTCGAGAATCGCCTTCGTAGTGCAGCGTTTCGGCTAAACCCAATTGATCTTCGGTCTTGCTATAGTCTTTTAGCGTTTCCTTTAGTTTCTCGAATAACCGGTAAGGCGGTAAAGCAAGAATTTCGTTAAAAGCCTGATCTATCGTGCCGCCGCCGGATTCGCGCTTTTGCCTGATGATAATCAACTGCATGATATGACCGACGCGTATTGTATGCATATCGGTGAACAATTCCGGGTTGGATTTGATTAACATGCCCAAATAAATGACCAACTCCTGAATAATGATATGTTCGCTGGCATCGTTATTATTGTAGGCGCGAATGGTTTGCAAGATTTCAGACGAATCGGCCGGACGGTTCAAAGTCGCCCTTCCGCTGTAGGCGCGGCCTAGTGTCAGCGCATGTTGACGCACCAGTATCTCGGTGGCCGCCTGTTCCAGGTTTATATCGTATTTACACAATAATCCGGCACAGCGCCTGACGATGTACCAGGCGTGTTGGTCCCCTGCCCGCGCATAGATTTCTTCGAGCAAGTCGCGCACAAGGCCGGCAGCGCCGTCCATCGCCGATAATCCTGTGTCGTAATCCAGGCCGTGACGAAGACTCAGTAAGCTTAAGACTTCAAGTTGCGCGTAAAGATTGGCGTTGGTTTTCAGTTGCTCGATCAGTATTCCGTCGGCGCTGATGTCCCATGCCGTCAATATTTGCGTATCCAGCGGCCCCGGCGGAGCGGTATCTATCGGCAATATTCGGAAAAAGGGCCGTTCAGCGTCCTTCCAAGAAGCTTTGGAGAATTGAAAATCATGCAGGTAATCAATTTTTTCATAACTCGATGTTGCCGCAAACTCCAAAAGCGTTCCGAGTTGCAGGGGAATACCCAAGGTGGAGCCTTGCTGCAGTTCTTTGATGAATTCAATCAGAACCTCGCGGTTATGGCTGTCCAACATATTATGTTTTATCGTCATAACAACCAGGGGATTGCCCGGCCTGTCCCAATGTCTATGAACATATGCCAGTTCCAGGCGCAAGCGCTGTATGACCAAGCGGTTGTCCATCGCCAGATAAAAACCTTTCTGACTGAGGCACTGCGGTAAAAACAGCAGACGCTCACCGGACAGCACATACATTTTGGAGGTCGCCATGGTCCGCAACTGTCTCAACGGCCTGCCGGTTAAGCCCATACGGTCGTTCCGGCCTACATGGGTGTATGCCTCGGCCAGTTCTGAGGCTTCCCTTATCTGGATAGGCGCTATTTCGGCGAGTGTTTGCGTTTGAATGCCTAAATTCATCAAGCTGTTTTGTACGGCTTCGTCCTGGGCGAGCAACTGGATTTGCAGCTTGCAATCCTGAGCCTGCTTAACAATTTTGTGCCGTCCCAAAGGGTCGATGTCGTCAATGCCGAGCAAACCATCCTGAATAAGACAGCCCAGTATGAACAGGCTTTGCGCCCAAACCAGGGGCACATTTTCGTTCGGTACCCGTTCCTGACTGTGTGGAATGGCTTTTTCCGCTGCAATTAACTCTTTTGGGACGATATAAAGTTCCGGCAATAATTGCCTGCCATTTTGTTCAACCAGCAGGCTTTCCAATTTAGCGCGATAGCGCAAGGCGGCTTCGCTACCGCCTGTGAATAAGTTGTTGAGCAGTAAATAGGTGAAAAACAGCGGCCATTCGCATTCAATGTCCATGAATTGCTTCAGTTCATGCGGATCGTAATAGAGGCGATGACTATCTTCTATCGCTGTTTGGTGGCCGTCTAACAAGAAGCGTTTGCAGCCGTATCGTCCTTCCAGCTTTTCGCAAATAATCGCTTCCGTTTTTGCCCTGAGAATTTGATTATCAATCGCGAAAGCCGGAAATCCGGTGATGCTGAGCACCGCTGAGTCGGTCTCTTTAGAAATCGACTCTCTGGGTAACAGCGATTCGAGGGTAATGCGCGTCCGGGCGATGTCGTCGCTGATCACATGCACGACAGATGCCTGCCCGCCGTCCTTGCCGAATAGATTAAAACCGGACAGCGCTTCCAACGCGGCTTTCGCCATGCCGATTGAACTCGCGTTTAATTCGGCAATGCCGTGGTTGGTTTTGTGGCCGCGCTCCCAGATACCGTAGTCCGGTGTGCGATAGGTTCGACTGATGTAGTGAACCAGATTTTGCACAAAATTGACTTCATCGATGGTAAATACGATGCGTAAGCCGGATGCCGTCATCTGCGCCAGCATCAGTAAAAACAAAGACGTGGCGTCCAGTTGCAAATGCCCCCATTCATGATCGCCCACGACCACGTCGCCCGTTTTTGTATCGTACTTGGCATGTAAGGCATCGAGCGGGTTCTGCGTGTGCTTGAATTTCTCGACTTTGGCCGCCTGGCGCATCATCGCCGTCAGCAGCCCGCGCATCAGCTTGACGACGCTTTGCTCAAGCAGATAAGCGCGCCCGCTTTTTTCAACGAGGCTGTCTTCGTCGCGCCGGTAAGCAAGCGCCAGTCCCCATGCCGCCAGAATACTGTAGACATTATCCCTGACCCAGGCATCGGTATAATTGCCGTGCACATTGACGGCGGTACTGGCCGGCAACAAGCCGCTCACCCAATCCTGGCGGCTCAGAATGATGTCCTGTACCTGTTGAAAATAAGCGTCCAGTTTATCGTGTTGACTCGATTTCATGTTCAGTGAATAGCGTGATTTTGGAAATAGGCTTTAAGCTAGCCGCCCTATCGTATCGAGCCACCGCTATAAACCTCTAGGTTACATAATGACGAGCAATTAATGCGCCATAGTTTACGCTATTTCGCGTCCTTTTTGACGACTACTCGGACGCACGCTGCGTTCAAAAAGCGATTACGCCAGTTGCGGGCGCAAACGACATCATGCTGTTACCGTTTACTTGTGGAAAATAACGCTTAACGCGAAAATGCGGCAAACATCTTCGTGATGATTTGCACCAATTTGGGCGAAATCCTGTTTTTTGCACTGAAATCACTCGCGCATGTTATCGACAGATTCGTAATAGCGCGTTGCGCGGCTCGACGCGGCATATTGGTTCGGTTATTGCTTTGTATTGAGTAAATGGATGCCCAACATGGGGTTTTGATGCGACAAATTAATATGAAGTTGAGAGTAAGCTGCGATCTTCGTTTCCAGATAGAGGCCCCGACAGCCCTGATTTTAATGCTGCGCCCATTGAACGGCGCACAACAAAAGATTACAAGCTCCCGTTATATCGTTGAGCCTTGCGTACAGATCACCGAGAGTAAAGACAACTATGGCAACTTCTGTCAACGCCTGGTCGCTCCGCCCGGAGAATTTAGCGTCCAAACCTCTTTTGAAGTCATCACGGGGGAATATATCGATAGTGCGCCCGGTGCCTATTTTGTTGAAATCCAGAATCTCCCAGACCGCGTTTTGCCTTATCTGTTGCCGAGCCGCTACTGCGAATCGGACCGGTTTGGCAATCTTGCCAGAGAGATAACCACCGATGCGCCGCCGGGTTACGATCAGGCCGGCAAAATCACGGACTGGGTTCGCAATACCATACAGTACATTCCCGGCTCCAGCGACTATCCGCTATCGGCAGTCGAGGTTCATAACCGGGGCTATGGGGTATGCAGAGACCTTGCACAGCTGGCGATAACCTTATGCCGCAGTATCAGCATACCGGCGCGTCTGGCGGTGGGTTATTTGTATCGGCTTGAACCGATGGATTTGCACGCCTGGTTTGAAGCCTATATCGGCGGCCGCTGGTACTCGTTTGATCCGACCCAAAACGATTTGCGCGGCGGCAGGGTGATTATTGCTTATGGGCGCGATGCGGCTGATGTTTCGATATTCCACCAATTCGGCCAGGGCTGTATTTTGAATAATATGGATGTCCAGGTTAATTTGCTGGACAAGCCCCGGTAAAACAAAAAGTTTGCTGCATTAACCGAGGCTTGGCTTTGAATAAACCGTCACAAACTAAACAACGGAAGATAAAGACGCCATTTTTTGCTCAACGCCGATGATAGCCCGATTCAAAACACCGAGATTTTTTTCTTCATTGATCTGCATACCCATTACATAGAAAATCGGCATCCATAGCGGATTAATCAAAATGCCGCCCAGCGCACTCTTCCAGGTCCGCTTCAGATTCTTTAAAGGGTTGAAGGACTCGGCTAAGGAGTGCATCGGATACTCGGCAAAAACAGCCGCAATCGGGTGCAGGATGATTTTGTCATGGCCGTCAAGCTGCGCCATTGATTGCAGGAGTTTCCGCTCCATGTTGTGATAATTGATCCGGGCAAAACCCGCAGAAACAGCGAAAGTAAGAGCGACCAGCGGCAAAAGAACCGTCGGCGGCGCTACCGGTGCAAAAGTGGAAGACAACATGACGATGCCTAATCCCAACATCAAGACGTCTTCCCCCCGCTCCACATCGCGGTCAATGCCTTTGACAATGTCGGAAACGGCATTGCCGAACGGGTCTTTTAAGTAATCTTTTTCTTGTGCCATGGTATTCTCCTTATGGATAGTGCTAATGCACACCTTATGAAAAATGTCAGATACGCGAACAGGTAGACTGAATTGAGATGCAAAATCCAGCAGTAGCCGCGTGTTCTTTGTGCCGAATTTACCGGCCCACGCCCATTTGTCTAATTCTTATTCTCCCTGTCGGCTAGTGTAATTGAGCTTTTATTCGACGGCAAATTTGGATTTTTAGCGCAGGATACCCACCCCGTAAGGCTTGCGGCATGGCGACTGAAGCCGCCGCAATATTTTCAGTGTAGATTTCTTAATTACAGTCTATGTTTTATTCGATATTATCGGCTTTTCAAACAGTGCTTAAACTCAAGCAGAGGAAAAAACATGCAGCAAAAAATAATGCTATCGTTATCCGCATCACTGGTTTTTTCTATGGCGTCGGTCAACGATGCCGGCGCCGCAGGCTGGAAAGATGTGCTCAATGCCGTCAATAATGACATCAATGGTCATGCCAATAATACCGGCCAAGCATTGCAGCAGAGCCAACAGGCCGTGAATGCGGCTCAGGCTGTGCAAGCCGGCAGTTTGACCGAATTATTGATGCAGCGGACAGGCGTGACGGCGGCCCAGGCTCAAGGGGGCGCTGGCGCTTTGTTTCAGATCGCTAAAAGCAAGATGCAGGCAGATTCATTCGCCCAGTTGGAACAATCGGTTCCGGGCATGCAAGGCATGTTGGGGGCGGCCGTACCCGCTCTAGCGCAGCAAGGTGGTTTGGCGGGGCGTTTATCTTCTCTAGCGGGAGCTTCGGGCGGAACGGCGGGGAGTTTGATTTCACTGGTTTCCGCTTTTCAGCAGCAGGGCATGTCGCCTGCGATGGTGCAACAATTTATTCCGGTGGTGATTGAATATGTCAAAGCCCGTGGCAATAGCGCTTTAGTGGATACTTTAAACGCCGCATTAGTCGGGCGTTAAGGCATAGACCCAGCCAGCCTTCTCATCGAGGGGAAGGTATAAAAACTCAAGATTTAAGCATCATGCTTTCAAGCCAAATCAAGCATCAATAATCACTTTTAATACTTTTCCAGGAGTCAGGGAATTGTTTATTCCAGCCGGATTCCATTTGCGCAAATCCGTAATTGAGACGTTGAATTTACGCGAAATTTGCGCCAAGGTTTCACCCGGCTTAACCGTGTAATTAATCGTGCGGATTCCCGCCGATGAGGCTTGAGTCTGTTGATGCGCATCCTTGATAATGATCTTCTGGCCTAAAACCAGTGACGATTTTGGAGAAATTTTGTTCCAACTTTGAATGTCGTTAACGCTAACCGAAAATTTCTGCGCAACATTCCAGAACGTATCGCCTTTTTTTACGACATAGACCTGTGCGCCGACGGAATTGTTTTTAGCCGTTGTGGCGACGTGCTGCGCCGAATTTTGCGGCGTCGGCATTTTTAAAAGCATGCCGGAATGGATGGAATTGCCCGCTAAATGGTTGGCCTGACGAATCGATTGGGGGGTCGTATTGTTCCTGTCGGCGATCGATACCAAGCTTTCCCCCGCCTTAACCTTATGCAAGCTTGGGATAGCCTGAACTTGATCATGGCGGATTTGCGCCGCCGCCTCAGCATGGTAACGATTTTGATCGACCCGTTGGTCATAAGGCAACTGAGCCAGGTTTTGCTTGAATGTTTGCGCCTTGGCGACCGGGATCAACAAATGATGCGGCCCTTGCGGTGCGGTGCTCGAGTGGTTAAAACCGGGATTTAATTTTAAAAACTCGTTCAGCGGCGTATTAGCCAGCTCCGCGGCTTTGTTTAAATCCAATTGGGATTTGACATCGACAAGCTCGCAGTAAGGCTTGTTGGGGATGTGTTGCAAATTAACGTTGTATTTGTCGGCATTCGCAAATATTCGCGCTATGGCCAGCAACCGCGGCACATAGTCCGCCGTTTCCTTCGGCAGGTCCAACGACCAGTAATCGGTCGCCCGCTTGAGATCTTCATTCTTTTCGATAGCCTTTCTTACATTACCTTTGCCGTAATTATAGGATGCCAGAGCAAGATGCCAGTCGCCATCGAAAGTCTCGCCCAAATGTTTGAGAAAAGCCGTCGCCGCTCTAGTTGAGGCGTAAACGTCGCGGCGACCGTCGTACCAAGCGTTTTGCTGGAGACCGTACAGACGGCCGGTAGCCGGTATGAATTGCCAAAGTCCCGACGCGTCGCTTTTTGAATAGGCTTCCGGCAGGAAGGCGCTCTCAACGATAGGCAGCAAAGCCAGCTCGCCGGGGATATTTTTGGCTTCTATCTCATCGAGTATCAGATGCAAATAAGGTTCCGCCCGTTGCTGAACTCTGGCAAGATACGCAGGATGCCGCAAATACCAGTTTAACTCGCGGTCGATCCGTTCATTTTCAATCTGGGGCAGAGAATATAATGATATTAACCGTTCCCAAACCGTGTTCTTATACTTGGCCGGTACCGTGTATTTTTGTTTGCCGAACGGATGGAGGGAATGCCTCACATAGCTGTTATCGGTTTCCGAGGTATCTGGCGGCCTATCGTTAAAAGAGTCTTTTGACGTTGTAGAGCAGCCTGTTACGATTAAAAAGGTCAATAGTGATAAAAATTTACCCGACCTGTTAAAGTTAACGCTCATCATCTAAGCCTTTTAAGAATAAAGTTTATTATTAGAATGCTATCATTATAGCTTGTTTTTATTGAAAATCATCAAAGTCAGATAGTATAAAATGCGCCCATGAAACGTAATTTCTTATTTGCCTGGTATCAAACCCCTCGAGGCAAGCTGTTACAGCAGCTTGAAGCCGACTATATTCAACGGTCCATTACCGTCAGTTGCAAGCAGACCATCTTGCAGATTGGCGGTTTAGGTTGGGAAAGCGAATTTATCGACTGCTCTTTGTACAAAAATTTTACGATACTGGACGCCAAAAGCCTGGGCTGCGATAAAGCAAGAAAAATCCAGGCCAAATCGCACAGCCTGCCCTTGCAGAGCAATTCTGTCGATATGATCATCATCCCGCATTTATTGGAGTTTGACGCTTCCCGGTTTCAAACCATGCGTGAAGTGGAGCGTGTTTTAAAGCCGGAAGGCATATTGGTCATGCTGAATTTTAATCCCTGGAGTCTATGGGTTCGATACCAGTATTTGTGGGATAAAAAAATGGCCGATTCCTGGGGAGGACACTTTATTTCCCGACCCAGGGTTTTGGACTGGCTAAAATTGTTAAATTTTGAAGTCACCGTATCGTCGGAGTTTAGCTTGGATACGGTAAAATCGACTCACGGTAAATTTATAACCCGTGGATACTCGCTCACATCGACCGCCTATGCGATTAGGGCCATCAAGCGCCGCTACAACCTGATTCCATTGACGCCCGTAACCGCGCTAAATCCCCGCTTAATTCTGGCAAACCCGCTTAATACACCAACAACACAGAAAAACAGACATGACTGATCCCGTCATTATTTATACCGATGGCGCCTGTAAAGGCAACCCCGGACCGGGCGGCTGGGGCGTTATCCTCAGCTACAAAGGAAACGTTAAGGAACTTTACGGCGGCGACCCCGCCACCACCAACAACCGCATGGAGCTGATGGCTGCAATCCAGGCGCTGGAAACCCTGACCAAACCCTGTTCCGTGCAGATGAATACCGACTCGAAATATGTGCTGCAAGGCATTACCGAATGGATGAGCAACTGGAAAAAACGCGGCTGGAAAACGGCCACCAGAAGCCCGGTGAAGAATGAAGACCTCTGGCGCAGACTGGACGCCGCCATTCAACGGCATAACATCGAATGGGCATGGGTAAAAGGCCATTCGGGCGACAAAGATAATGACAGGGCGGATGAGTTGGCGAATCTTGGCATTGATTCGTTGCGTTGATCGGTTTTGCCCAAGGGTATTTGATGGGTTTCGCTTCGCTCTACCCATCCTACCGGCTGTAACTAATAACTCAGCGCGGGGGGCGTTTGGTATAGCGAAACCAGTCGCGTACCGCCGCCATTTGTCTAACCTGCTGTTCCGGCGCGTGCCGTTTACAACTTGTATATTCTTCTGTGCCCGCTTTGGCCCCCCAACGGATTTCGACGCAATCATTCGGGTTATAAGCCATCTCGAATGCTGCTTTGCGCGCCAATATCTCCGCTACCGAAAGCTCCCAAGGTTCGCCATTACTGCGTGCATACTGAACCTTTTTCTCCGCAGTCAGTTTTTCATGCAGTTGCTCTATCCGGGTTTTAACTTGTGCTGCGGATTGAGCGGTCAAGTTAAACAGCTCAGGATAACGGACGACTTTTTCAGGGAAACCAAGCAAGACATTGATAGCAATTAACAAGCGCATATCACGCGAAGGCGTGGCGTAATCCTCCCACGGACCGATCGTTTCAAAAATCGCCGCACCTTTCGGCATCTCGATTGTATTGGCTTTTTTACGAAAATAATCCTCACCGTTTTCAACCGATTGCCGCCGCGTTTCCAGTTGTTCCACCAACGCGGTTAACGTCGCCTCGTAAGCCTGTTTCGCATTCAAGCCGTCAGGATTAATCAGCTTGTAAAGTTGTGCGTAAAAATCGTCAGGCTCCAACACTGCCTGTTCAATCGAATAGTCCGGCAACTCGTCATTACTCAACAGCGTGCGGTTGTTGGCAAGCGGACGGAAAGCTTTAAAACCCGCCCCCGCACTGCCCGAATTACCGAATAAAAAGGTGCCTTCCCAAAACCGTTTCCGGCCGATGGAATTATCAGGCTGGGCGTCGGCCGCAAATAAAATCCCCGGACTGTCGGCTGTTTGCGGCACCCATTTCACCAGCACTAGCACATGGCCGTATGGGTCCGCATAAATGGTGCCCGGCCGCAACGTCTCGCGCCGTAACGCCACAGGATAAAAATCAGTCGCTTCGCTCGTAAGCGCGGTGCGGCCATTTCCTGAATGCACAACGTCCATTAGGGTATGGCTTAAGGTTTTAAATGTGGCAGGCGGTGCGGCGTATTGAACAAAACCGGTTTCAATCGTAGCCAAATTGCATGCAGGCGGCTTTTTGGCTGTGCCGCGGCTGCAAGCGCGATAGCTGAACGGCAGGCCGTTTTTCCAGGCAAAATAGCTGCGGAGAAAATACGGGAAATCGGCGCAATCAGGCGTTGCAGGCAGCGCTTTGTCTTCGTTCAAACCTAAATAATTGTGCAGAAAATTACGCTCTGAATCCCGCAAAACAGGCTCCAGGGATCGAAAACTCAGGCTTTGATCAACCGGCGCATCGAAAAGCCGTTCTATCCAGGCCGAATAAAAGGCTTCATAACTGTCATTCCAGACTGCGTGTTCTCCAGTGCCGTTATCGCCGTTAAAAACTTCATGGCACGCCAGCGTTGTGTCTTTATCTTTGGCCTCTAATTGATAACGGCCTTCGTCAAGTTTGTCAATCTGCGCCGATAAATGCCAGGGCATCCCATCATTAGCCGTTGCATTTAACACCTGCTTTTCACCCTTGGGATGGGTTAATACCAATTCGGTAACAGTTTCAGAGCCGGACACAGCCATGACATTAATCGGCGCCCCCGCCTTTACTACGCGCGGAGAAATCCAGATATGGGTAAGATCGCCTTGCGTACAGGAAGAGGCAAAACTTGGCTGACTGATAATGCAGCCCGCTAAAATAATCGCTTGATAGAGTCGCTTCATAAAGACAGGCTCGATCGATTCTGAAAACATAGTTAACGCGGCTATTTTGTAAACTGCTTTTCCGTGACAGCAACTCGGCTTGCTGGCCGCCGATTGTTTCATATTTCGAATCCGCCTACACCGGTATCCAAATACCATGAAGTTAAAACATGTCCTCCGTCACATAAACTTCGTGTCCTGAAATAGTGACTCCGATACCTTGTTGATCGTATTTCGGCGACAGAATGTTTTTCCGGTGCGGCGGGCTGTCCATCCATCCCTGTACGGTCGATTGTGCGATTTCTTCCGGGGTTTTCCAGACGTATTCCTTTTTTACCGCAACACCGTTTTGCTTGGTCGTAATGACCTTATCGTAAAGATGATTCATAAATATGTTTTCGCCCGGACCGATTGCCCAGGTATTGGCGTCGGCTTGCTTTTTCCTGTCCCATCCCAACCTTTTAGCCCGCTCGACGGGACCTTCCCCCTGCAAATTCGTGTGGTTAAAAAAATGATAACGCGCCATGTCGCGGCTATGCTGACGGGCGATGGCCGCGAGCAACTCATCGTTATTCAATTGGGGCAGGCCGTGCTTTTGCCGCTCACGGTTTATCTGTTGATGAATTTCGCGTTCAAGTTCAGCGGCCGCTATCCCCGGCTGAGCGTCAATATCGGCTACTACCGGATAAGGGACAGTCCCGAGGCAAAAAATGAACAGGGATAAAATTCGTTTCATGATCTTGATGCCGGCATTAATGTGTGGAGGGGAGACGCTAGGGCATTCGGAATTCGGATATAAAAGCGCACAGGCGGACTAGCATAGCGCAGCTCGACATTTATTGTCACCCTGTATGGCAGTTTCAGCCGGCCGCCGCCGTCTCAAATCGACACGTAGCCGTCAAATAAGTCCCATAGTATACGCACAGCATAGCCACGGGACTTTTTCCGCTCAAAAGCAGCAATGATTTATTTTCTCATTGATTTTTTGAATTTTTTATCCAATTTGTTATTGGCGTCTTGAGATAATTGAGCTGCCCGCTTGGCTGCGGTTTCTGCGGCCCCTGCCCTTGCCGCCGCATCGGCGGCCGTCGTTTGCGCACTGGATGCATCAGCTGATGCTTGTTTAACAGAACCGTCCAAGCCGTTAACTTGCGACTGTAAATCTTCGATATCCGAATTTGTTGCGCAAGCCGTAATCAGGCTGCAAGCCAGCGCAATCATTGATAGCTTCATTACTGTTTTCATATTATTTTTCCTTACTGAAGATGATGACCATAAAACCCCACATATCAAATAACCCTCTGTTTAATCTGAGCTATTTGAATATATCTTGCATATCGGTAACTTAACGCAGGCTTAACACAGTGGATTTAAAAACTCTGACACCCCCGTATCGCGTCACTTCATACGAGTTGCTTGATGAATCGATCCGCCAAAAATCGTCGTAAGCGTTCAATGCCGCAAAAATACACAATGCGCGGATTGTTGAATGCTGTCGGCGCTGGGTGGCGTATCCTATACCCATGTCCAACCTTAAAAAACAACGAAGGGTGTTGATGAAAAAAATACTGGTAACCGGCGCAACCGGGCAGATCGGCTCCGAATTAACGATAGCCTTGCGCGACCGATACGGCGCGGAGAATGTGCTGGCTGCCGGACACAAGAGACCGGCCCAGGACGAATTAACCCAACCGGGACCTTATTGCAGCCTGGATGTCCGCGATGCGGCCGCCCTCAATCAAGTTATAAAGACATATAATATCGATACGATATTTCATCTCGCCTCCCTGCTTTCCGCCGTTGCCGAACAAAAGCCTCAGCTGGCGTGGGACGTCAATATGAACGGTTTGATCAATATACTGGAGGCCTCCAGAACACACCAATGCGCGTTGTTCTTCCCCAGCTCCATAGCCGCTTTCGGCCCGGAAACTCCGCCTATGGATACGCCGCAGGACACCGTTCAGCGGCCCACGACCATTTACGGAATCAGCAAGGTTTCAGGGGAGCTGCTGTGCGATTATTATTATCATCGCTTTGGCGTCGATGTACGCGGCTTAAGGTATCCGGGGCTGATTTCCAGCAAAACCCCACCCGGCGGCGGCACCACCGATTATGCGGTGGATATTTTTTATGCGGCAATAAAGTCGCAACATTATGATTGTTTCCTCCAAGCCGATACGCAACTGGATATGATGTACATGCCCGACGCTATTGAGGCGGCTATTCACTTGATGACAGCGGACAGTACGCAGCTAAAGCACAGAAACGCGTTTAATGTGACGGCGATGAGCTTTACCCCGCAGCAGTTGGCGGCGGAAATACAAAAGTATATTCCAGACTTCACAATCGCTTACAACCTTGATCCATTACGCCAGGCGATTGCCGATTCCTGGCCCAGACACATGGACGACAGCGCCGCCAGAGCCGAATGGGGCTGGCAGGCTCAATTCGATTTGCCGGCGATGGTCAAGGACATGCTGGAAAAAATCACGCTCAAATAACCGGAGGCGTTTATGTCACTGAAAAAATTAGAACCGCTGCTCACCGGCAAATTAACCCAATTACAACAACAAGGCCTGTGCAAAGGTAATGAAAAAGTCATTACCGGCATGAAAGCCGCTGCTGACGGTTTCGGCCCCCGCTATTTTCTTGAAGGGTGCGGAGACCGGGCTTTCTTGCGCATGAATTCCAATTCCTATCTCGGGCTTGCGATGCATCCCCAGGTTATCAAGGCGGAGGCTGAAGCCGCTGAAAAACTCGGCACCGGCCCCGGAGCGGTTCGTTTTATCAGCGGCACTTACCGGCCGCATATTGAACTGGAGCAAAAACTGGCCGAGTTTCACGGCCGCGAATCGGCAATGCTGTTCAGTTCCGCTTATACGACGGTGACGGGCGTGTTGCCCCAGTTTATTTCCGCCGATACTTTAGTTGTCAGCGATGCGCTGAATCACAACTGTATTATCAACGCGATACGCTTATCCCATCCCGCCGGCAAAGAAATTTATGCTCATGCGGACATGACTGCCCTGGACAAAATCCTTGAGGCCTACAAAGGCCGGGTCAAGCGCGTTTGCGTGGTCACTGACGGAATTTTCAGCATGCGCGGCGATTACGCACCTCTCGATGAAATAAACGCCTGCTGTAAACGGCATGAAGGAGCGTATGAAGAAGGGATCATCACCCTAGTCGATGATTCTCACGGCGTTGGCGCTTTTGGGCGTGCCGGCCGGGGTACGGAAGAATATACCGAGGCCAAGGCGGATATTTTGATTGCAACGCTAGGCAAAGCTTTCGGCGTTAACGGCGGCTATGTCGTTTCCAGCTCGGCGGCGATAGCTTACTTGCGGGAAACCTCGCCGTTTTACATTTATTCAAACCCGATTACGCCGGCCGAAGCGGCCGCAGCCGGCGCAGCTTTAGACATTGTTACCAATGATGAAGGTTTACAACTGCTGGAAAAGTTGCGGCTATTTAGCGCCCGCCTTAGATCGGGACTTGAACAACTGGGATTTGAAACCTTGCCGGGAGAGCATCCTATCGTGCCGGTCCTGATCAGGGATAGCGGAAAAACCTCGGCTTTGGCCGCGCATTTATTGGCGAACAATATTCTGGTTACCGGCCTGAATTACCCGGTTGTTCCTCAAGGCGAGCAGGAAATCAGGTTGCAGGTCTGTGCCGAGCATACCGGCAAAGATTTAGACTATTTATTGGCGAAGCTGGCTGATTTTAAGCGCTAGCCGCCTAAACTGAGGAGCAGTGGCAGAGCGCATAGCTACCCTGCCCCGCCACACCCTCGCCATTATTCCTGTCAGGCGTATTCACGCTCTTCTTCTATGACATTCTGTGCGGCGAAGAATTTTTTAAATTGCGGCATAAAGCTGATAGTGATCGGTATCGAATAAAAACAATACATTGCCGCCGCTTCGCCGGTTGATACGCCGAATATCCATTGCGGCATAAACAGCGTCATAATCGCCATGACGAAATGATAGGTAGCGATACGCCAGTTATCCTTCCAGACAAAACCGCTGGCCGCCAAACCAAACAACGAACCCCAGGTAACCAGCAAGCCGAACGCGCTGCCGATGTGGTAGCCGATATGGTATTGGCCCATGAACAGGCACGAGATCATATTGCCGATAAAATTCGGCGCAATATCGAATAGTTGCCATTCTTTAGGTAGAAAACTGAAAACCAAAAATGACGAACTGAGGATTACGCCGGTGATGGTCGCCTTCTTCAGAGCGGTTTTGTCGGACGAATAAGTCGCCAACGCAGGCATAATCGCCAATGCCTGCAAGCTGATATGGTAAGTTGAAAGTTCACTCAATAATTGATTGGCGCCATAGCCGCACTGATCCGCCACCGGATAAGCGAAATACTGAATAAATTCCATCAGGGAAAAATGAAAAATGGCGTAAAACCGTGCAACCCGAACCCAAAACGGTTCACTTTTATCCAAAAAAGTAACAGTAGACGCGGCCAGTCCAACCAAACCCAGGCCAAGAGACATATTTGCACTAAAACACATAATTATTATTCCGTAAATTATTATTGTTAGAAAAATCGCGTCAAAAAATCACCTGACATTTTTTCGCAGCTGCTTTTATTTTACAGATTTGGCAGCGTCATAACCAGCCTGACTGAATCGAGAACAAATGGATGTGCTTGTTAATTATGCCATATCCAATATCTGGATTCACTTCGCGCTCTAACGGTTCGGCAATTAGAACCGGTTTGACCTGTTTACTTTAGTGGAAAAAGACGACAACAGCATGACAATTCGGCGGCCATTATTACTTTATTAAAAAGTAGTGTCGCAGTCTCTTCTGTAACATCACCCGGCAGCTTTGCCGGAGAGTCGATAGACCTTGTATTCGATACGTTCCGGGGGCTTATCCGGCAATTCCGGGTTAATCTCGAACGCGCTCTCAACGTGGGCCAAGTCGATCTCGTAAGTCTCCGAATACAATGTTTTGATCTCTTCGGCAACGCCAAAAGCTTGGCTTGGACTCTGTTTTTCTTCCGCATCCTCCGTGGTCAGCAGAAAAACCTTGGCGGTTTCCGCAACAATCGATCTCAAATGGGCAATATAGCGCCGACGGATGTCTTCCGGCAGGGCGGTAAGCGCTGCCCGATCATAAACCGTATCAATCGGCCCCAGATCGCTCTCGGTCAATGAGAAATAATCACCGCATAAAATACTGAGCCTCCCGTGTTTCCATAGCATAAATTGACCAACCTGCCGACGAACAGGCTTCAGATGGTTCTCCCGAAAGAAAGCCCGTACCGCAACAGGACTCAACTCAACGCCGATGACTTCATGCCCCTGCTTGGCAAGCCAGATCATGTCCAAACTCTTGCCGCAGAGCGGTACAAATACCCGACTGCCTTTTGCCAGATCAAGACTGGGCCAAAATTTGGTCAGTAGCCGATTCACCGTTTGCTGGTGAAAATCGGTTCGCCGGTCACGCCAGAACTGCAACCAAAGAACATTGTCGCGGCCAATCATGACGGCTCCAGCGCCAGCGCTTGGCTAAAGGTCAAAAAACGTCCCTTAAACGGATCGCCGTTTTCCATCACATGATCGGCACGTCGCGTAGTAAAGCCGTAACCGAGTTCAGCCATTTCCCGGCAAAAACCGACACGGTTGCCGCGATCCGGGTCAACGATAATGATCTGTGCAGACGGCCCGGCATGACGGTCAATGAAACCGGCAAGCTGGCCGGGCTGCTGCCGCTCATAAAGGACATCACTGCCGATGATCAAGTCGAACTGACCCAGCTCAGGATTGTTTGCCTCCCAGTTTCCTGCATGATATTTCAGCGGCCCCAGTTTGTTCAGCAGCAGGTTCTCATTCAAAAAAGCCTGACTCAAAGGGTGCCAATCGCTGACGGTCATGTCTCCTGCCCGACGATGGATAACGAGGCTTGCCAATGCCAAACCGGCTCCGATTTCCAGAATGCGTTTCCCGGTCAGGTCTATAGTATGCATAGCCAAAGCCAGCACCCGCGCTGACGGCCATAAATGGCCAAATAACGGCCAACTGGCCGGTGAGATACCGGCAAACTCGGCTTCGCCTAGCGGGTCAGAATATTGCTGGAGATCTGACAAAGAACGGATCAGGTAGTCCGTACCGCCAACAGTGACGGTCTGGAACTTGACATGGTAACCGGGCATAGGGATTTCTTCTCATCGGGAACGGGTTGTACATCAGGAAAATGTTCTGATCGAACGGGCACAACACTTCGTGAGAAGAGGCATACAGGCCGAAAATGGCACTTGCGGAAAGCATCCCGGAATTACCTTTGAGCTCGGGATATTCAAAGAGTATAACAGAGTGACTAAAAAATAACGTGGGCTTTCCCCACTTCAAATTGAGGCGTCTTGTTCCAAACAAACGGCAGTTCTCGTTTCCGATTCATTCGCTCGGATGACCGCAGCTGTTCCAAATTTTCGTAATACAGATGCGTCCATCACCCGACAGATCCCCTATTTTCATTTTAGCGGACCACACCATTCAAAACCTGCGCTTACCTGCATCCCTACCTATCCTGATCAGGAATACAGAAAAAGCGTTGGCATTGGCGGCGCAATGAATAAAAAATCAAGTTTCATCTGAGCATACGGAAAAAATTAAACCATTTAATGGACAAAACCGGCTGATTTCAAGCAGTAAGCCGAACTATCAACTGCCTAAATACGGCAAGTAAATCATGATCTTGCAAAGCAATCAAATGTGGGAATATTATTTCTTTAACGGCGCGACAAGATAAGGTTGGAGGTGTTTTTTACTATGTCTGCTATTTATCCGATACTTGGTTTTACTCACCCTTTGAGTTCAATAACTCATCTTTTGGGAGCAATTTTCTTTGCTTATCAGGCCACCCTCATGTTTCGACAAGAAAAAGGGTCGACTATTCGCATCATCTCACTGGCCGTATTTTCCGGTTCCTGTATTTTTTTATTATTGGTCAGTGGCGTTTACCATTTGTTGCCGACAACCGGAGCAGCGCATACGGTTTTTCAACGACTCGACCATGCAGCTATTTTCTTAGTCATCGCTGGCACCTTTACACCCATACACTGTATTCTTTTTACCGGATTTTTAAGATGGGGATTTCTCGCTATCGTTTGGGTCCTGGCCATCAGCGGTCTTATCGTAAAAACAATTTTTTTACAACAATACCGGAATGGTTCGGTTTGTCTTTCTATCTGGGACTTGGATGGATGGGACTTCTAATGGGGTTTCATCTTTGGCGAAGATATAGCTTTGCTTTTATCCGGCCGTTCGTGCTCGGCGGTATTTTCTATACGGTAGGCGCAATTATTGAATACTACCAACAATTAACAATACTTCCCGGCATAATCGGCCCCCATGAAATCCTGCATATCGCCGTGCTTTTGGGGATAGGTTTTCAGTGGTGGTTTATTGTCAAAATAGTGAGTCAAGTCCCGGTTGTTCACACATGTGATTAGCAAGAATCACCCGTTAAACGAAGACAACCTCATGAATAACAACCATTAAAAACAGTCTTCTCCAGCACTACATAATAAACCGCTGTTGCTTCGGCCATTTCCGGCGCATACTGGACTTCGGTACGGAAGTATCGAACAGCGCTTTCAAGCTTGGCGCATCCCCGAAGTGATTGGATCGATTGATACCCGGTATAAAAAAGCTTTAGTTTTCCACAACGGCGCACCGATCCCTTATCCTCAAAAAATCATTTGGCATTAAAAATACTTGGGGCTTCAATGAAAGGCATTCAGCTAATAGCGGATTCACCTGATATAGATAGAGACCCGTACAGCGCCGGCCGGTTTTTTAGGATTACTTACATTAAAACAGGAAAGTGAACATGAAAAGAATAAATCTAGCGGCAATATTATTGACCTTATCCGTATTTACCGGCGCTGCTTATGCCGATATTACCCTGCAATCCAAAGCAGAAGTCGAGGGTACCTGGAAGCTGCAATCCACCAAAAACTCTTTAACCGATAAAGAAGCCATTCCGAGGGAAGATACCTGGATATTTAAAGACGGCAAAGTAACGATCCTACATATTCCGCGCGAAGGAAAATTCTATGATCAACCGCCGGTAAACTACGAAATAGAAGACGGTAAATTAAAAGTCGCTCTTTTGGGTAACAACAGGTTTGACGTGTTTTCTTTAGAGGCGAAAGACGACAACAGCATGACTTTAAAAGGAAAATTCGGCGGCTATTATTACTTTATTAAAAAGTAGTCTTAACGAATTTAAGGTGGCGTTGGATACCCCTTCGCCACACTTCATCAGTATCCGTCAGTAAGGGTCACGGCAAATATTATAGCTCTGCAACTATCTGTTGCAGGCTTTCCGCAAAACTGGCTAGGGTGGTATAGTGCGTCCCATCGCCGATTGAAACAGTGGCGTTAGTGGTGGAACCGTACCGACTCGTCGCTATCGATCGGGCCACGCGCTACGTCTATTTGGAACTGCACGACAACAAGCGTATGGAAACCGCCGCCGAATTTCTGCGGCAAACGCTGGCGCAGTATCCTTTCAAGATCGTAAAAATCCTGACCGACAACGGTGTCGAGTTCAGTTACAATCTGCTGGTTGAAGCCATGAACAAAAAGATCAAAGATCAAGGTAAACACTGTCAAACGTTTCCATTATGACAGCGCCGAGGCACTGAAGACGCATTAACTATAACTTCAACCTCAAATTACGCGCTATTGGACGCATACCTCCTTTCGAGGCTATACCCAATTTTTACCGGAAAGTGCCAGCGATTTTTACTATTAAACCAGACCACTTAATGGTGGAACTAAACAATTACCCATCAAATCGGCGACAGCCCTGTCCGCCACGCCGACTACCTTGATGTTGTTCTTAACAATGGCTGCATAATTCTCATGCAAATGGCCGTGAAAGATATTTTTCACGCCCATCGCGGCGGCCAGCTCGCCAATCACATCAAAGCCGTGCCGATGAGCGCCCGGCGCTTCATGGGTCACCAGAATATCCGCTTTCAGCGTTTTTAACGCTTCAAACTCATCATGCCAAATCGCCCCCTTGTATTTTAATGACATCGCCGTATGTCTGGTATGGGCGGGCTGATTATGCAGATAATGCTGCTTATTCCTCCATTTAGGCTGCTGCGGCGGATACCAGACCCGGCCCAAGAAAATACCGCCCAAACCGGCAATTCTGAGTCCCGCTATTTCCGTGACTTTCAAATGCAATCCCTTATCGGCCAGAGCGGAATCAAACAGGTGTTTATGCTTGCTGGGCGTTTCAAAATCATGATTCCCGGCAATCCACCAGATTTGGGTCAAACCGACAATGTCCTGCAGGCAAACCTCCAAGGGCATTTCCAGGTCATAATCGCCCAGCAACACGACGGCTTCGGGTTTGTATTGATGCACTGCGGCGATCAGCGGTTTGAAATCTCCATGAGGATCGCCTGCAAATAAAATCTTGTGCTTTGGGTTCAAATTGTTACTCCTGTTAACTGGAACCTGAACCTGATGAGGAAATAACAACGTTTTATTTGCATTGTTCGGCACGGGTCTAAAATTGTCCCGATTATAGACAAAAGTCGCCTCGATTAATATCTGCAATCACCGTCTACGCCAATCGTGATAACGGGCGATACACCACAGCAAGCCTTTCGGCGCATGATTACGCTTCCAGACGCCCGCCGCGTATTTGTTAGCCTCGGATAGCGTTGGGTAAATATGGATGGTGTCCAGCAACTTGTTCAAACCGATATTGTGCTTCATCGCCAGCACGAACTCGGCGATCAATTCACCCGCCTGCTCCCCAACAATGGTCACGCCAAGAATCCGGTCATTGCCCGGCGCGGTTAATACCTTGACGAAACCGTGCGCCACGCCATCGGCTATCGCACGATCCAAGTCGTCAAGATGATAAGTGCTAAGCTCATAAACGACGCCCTTTGCCTTCGCATCCTGTTCGTTAAGGCCGACCCGCGCAACTTCAGGATCGGTAAAGGTCGCCCAGGGGATCACCGAATAGTCGGTACGAAACTTGATGAAGCTGCCGAACAATGCATTCACCGACGCATACCAAGCCTGGTGAGCGGCGGTATGGGTAAACTGAAACGGACCGGATACATCGCCGCAGGCAAATATATTCGGGTAATTGGTTTGTTGGAATTCATTAATTTCAATCGCGCGGCCGTCCGAGATTTCAACGCCCAGCTGTTCAAGGCCGTAACCCTGGATTTTGGCGACCCGGCCGATAGCCAATAATAAATTGTCAAAAGGAATACGCAGCTCTTTACCGTCATGCTCGGCAAGCAAGATTTTTTCACCGTTTTCAATAATAAATCCTTTGGCGGTATGTTCCACGAGCACATGAATGCCTTCCAGGCGAAATGCCGCCATCACGGCTTCCGAGACTTCCGAGTCTTCCCGAACCAATAAACGCGGCAACATTTCGACCTGGGTAACCTCGCTACCTAAGCGGGCAAAGCTTTGCGCCAGCTCGCAACCGATAGGCCCACCGCCGAGCACGACCAGCCGCTTGGGCAATTCGCGCAAATCCCAAACCGTGTCGGAGGTCAGATAACCGATGTGCTCGATACCGGGAATCGGCGGGACGAAGGGGCGCGCTCCGGCGGCAATGACGATAGAACGCGTGGTGATAATGCGGGACTCGTGGGCTGTTTTCACCTGAACTTCCCAGGGTGAAATAATCGTTGCTTCGCCTTCGATGACCTCCACGCCAAGGTCTGTGTATCGTTGCACCGAATCGTGCGGCTCGACGGCTTTAACAACCGATTGCACCCGGCTCATTACCTCGGCGAAATTCACTTCGGCGTCGGCTTTTTTGATGCCGAAATCCGCAGACCGGCGCATCTGGGCCTGCAACCTCGCGGAACGGATCAAGGCTTTGGACGGCACGCAGCCGGTATTCAGGCAATCGCCGCCCATTTTATGTTTTTCAATTAAGGTAACTTTGGCTTTGACCGCAGACGCTATGTAAGCGGTCACCAATCCTCCAGAGCCTGCGCCTATCACTACAATATTGCTGTCAAAGCGCGCTGGTTTCACCCATTGCGCATAAACCTTGTTCGCCTTGATGGCTTCGACGATCTTATTGGCCAACAGCGGAAAAACACCCAATAACGCAAAAGAGCCGATCAGGCCGGGCGACAAAATTCCCGACAATGACTCCAGCTTGCCCAGCTGAGTCCCCGCATTGACATAAACCACCGTCCCGGCCAACATGCCTACTTGGCTGACCCAATAGAAAGTTTGTGCTTTCAGGTTGGTTAAGCCCATAACCAGATTAATCACAAAAAAGGGGAAAACCGGGACCAATCTCAGCGTAAAAAGATAGAGCGCTCCCTGTCTGTCCATACCTTTATTGATAAGATTCAGGCGATCGCCGAAACGGGATTTAACCGCCTCGCTAAACAAGAAACGGGCCGCCAAGAAAGCCAGTGTTGCGCCGATCGTGGATGCAAAAGAGACAATCAACGTTCCCCACAGCAAACCGAAAACAGCGCCGCCGGCCAACGTCAGAACAGTGGCGCCCGGCAAGGATAAACCGGTCACTGCGATATAAATCAACGCATAAACAACAGACGCCAAAACAGGATGGTCGGCTCGATAAGCTTCGATAGCCGCCTGCTGCAACTTAAGCATTTCCAGGGTTAAATAGTGCTGCAGATCAAACGCAAAAAACACCGCAACCAAAGCGGCAATGAAAGCCAGCAGCGCCCAACGTGAAAAATTCATAATATTCTCCTTGCCGATTAAAGAGCATGTTAGCAGGAATTTTCTATGAGCCTGATTGAGATGTTGAAACCAGAAAAAAATAGATTATGAATTTACCGCCCTGTAAAAAATCCAGACGCACCCCCTTAAACAAGGGAGTGCAAGAGAGTGTTAATCTTGTAAGTTTCTATATCAGCTTAATCGGCCAGGCGCTTGCCAATACGGTTGTAGGCGCGTTTAAGTTCTTCACCGACTATTTTGGCTTTGTCTATAAATTCTTCGGAAGTCTCTATCGACTCGTCCGCTATTTCAGCAGCTTTAATTTTTAAACTGTGCCATTCTTTTTCCGCTTCTTCAAATTCTTGCTTGGCTTCCATGGAAGCCAGATGCAGTTTTAAATTGATTTCGTCGCGTTCTACTTGCAACCTTTCCAATAATTTCTCAAAATCTTCTTTTATTGACATGGCTCACCTCAGTTTATTATTCGTTGACTAACTTAAAAAACCAGTTGATATTGCATAATCGTCTGTAGGATATAGCAACCAACCCTTGCAATCAATAAGTAATACTACCCAATACTACCCGCCCGGCCAAGATACTAACGCTCCGAATGCCTTGTATTAACTACGCTTCAGGTGTTTTTTTGCGTTTGATTTAATAGAATTGTAAAAATTAACTGCTATAGTATCGCAGGCGCCAAAACGTCCAAATATCAGCCCTCATTAACAGAAATATTTATGACCCACGAACTTTTATTGTTACGGCACGCCAAATCAGATTGGCCGGTTGATATGGATGATTTTTCCCGCCCCTTAAAAAAACGCGGACGGCGCGCCGCCAAACGGGTCGGACGCTGGTTGCGCGAACAGCACCTGATACCCGACATCATACTCAGCTCTCCCGCGACGCGTGCTCTGACAACCGCGCAGCGGGTTTGCCGGCAGTTAGACATAGACGAATCGTCTATCATCTGTGACTTACGCATTTACGAGGCAGATGCTAAGACATTGCTTACCGTATTAAAAACCAGCTGCCATGAACGGCGGGTGCTATTAGTCGGGCACAACCCGGGATTGGAAGATTTGTTATTAAAATTAATCCCCAGCTCGGTTCCGTTATCGGCTAACGGAAAACATCTGCCTACCGCCGCCTTGGCCCAACTTGCCTTTGAAGGCGGCTGGACAGACCTGACCGAAGGCTGCGCCAAGTTAGTCGCGCTGGTTCGCCCGGACAGCTTGCCTGAATAATAAAAAAACGGAAAAACATTAATGCTACGACTATTCAATTTCGACAACGGCAGACTCAAAGAACAAACGCCGCCGGAAGATCAATTCAAGCAAGCAGTCGCCAAAGCCGCCTGGATTGACGCCCACGATCCCAGCGACAGCGAGCGCGCTCAGCTGCAAGCATTTTTACGCACAACGCTACCCGAATCGGATGATGTGGAGGAAATCGAGTCTTCGGCGCGTTACTTTACCGATCATACCGGCGTCCATGTACGCTCCCTGTTTCTTGCTCAAAGCGAGGGACGGCACAGCACAGCGACCGTCGCTTTCATCTTGCAAAGCGAGCGCTTAATCACCCTGCGCGAAGGTGCGCTAGCCGATTTCCGGCTGCTGCGCATGCGCGCGCGACGCGGGCAAGTAGCCGCCCATTCTCCGCAGGAACTGCTGGTGCTGATGTTCGAGCAAAAAGTGGAAAACCTCGCCGACGCATTGGAAGACATTCACCGCAAACTGGAAGAAGTCAGTTATTTGGTGCTGGAAGAAATAGACTCCGACCTTGAAAATGCGATCGACCAACTGGCCAAACTGGAAGACAGCAACGGAAAGATTCGTTTATGCCTGATGGATACGCAACGCTCCATATCCTTTCTGCAACGGCACTTGCGCAATCATCCCGAGTTACAGGAAACGGCGCGGGAAATCATGCGCGACGTAGATACGCTGATGTCCCACACCACATTCCTGTTCGATAAAATCAACTTCCTGATGGACTCGACCCAAGGCTTTATCAACATCACCCAAAACAAGATTATTAAGATCTTTTCGATTGCCGCCGTGGTATTCCTGCCCCCTACTCTGGTCGCCAGCATTTACGGCATGAACTTCCAACATATGCCGGAACTCAATTTGCAGCTGGGCTATCCCGGCGCACTATGCTTAATGGTACTGTCGGGGCTCGCGCCTTATTGGTTTTTTAAACGGAAGGGATGGTTGTAATTTGCGCGGGTTTAACCCAATCGAAACACTGTTTTGACAAACAGTTCAACACCCCAAGTCACCAACAAACCGAAAACAATCATAGCCGCTGAGGCCGTCATTATATTGAAATTATTCGGTGTCGATTTGTTCATACGGAATAACCCTTTGTAAATAATTCAACGGGTTATTCTGAACCGGCTACGTTACAATATAATGACGCTATGATGAACTTTTCATGACACTGCAATAATGTGTGTGATCGGCAAGAATATTCAACAAAGCATCAAGCTGCGGACGGTTATCAACGTTGAAATAAACACATCGTGTCTTTCGTGAACGAACCGCTGCTAATGCAAAGCGTCAATCGCCAATTGCCCCAAGCGGGTATGATGCAGGATTTTAGCAAAGGGCTGTGTGACTTGCTCCCGCCCCGTTACAAAAACAAACACCGGAGTACTGGTGTGAGTCCCGGTCGCCCAAACCACCTGCTGACTGGCGGCGACAGCCTGCGCCAACAGGTTTTCACGATTCTCTTTTTGATAAACGAAGAACTCGCCGTTGACTTCCATTTTCGGTACCGTTTTCTCGCCCAGAGAGGTATGCCCTGCCCGATACAACGGATTGGCCTCGGTTGCCAGGATTTTTACCGCTTGCGCTTCGGTAATCTTAAATTCCGTGTAGCGGTTAACCAACTCGGTCAGTTTTAACGGTGTTTGCCGGTCTTTAGGCAACCGGTCAAACTGGCTGAAAATATCGTGATAGCTTAGTTGTTGCGCATAAATCTTGTCCAAAACCGAAGGATCGCCGAAATTAAAGTTGGGCTGGAATAATGCTCCACCGGCAAATGCGGCTCCCGGCAGGCTGTGCGGCTTGGGAATGTCTACGCCGGAATAACTAAAGCCGAAACCGCCGGTTTCATGATCGGCGGTGACGATGATCAGCGTATCCTGCCGATTTTCCGCCCAATCCAGCACGGCGTTCAAGGTGTCGTTGAATCGCAGCATTTCATGCAACAGCAGACCGGTGTCATTGCGGTGAGCGGCCCAATCGATTTGCCCGGATTCAATCATCAAGAAAAATCCCTGTTCATTACGGCTTAGAATCTCCAAGGCTTGCATGGACATTTCTTTTAACGTCGGCTGGACATGCCCGGCATCTTTGCGGTTTTGGGTTTCGACTATGCCATTCGCCATGCCGGAATCGGCAAACAAACCTAATGTTTTCCCTGTGGCCTGTTGGAGTTGCACCTTGTTGAACGCCAGCGCATAGCCTTGTTGTTGCGCGGCGGTCAGCAGATTTTTAGCATCCTTACGCGATGATTTGATCTCAATACTATTACCTGTCATCTGCGCCAATTGCTGATGCAGCGCTGAGTTTTTGTCATTGGCCTGCTCGGGCAGCCAATAACTTAAGCCGCCCGACAGCATCACATCCGCGCCGGTTGCCAACAAATCTTCCGGGATGCTGTTTTCCTGGCTGCGGTGCGTCTGGTGCGCGGCAAAGGCGGCGGGAGTTGCATGAGTAATACGCGTATCTGAAACCAGACCGGTCGCTTTACCCAGACGCCTGGCTTTTTCGATAATATTTTCCTGTGGGTTGCCGTCTTTATCCAAACCCAACATTTCCGCACCGGCAAATTTCCCGGTCGCCAATTGCGTCGCTGACGCCGCAGAATCCGTCACCAATGTATCGGCGGTATAAGTCAGCGAAATACCCAATCGTCCCCGTTCCATCATACGGTCTAACGCGGTAGTGCGATCGGCAAGAACGCTGTGCGGCGCCTGTCTGGCATAAGACAGTAATAGCCCGACTTGCTGCGGCCCCATGCCGTCGCCAATAATCATGATGACGTTCTTGGACTTGACTGCCTCAGGCTTGACGCCGTCTGACGCAGTGCAACTCAGCAGCGCCACGCTAATCAGGCAACAAGCCCATCCTTTACGCATTTGTATATTCATCATTGTTCGCTTTTTAAATCAAGTTACGCGTTGCCACCCAAAAAACCATCATTCTTGTTGAATACAAAAATCTCCAGCGCATTTATTTACCTCGACGGTAATATGCGACAGTTTATTAATGCCCACGATCTCTTTTAACAGGTCCTTATAATATTCCGGCGCTTTGGGGTCATGCGACACCAGAGAAATAATTATGGCGAAGTGGCCCGGCCCTACCCGCCAGATATGCAAGTCTGAAATTCGGTTGTCTGCGTCATTTTCTATTTTTTCCATGATAGCCAGCTTATGTTTCAACGCGATGCTTTCATCCAGTAATACCGGACTGGTTTCTCTAACCAAAGAATAGGCCCATTGCATGATAATCAGCGCACCGATAATGCCCATAACCGGGTCCAGAAAGCGCCAGCCGTAATATTTACCTAATGTCAGCGCGGCAATGGCCAGCACCGAAGTTAATGCATCGGCAAGGACATGCAGGTAAGCCGCTTTAAGATTTTGGTCATGGTGATGAGCGTGATCATGGCTATGATCATGATGATGGTGATCTCTAAGCAGTAGCGCACAAACCAGATTAATGAATAAACCGAAGCCGGCAACGGCGATGGCCTCATCAAAGTGAATTATGTGGGGATTAACTATGCGTTGCCCCGACTCAACCAGCATGATCAAGGCCACAATACCCAGAACAACGGAACTGGTATATCCGCCCAAAACGCCTACTTTTCCAGGGCTGAACGCAAAAGTATGGTCATGCGCATGAACGCGGGAATAGCGATAGGCAATGAGAGTGATTATGAAAGCCGCAACATGCGTCCCCATGTGCCAGCCGTCGGCAAGCAGCGCCATCGACCCGAACACGGTGCCTGCGGCTATTTCCACTATCATGGTTAAAAAGGTCAGCACAAGAACCTGCTTGGTTCGCCGCTCCCCTTTCTTATTAATGGCTGAAAAATCGTGCTCGTGTTTCAGTAGACTTAATTTATGCGTGTGCATGCGGACAACAATCATTACGAATGACGGAAGCTCTATTTTATAGAACAACCGCTGTTTTAGATAAAGATTATTGCGCGATGCCTATTGCCGGAATCAAACCGGCGGGCATAAAAAAAGGGTTATCATTTCCGATAACCCTTCTATTAATGGCGTCCCCAGGGGGGTTCGAACCCCCGTTACCGCCGTGAAAGGGCGGTGTCCTAGGCCACTAGACGATGGGGACTAAAACTGGTTTAGTCAGCCTATGCTCAACTTAAAAACAAACTGCTATTTTCTATGACTTTCATAAGCCGTAGAATGTCCATTTTCATAGACTTTATAAATGGCGTCCCCAGGGGGGTTCGAACCCCCGTTACCGCCGTGAAAGGGCGGTGTCCTAGGCCACTAGACGATGGGGACTAGAACTGGTTTAATCAGCCTTTTGGTGGAGCCAAGCGGGATCGAACCGCTGACCTCAACACTGCCAGTGTTGCGCTCTCCCAATTGAGCTATGGCCCCTAAGCTGAGAACCGGCATTCTACAGCATTTCTCTATTCAGTCCAATACTAATTTAAATTTTTTATATGATTTATAGCACGTTGTATCCTAGCCAAGGTTTTTTCTTTGCCCAGCAACGACAAAGTTATATCAATCGCCGGCGAAACCGCTGAACCGCAGACAGCGACACGCAAGGGTTGAGCCACCTTGCCTAAACCCAATGACATGGTTTCGGCCAGATTCACCACAATCTGGTGCAAGGTATCGCCATTCCATTCGGTCACTGCGGCGAATTCATCGTGCAGCCTCGCCAAAACTTCATCCGAGCCGGCGGTAAAATTCTTTTTCGCAGCTTTTTCATCATAAGCGTCAAAATCCTTATAGAAATAAACACTGGCGGCGGCTATTTCAACCAGTGTTTTGCAGCGCTCCCGTTGCGCCTTGACTATATCGACAAGACTCGGCCCTGAGGAAGGATCGATGCCCAGCTCGCCCATGTGCCAGCTTAAATGACGCGCGACATGAGCCGGATCGCCGTTCATAATATACTGATGGTTCAGCCATAACAGCTTTTCGGTGTTGAATGCAGACGCCGACACATTGACATTTTCCAACGCAAAATGCTCGACCATTTCATCGATGGAAAAAACCTCCTGATCGCCATGCGACCAACCCAGCCGCACCAGATAATTCAACAAGGCCTCGGGCAGATAACCGTCATCGCGAAACTGCATCACGCTGACCGCACCGTGGCGCTTAGACAATCTGGCGCCATCAGGCCCCAAGATCATCGGCAAATGCGCGTATTTGGGCAGTTCCGCGCCCAAAGCCTTAAGAATGTTCATCTGCCTGGGCGTGTTGTTGATATGGTCGTCGCCGCGAATAACATGCGTGACCTTCATATCCATATCATCGACCACCACCGTTAAATTGTAGGTAGGCGTGCCGTCGCCCCTGGCGATAATCAGGTCGTCCAGTTCTTTGTTGGCAACGACAATGTCGCCCTTAATCAAATCGGGAATTGTGACCGCGCCGTCAACCGGATTTTTAAAGCGGATGACCGCTTCCCGGTCGCCTTTCGGCCCCGACAAATCCCTGCATTTACCGTTATAGCGCGGCTTTTCCTTGTTCGCCATTTGCTCGGTACGCAGCTGCTCCAGCTCTTCCTTGCTGCAATAGCAATAATAGGCATCGCCCTGATCCAGCAACTGCTGAATAACTTCTTTATACCGATCAAAATGGTGAGTCTGATAAAAAGGTCCCTCATCATATTCCAGCCCCAACCAGGTCATGCCTTCCAAAATGGCATCGACCGACTCCTGAGTTGACCGCTCCAAATCGGTATCTTCGATCCTTAAAATAAATTTTCCGCCATGCTTGCGCGCATAAAGCCAGGAAAACAAGGCAGTGCGAGCGCCGCCTACATGCAGATAACCGGTTGGGCTCGGGGCAAAACGTGTTTTTATACTCATTTGATATTATTTCGTTAGTAAAGTTCGGTCTGGATTTGTTTGGCGGCGGTTTTTTTCATGCCACCCTGTTGCTATTTTAACATCTTTTTCCGCACCCTTGCCCCGCTCATACAGCCGCAACAAAGCATCGGACGTTTCCAGAAGCCATAAAAAACGAAAATTTCCCGACTGTTATCGGGAAAGTTACCCGATGTCTTTTACCCGAAGCCATGAATAATAGGTTATTTTAATAATGACATTAATCACATGAACCGTTTACCCTTAATATTATTGAGTTTCCTCTTATTCCCCGTAACTTCTGTTGCCCACGGACCGACCCCGCAAAAAGCCAAAGAAAGCATCACTATCAATGCTTCCGTAGACGCCGTCTGGAATGCGATCAAGCAATTTGACGCCATTGCCAGCTGGCATCCTGACGTCAAAGCAAGCTCGGGCGATGGCAAAAACGCCTCCGACGGCGCCCGGACCATCACCCTGCAAAACGGCGGACAGCTCGTGGAGAACCTGGATTTTTACAGCGATAAAGATCATGAATACAATTACCGCCTCAAAACCGAAAATGTAACGGCGTTTCCGGCCAGCTCCTATACCATCAACCTTCAAGTAACGCCGGGCAACGACGCCAACACCAGCGTGGTTACACTAAAAAGCCGCTTCTACCGTGGCGACACCGGCAATACGCCACCCGAAAACTTGAATGACGCTGCCGCGGTTAAAGCGATGAATGAGTTCTTTAAGAACGGCTTAGCGGGACTAAAACAAAAGCTGGAAAAATAAAAAATATTTATAGGCAAAAGGCGAAAGGCAAATGACGAAAGATGTTTTTCGCCCTTCGTCTTTCGTCTTTCGTCTTTTATTTCAATTTTCGCGAATTTCAATAAGCCCTTGCCGACTTGCCAACAAAGTCAGTTCTGCCAGCGTTTCCGCCCCCATTTTTTCCTTGATCACGGTACCGTGGTTGCACACCGTTTTATAGCTCAAACACAGTTTTTCCGCCGCTTTACGGACGGTATAACCGTTCGCCAGCAAACAGAATACATCGAACTCCCTAGGCGAAAGCAGCTTGATTTTCTCCGATTCGTCCTGCTCTCCAGCCATCGAAACCGCCAGTTGCTGGGCAATCTCGGGATCAACATAAGTGCCGCCCTGGGCTATTTTATACACTGCGGTGATCAGCGTTTCAGGCACGCTGCTTTTAGTGATATAGCCTTTCGCTCCGGCTGCAAGCGCCCGCGTCACATAAACCAATTCATTGTGAATGCTGAATACCAGGATTTTACAATGCTGATCACGGTTAATCAGCCTCCTGATGCTCTCAAAACCGCCTATGCCCGGCATCGATAAATCCACTACCACAATATCCGGTTGATATTGGCTGTACATTTGGCAAGCCGTCTCGCCCCGGTCCGCCTCATAAATCTGTCCGATCTTATCGGACAAGGAAAGATAAGCTTTGTAGCCCGTCCGAACCACGGCATGATCATCCACCAACAACACACTAATCTTACCCGCCACTACTTTGCTCCTTAACGTGTCAAAAAGACCATCATGCCTGTTTATAAACGGCAAATCGATAGGAGCTTTTCCCGTTTTATCTCAACCGGAGACAGGGTATTTTCCCGGTTTATTACGGGATTTTTCCCGCCGATTTCCGGGCTTATTCCGTAACGCTGCATGCACCCGCTCCCGTACCATGAGCGCCTGTTCAGCCCTGCATTTCAATAAGGTGTTGCAAGCGTTTTGATCAAGAAAGCTAGTTATCTTACTTAAACCTTATTGATACGCACGGGCTGGCTTTATGACTTTATATAAGTACAACATTCATAACTCTGGAGGAACTATGCGGATTTCCAAATTCACCCGCACCGCTGTCGCATCCGCTGTCTGTAGCGGCGCCTTGTTTTCGGTTTCGATACCGGCACAAGCCAATAAAGCCCTGGATCGACTGTCAAAAGAAGATACTAACTGGGTCATGCAGACCAAAGACTACGGTGCGACCCACTTTAGCGAAATGACGCAGATCAACGCGCACAACGTCCAGCATCTACAGCCGGTCTGGTCTTTTTCTACGGGCGTACTGAACGGGCATGAAGGCGGACCGCTGGTTATTGACGGCATCATGTATGTGCATACGCCCTTCCCTAACAATATTTTCGCGATCGACCTGGATCAGCCGGACAAAATCTTATGGGAATACAAACCTAAACAAAACCCGGCCGCCCGCGCCGTAGCGTGCTGCGACGTGGTCAACCGGGGCTTGGCCTATGCGCCCGCCGGCGACGGTTACCCGGCGACTATTTTCCAGAATCAGCTGGACGGCCATATCGTGGCGTTAAACGCGAAGACCGGCGAGTTGTTGTGGAAAATGGAAAATTCCGATATTGCGATGGGCTCCACGCTGACCGTTGCGCCCTTTGTCGCTAAAGACAAGGTCATTGTCGGCAGCTCGGGCGCGGAACTGGGTGTAAGAGGTTACGCCACCGCCTATAACATCAAAGACGGCAAACAGGCTTGGCGCGTTTACGCTACAGGTCCCGATGCCGACATCAAACTGGCCAAGGATTTTAACAGCGCCAACCCGCATTACGGCCAATTCGGTTTGGGTCTTAAGACCTGGGAAGGCGACGCCTGGAAAATCGGCGGCGGCACCAACTGGGGCTGGTATGCGTTCGATCCCGACCTGGACATGCTCTATTACGGCTCAGGCAACCCCGCGCCGTGGAATGAAACCATGCGTCCTGGCGACAACAAATGGACGATGACCATCTGGGGCCGCGACATCAACACAGGCGAGGCGAAATTCGGCTATCAAAAAACGCCGCATGACGAATGGGATTACGCCGGCGTCAACTACATGGGCTTATCGGAACAGCTGGTTGACGGCAAAATGACCAAACTGCTGACCCACCCCGACCGCAACGGTCTGGTTTATACCCTGAACCGTGAAAACGGCGATTTGGTCAACGCGTTTAAAATCGACGATACCGTCAACTGGGTTAAAAAAGTCGATTTAAAAACCGGCCTGCCGATTCGCGATCCCGAGTTTTCGACCCACATGGATCATGAAGCCAAAGGCATTTGTCCATCCGCGATGGGTTATCACAACCAAGGCATCGAATCATACGATCCGAACAAAAAACTGTTCTTCATGGGTACCAACCATATCTGCATGGACTGGGAACCGTTCATGCTGCCTTACCGCGCAGGTCAGTTCTTTGTCGGCGCGACGCTGAACATGTATCCGGGGCCTAAAGGCACCTTGGGCCAAGTCAAAGCGATGAACTCCGTGACCGGTAAATTCGAATGGGAAATCCAGGAAAAATTCGCCGTCTGGGGCGGCACTACCGCAACGGCGGGCGATCTGGTTTTCTACGGCACCTTGGACGGCTACATCAAAGCGCTGGATTCACGGAACGGAAAAGAATTGTGGAAATTCAAACTACCTTCCGGCGTTATCGGCCACCCGATTACCTTCGGACATAAAGGCAAGCAATATGTGGCGATTTACTACGGTGTCGGCGGTTGGCCCGGCGTTGGCTTAGTGTTCGACTTGCAAGACCCTACCGCAGGTTTGGGTGCAGTCGGTGCGTTTAAGGAACTGGCGCACTACACTCAACAAGGCGGCGGTGTGATGGTCTTTGCATTAGGTTATTAAAACTGCGTGTAGAAGGAACCTTAGCCGCTATTTAGGAGTGCGTCCTTTCTCCCTCAGGGATGCCTACATGGATGTAGGTAGTAGAGCAATGCAGGAGCAATTGCCGAGAAGGCTGGGATGAGGGGATTCAAATAAGTCCTTTTCCTTATTTTGATTTTCCCTCACCCAACCCTCTCCCTGTGGACGACTGCACGGATGCAGGAGTAATTGTCGAGAGGGCTTTGCACTGCTTAAATCAACAGGTTGGGGCTAAAACCACTCCCTACAGTGACATCTGTAATGGCATCACGTTTTTAATCCTGCATTGATTGAGAGTAAATATGCACATAAACAAGTTTTTGATAACGGCTTTGTGTTTGGGTGGCTGTTTGGCAATCCCCCAAGCCCAGGCCGAACAAAACAAAGCGCTGAAGGTCTGCGCCGCGGAAGACGAAATGCCCTATTCCAATAAGGCGGGCGAAGGCTTTGAAAATAAACTGGCGGAACTGGTCGGCAAAGCGCTGAACAGAAAAGTCGAATACGTTTACTGGAGCGACCCGCGTTATTACATACGGGACACGCTGGATAAAGGACTGTGCGATGTAGCGATAGGTGTTGATAAAGGCGATCCCCGCGTTTTGACCACCCAACCTTACTACCGGTCCGGCTACGTTTTCATCTCGCGTGAAGCCGACAACCTGGACCTAAAAAACTGGGATAGCGAGGCATTACGCAAGGCGCAACGCATCGCTTTTGTGCCCGGCACGCCGCCGGAAGTGATGATGAAGGCTATCGGGCGTTATAACGATATGTTCAATTATTCACAGGAATTGGTGGGCTTTAAATCCAGGCGCAACCAGTACATCAAATACGAAACCTCGAAACTGGTCTCCGAGATTTCATCGGGCCATGCCGAAATCGCCTCTCTTTGGGGGCCGTCTGCGGCGCGTTATGTCAAAGCCTCGGCCACACCGGTGGTGATGACGATGATTCCTGACGACAATGTTCGTGCGGACGGACAAAAAGTCGACTTTCATTTCAGTACATCGATGGGGGTTCGAAAAAACGATTCAACCTTGCTGGCTCAGTTGAACAAAGTTATTGAAGATCATCGAGACGAAATAACCGAGTTGCTGGAAGCGGAAGGCATCCCTTTGGTTGCTGAACCCGATGCGCCTTAGAAAATCATAAAGAAATTAGGACTGACAAATGAACAGAAAAAAATTATTAGCCGCATCGGCTGCCGGCCTGATGTTGATCAGCTCGGCGGCTTTAGCGGAAATAACCTTTCGTAACGCCATTACCGGCGCGCCGCTGGATATGAGCGTCGCCAAATCGGGCGGCAACGAAGCCGTTTTCAATCAATTCAAGGAAACGGGCAAGAACCCCTATAACGGTAATAAAGAAATCATACAAAAGGGTCATGACCTTTATTTGACCGCCTGCTCCGGCTGTCACGGCCACGAAGCCGAAGGTAAATTGGGGCCCGGACTGGCGGACGATTACTGGACCTATCCGTCTGCCGCTACCGATCAGGGCTTGTTTGAAATCTTGTTCGGCGGCGCCAGCGGCATGATGGGGCCGCAATACGTCAATCTATCAACCGATGAAATGCTGATGATTATGTCCTGGATACGGGACATCTACACAGGTAATCCTAAAAAAGCCAAATGGTTAAAATAGAGAGGAAACACAGATGAAAAAAATGCTTTTAATTAATGCAGGCGTCGTGTTGGCGGCGCTGTCCTATTCCGCTATCGCTTACGACGGCCAAAATTGCAGCGAACCGGGCGTTTGCTGGGAACCCAAACCGGGTTACCCGGACAAAGTGGCGGGCAGCAAGTATGACCCGAAACACGATGTCAACGAACTCAACAAACAATCCCAATCGGTTGTGGAAATGGAAGCGCGCAATAAAAAGCGCCAGGAACATTTGGCCAAGACCGGCAAGTTTGTTTATGACGTAGACGACATCGAATAGCCATTGTTTTGGGCATAAATGCATTCCACTTTTCGTCCCCTTTGTGAGTCTGTTTGTATCTTATGCCCTTTTTTTACGCTGGTTCCCAAGCTCCGGCTTGGGAACCCAGAGGACGAAGCTCCAGCTTCGCGAGACGGGAAGCTGGAGCTTCCACTACCGAATTCCCAAACTGGAGCTTGGGAACTAGCACAAAACTAAAATGAACACAGACACCCAACTCACCGACTGGCGCGAGCAAGCGTTACAGTTTGAACGACAAATCAATCAAACCGTTATCGGCCTGCAACCTGCGGTCAGAAATATCATCCTGGCCGTTTTCGCCAGAGGCCATGTATTACTGGAAGGCAATGTCGGCGTCGGTAAAACCACGTTGTTAAGAGCGGTTGCCCAAGGCTTGGGCGGCGATTACCAGCGGATTGAAGGCACCATTGACTTGATGCCCGCCGACTTGATCTATTACACCTATTTAAACGAACAAGGCCGTCCGTGCGTCGATCCGGGGCCTTTGCTGAAACACGGCGACACCCTCGCCACCTTCTTCTTCAACGAAATCAACCGCGCCCGCCCGCAAGTTCATGCCTTGCTGTTAAGAGCGATGGCCGAGCGCAGCATCAACGCCTTTAACCGCGACTATCATTTTCCGCACATCCAGGTTTTTGCCGACCGCAACCGCGTCGAGAAGGAAGAAACCTTCGAGCTGCCCGCCGCCGCCAAAGACCGCTTCATGATGGAAATCAACATCGATATGCCCAGAGGCGATACCGAGCTGGACGAGCTGATGTTCAATCCCCGTTTTCACGATACCGACCGGCTGGTTGCAGGAGTCGCTAACAGCGGTATTTATTACCGGCTCAATGAGCTGGCGCAAACGCTGCAGCAACATATACAGACCAGCCCTAAACTCCATGCTTACGCGCTGAGTTTATGGAAAGCTACGCACCAACCGCAACAATACGGCGTTCAATTAAGCGATGTCGAAATGCCGCAATTGTTAATGGCCGGAGCCAGTCCGCGCGGCATGAGTTACTTGATCCGCGCCGCCAAAACCCGCGCTTGGCTGGAACAGCGTGATCATGTGTTGCCGGAAGACCTGCAAGCGGTTTTTCCGGTCTGCATGACGCACCGGCTGTTTTTAAACCCGATGTATGCCTACAGGAAAGAACAGCTGCTGCCCGAATTGATCGAGGGGATTTTGGACCAGGTGGCTGCGCCTTAATAAAAAAAACGTCACCACGAAGACACGAAGAGCACGAAGTTTTATATTTTTTTCTTCGTGTTGAGCCGGACGGAGCATGCTGCCCCGTCCGAAACGTAAGGCGTTAGCTAAATATAACCACTTTGCTCAGGCATCGTAAAACGTTGGGGACGGGGTTTCAAACCCTGTCCCGCTTAGTTATGTTTTTTTCTTCGTGTCCTTCGTGGTGAGCATTCCAAAATCCCGTTCGCCCTGAGCCTGTCGAAGGGTGAGCGGGATTTTGGAATGCTCAACCAAGGGGATGAGAGGTGTGAAAGCCGTTCATGCTTCGACAAGGCTCTCCTGAGCGTAGCCGAAGGGCTCAGCACGAACGGCTTTCACACCCTACAACGCATAGCATTCGTTTTAATACATAAAACAAAAAACATCGTAAAAAACCAAGCCATGACCGAAACGCTACATTACCGCTTACCCTGGCAATCAAGTTCCGTTTATCCGGGAGCGCATCCCGGACAAATGATCGGCGCCGGACAGCTGTTCAAGCGCCACGAACCGCTGATTGCCAGCCCCGACCCCAGACGCATAGACTTGCGCGCCAGCGTGCTCGACCCGTTTTCGTCGTATCGGGTACGCGTCTATCAGCAGCAAAGCTCCGTCAACGTCTATCTGATTGCCGATATGTCGGCATCGATGGGCTATGCCGACAAACAACAAACCCTGCTCCGGTTTTTGCTGACCGCCGCCCATTCGGCTTTCGATTACGGCGACAAATTCGGCTTTATCGGCTGTACCGAGCGTATCGAGCAGCGCTGGCTGCTTCCCGCCGGCCAGCACTTGGGACGGGTGTCGGCGCTGGCAAAACAACTGGAACGTCTTAACTTTAGCGGCAGCGCAAACGGGCTGCAAAATGCGCTGGCTTTTCTGCCTGCCGAGCGCTCGCTGGTGTTTTTGTTGTCCGACTGCCATTTTCCGCTGCCTCAACTGCGGGCTGTGTTAGGTTCGTTGCAAAGTCACGATGTGATCCCGTTGGTGTTATGGACTCAGGACGAATACGCGGCCTTGCCCAATTGGGGCCTGATTTCTTTCCAGGACATGGAAAGCCATTCGACCCGCACGCTGTTCATGCGTCCGGCATTGCGGCAAAAAATAGTCGCCGCCTACCGGCAGCGCCAACACGACCTGAAACATATCTTCAGGGCCTTTGGCAGCGAACCGTTGTTTATTACCGAAGGCTACAGCACCCAAACCGTTAATCGTCATTTGCAGCAGAGGGTCGCATGAGAATCATGTTAATCATGGTGTTGTCGCTGCTGGGCTGTTCCGGCTCGATCGACGAGCCGGTCAGCTATTTTAACGTCGAAACACCCCGCCCGTTCGGTTACGTTAACGGCGATGAAATTCCCCAGCGCATTATTATCGAAACCCGTTCGGGCATCAGTTTGCAACCCGGCAGTTTACCGGCCAAAGGACAAATCAACCGCTGGCTGAACCTGAACCGGGTCACGGTTAAACAAACAGGACAGCGTTATCAAATCGACTTGCTGTACCAGGTCTTTTACGCGCCGCTGGAGGTTAAATCGTTAACCCTGCCCGGCTTTACCGTGCAGCTCAGTCAGGGCGAAAAAAGCATCAGCCAAAACGTCCCCGCCTGGACTTTTACCCTGTCCCCGCTCAGGGAGTTGGTGGTGCGCCAAAGCGAACAGGGCGAACACATGCGCCCGGACAGTCCGCCGCCGTTATTGGCGAACACCCAGGCTTTGTACGGTTTGGCCGCCAGCCTGAGCGTCGCCGTACTGATAGCGGTCTATCTGGCTTACTTATACGGATGCTTTTCCGGCATGTCGCGGCGCACGGTGTTCAAGCGAACCTTGCGCAAACTGGCGGGATTGTCCGAAGCCGACATGGAGCAGGCTTTGACCGTTGTCCACCACGCCTTGAACAGCCTCAACGGCCAGCCGCTGTTCCTTAACCGGCTGGGCGAATTTTACCGGCGCAACCCGCAGTATCTGCAAATAAATTCCCAATTGGCTTGGTTTTTCAACTACTCCAATCGTTACTTTTTTTCCGACGCCATGATTGCCGTAGCGCAGGACTTGCAGCAACTAAAAGAACTCTGCGAGCAATGCCGTAAAATCGAACGGGGCAGCCGATGAATTTGGCGGTTAATAACCCCTGGGCTTTAACAGGCCTGTTACTGGCCCTGTTGCCGCTGTTCAATAGCGGCATGCGCACCAGCCCCGCTCCGTGGACGGCGTTGATACCCGGCGACACGCTGTCGGCTGTTGTCGTCGGCTGTCTTCGGCTGTGCGCCGTCGCGGCAATCGCCGGATTAGTGCTGGGCATCGCAGGCCTGCATCGCACCGAACAACGCAGGGAGAGGATCGGCCACGGCGCGCATATCGTGTTATTGCTGGATCGCAGCAGCAGCATGGATAACACATTTGCCGGACGCGCGCCGAACGGCTCGGATGAATCCAAGGCCACGGCGGCGCGGCGGCTATTGACCGATTTTGTCAAACAGCGGCAAAACGATTTGATCGGGGTCGCGGAATACAGCACTTCGCCGCTATTCGTGATGCCGCTGACCGAAAACAAAAACGCGGTGCAGGCGGCGATTGCGGCGACCGCGACACCGGCGTTGGGTTTTACCCATGTCAGCAAAGGCTTAGGGATGGCTATCTCATTTTTTGAACAACAACCGGTCACCGGCTCGCGTATCGTGCTGCTGGTTTCGGATGGCGCGGCGGCGATCGATCACGACAGCGAACAGAAATTGCGCGAATGGTTTAAACAACAACAAGTCCGCCTGTACTGGATTTTCCTGCGCACGGCGGGCAGCCCCGGCATTTTCGACCAGCCTGAAGACAGCCGGGACGATAACGCCCAGGCCATGCCCGAACTGTACCTGCATAAGTTTTTTTTGGGGTTGGGCAGTCCCTATCAGGCTTATGAAGCGGAAAGCCCGGACGCGTTAAAGCAGGCGATTGCCGACATCAACCAGCTGGAAAACCTGCCGATGCACTATGTCGAACGCATCCCCAAACAGGATTTGTCGGCAGTCTGCTACAGCGTAGCGGCCTTCCTGTTGCTGGTTCTGCTCGGCGTTAAATTTTTTGAGGTCAAACGATGATAAGAACGATCAGGCATATAACGCTGTGGGCCGCGTTGGCGCTCAGTTTAGCGGCTTTCGTTTACAGCGCCGGCGCATTGTACGGCATCCATCAAAACAATGACTTAATCCAGCAATTGGTTTCGGGAAAAGATGTGGCCGTTAATAAAGTGATCGGCGGCGAGCCGGAGTTGAGACTGGCGCGGGCTTTTTATTTCAAGCAAAAACACCGTTACGACGAGGCCTTGTCGACCCTGAGCCTGATTATGGACAAAAGCGGCCGGGACTTCCAGGCCAAAGCCCGCTACAACCTCGGCAACCTGTATCTGGAGCAAGCCATGCAGCAGGCAAAAGCCATGAATATCAACGAAGCAATGCCTTTGGCCGGATTGGCGAAACAGGCCTACCGGCAGTCTTTGGCATTAAACAGCAAAGATTGGGATGCCAAATACAACCTTGAAGTCGCCATGCGTCTATTGCCGGAAATGGACAGGGTCGACATGCCGGACGACGAACTTAAGAACCAAAAATCGCAGTTGTGGACGACAGTACCGGGGTTTCCGCGTGGTTTGCCTTGATTTGATCCATCTCGTTCCCACGCGCCGCGTGGGAATGCAGTCGAGGCGCGCTGCGCCGCGAATCACGATCAGTATATAAAAATACACATTGCACAAATACGGGACGCAGCGCGTCCTGCACGGCATTCCCACGCGGCGCGTGGGAACGAGGAAAAACAATGAACAAAGCATTAAAAGATTATCGAACCTGGTGCCTTCTGCTGGCAGTTTTAGCGATGCTGGTGCTGTTCCTATACCCCAGCAAACAGCAAAAAACCCCAACCTACAACTACACCTTTATTATCGACATTACCCGCAGCATGAATGCAACCGACTACCAACAAGACAACCAAGCCGTCAGCCGCCTGCATTTTGTCAAGCAAACCTTGCGCGAACTGTTGCAAAAACTGCCATGCAAATCCAAAGTCGGCCTGGGCCTGTTCACCGAAAGGCGCTCAACCCTGTTATTCGAGCCGCTGGAAGTTTGCTCCTCTTATACGGAAATAGACACCGCGATCGGCAAAGTCGACTGGCGCATGGCTTGGGCCGCAGACAGCAATATCGCCAAAGGCTTGCTGAGCACGTTGGAAATGCTGCAAAAAAGCGGCAGTTCGTTGATCTTCATTACCGACGGACAGGAAGCACCGCCCGTTAATCCCAATTACCAAGCCGATTTTTCAGCGGTAAAGGGGCAAGCAAAAGGCATGATTATCGGCGCCGGCGGATTGCAGGCTGTGCCTATCCCCAAGTTCGACAGCCTAGGCAAGCAAACCGGATTTTATGCACGGGACGATGTGCCGCACCGCTCTACGTTCGGACAATCGAATCTGGACCCGTCGCAAATCAAAGGCTACAACGCGCGCAATGCCCCATTCGGCAGCGAAGCCGCCACCGGCAACGAGCATTTAACAGCCTTGCACGAAACTTATTTGGAAAAACTGGCCGCCGAATCCGGTTTGGCTTACGCCCGCTTAACCGACTTAAAAAACCTTAACCAGGCATTACAAAACCCGAAACTGGCGACTGAAAAAGTCGTGCAAAGCGATATTCGCTGGCAACCGGCATTATTGGCATTGCTGCTGTTAAGCCTTGTCTATCTGCCCAAGCTGCATAAATTCCGTCCGCTTTTCCGGTCGTAAATAAATCGCCGGTTCCCAATCTGGACAATGGAAACCGGCAACTAGCATTAGTTATCTATCTTATTGAGTACTGTAAATGAACAAACAAAACCTGCTCTCAACCCATAATCTTTTTACACTACGATTAGTTTTATCGTTACTCGGCGCCTACATTGATTACAGTTATCTGCATAAAACCCACGATATTTGGTTGGTGATCATGTTTTTATTTAGCGGTATAGCCATCGCTCCGGGCTATTATCAATACAAATACAATCCAGATAATCTCAAAAAGTTTATCCGCCCGCTGCTGCATTGGACAGGCGGCTTGTGTGTGGCAATCATCATTTATGCCTATCAGCGCACTGGAAGACTCTATCATGAAGAAGGCGATTTGGTTGTGCTGCTAGTGCTGGCCTTAACGGTTTATCTGGATGGCATACAAACAGGCTGGCAATCTATTTTTACTGCGATATTTCTAGGCCTTATAGCCATCTGTGTCGCTTATTTCGACAGTTATATCTGGCAGTTAATTACGCTTGCGGCCATTGCCATTGCTTACAGTTATTACCGACAATCCGATGACACGCAAGTCGATACAGTTTGAATCATTAACAACATAGTGCGCTTGCAGGCAAAACCCGCACTCCCGTTATCAGCTGATTCCTTAAATACCTTTTACCCCCCGATCTTCGGCTACGCTCAAGGGAACCGTGAGGCTCCGCGGGGTGGAATATAACGATGCGCACCGGAACGAGAGTTATCTTTTATTTTTTGTTTTACCAGGATTGTTGCCATGAAATTTAAAGTCTTACTGTTGAGTCTGTTGTTGTCTGCTAACGGCTTTGCGGCGGAAAAAACCGTTATCCGCATCGGCGTTCAGTCGGGCGGTACGGTAGAGTGGGAGTTGCCCGCATTGCAGGATGAGTTGAAAGCCAAGCAGGCTGATGTTCAGCTGGACATTCACCATGTCGCCAATACGGAAGCCGGTAAGATCGCGTTGCAATCCGGGGCGGTCGACATCATCGTTTCCGACTGGATTTGGGTGTCCGGCTTGCGCGAACAAGGGGCTGATTTCACTTTTTATCCTTATTCGGATATTTCGGGCGTGCTGATGGTGCCAAAAGATAGCGGCATTCATTCCTTGCAGGATCTTAAAGGTAAACGCTTAGGTATAGCCGGCGGCGAGCTGGATAAAAACTGGCTGCTGCTGCAAACCCTGGCGAAACAGCAGCTGGATATGGACCTCGATGCGTCGGTGGAAAAGGTGTTTGCCGCGCCGCCGCTGCTTAATGAGCAGATTAAGCAAGGCCGGATTGATGCGGTGCTCAATTACTGGCACTTTGCTGCAAGGCTTGAGGCGGAAGGGTATCGGACGCTGATTGACGGCCGCAGTATTTTGCAAGGCTTGGGAATTTCGGACTCTGTCGCCAATCTCGGCTACCTATTTAAACAAAGTTGGGCGGATCAGCATAAACAGGCGCTCAGGCAATTTTTCGACGCCGGCAAACAAGCCAAGCAAACGCTGTGCAGTTCCGATGCCGCGTGGCAAAAAATCATCCCATTGACCAAGATAGATGATGAAACAACCCGGAAGCACCTGCGCCAAAACTATTGCGCCGGTAACATTGAACATTGGGGAGAAGCCGAACAAAAAGCTGCCGAAAAAGTGTATTTACTGCTGCATAAACAGAGCAAGCAAGCCCTGACAGGTAAGTCCGAACAGCTGCAACCGGGAACTTTCTGGTAAGACGGTACATGGGGCGAAAACAAAAAACTTCGCCGGAAAGCTAGATAGAGCGTTATCATTGTCATATTGGAAAAACAATGCCTTTACTCGCAGGATCAATCATTATTCCCTGTGTCGAGGATTTAACCGTTTTCCATAATACCTACCTGCTTTCATTTTTAGGAGAAAACCATGAAAACAACAACCCTTAGCTGTGCCTTAGTCCTTGGTCTTGCAACATCCGTCTCCAGTTACGCAGCGGGGCAACCTATGGATAAATGTATTGCCGCCATACAAAAACAAAAAACCGGCGAATTCATCAAGCTGGAAAAATTGAATGTAGCCGGCAAACCTTTTTATGAATTTGAAATCAAGGATTCCAGCGGCGTTGAATGGGAATTCATGTGCGATGCCAAAACCGGAAAAATCACCGAAACGGAAAGTGAAGTCAGCAAAGCTGATGACGAAGCTTTCAAGAAAAACGCTAAAATAACGGAAAAAGAAGCCGTAGATATTGCACTTAAAGCCCACCCCGGCACTGTTCAGGAGGTTGAATACGAAATAGAAAAAAACGGCGATGCCAGCTATGAAATTGATATAGTCAACGACAAAGCGGTAGAAACCAAAGTTGAAGTCAATGCGGCTAACGGTAAGATTATTGAAGTCTCAACCGAAGCATGGGAAATCGGCGAAGAGGCCGACGAAAAAAGGTAGGTAACTACTCCCCGTTCCAAGCGGTCGCTGGAACGGGGTCCCTCCCCCTTAAACCATATATTCCGTTTTCAATGACGCCAATTCTATAAGCTTGACTTCGGCAATAGCCTTGTCCGTCACTAACGCGCTGCAAGCGCCCGGCCCCAAAGCAATATCCCGCAAATGCCATGATGAAGCCTGCCCGCAACCGGCAGGAACCCTTAAAAATTCGGTTTGGTTTTCAGGATTGATAACACAGTGATTTAACCCTAAGGCGATGCCGCGCCCGGTGGCCTTAACGAAGGCCTCTTTGCGCGTCCAGAAGCGGTAAAACCCGGCTGTTTTTTCAGCTTCCGAAAGCCGGTTCCAATATGCGATTTCTTCTTCGGCAAAACATTTATCGGCCAGCGCAGCCAGACTGCTTCTGGGTTTGTAATTCTCTATATCTATGCCCAAGCGGCAGTTCCAGCCTACGGCAATGACCATCGTGCCGGCCGAATGCGACAAATTGAACGCCAGCTCCGGCGTGTCGGCCAGATAGGGTTTGCCGTGTTCGGCTTTTTTTATGCTGATCTTGTCCGGCGGCTGGTTAAGCGTTTCGGCTAATACGTGTCTTAACCGGCCGCGCACGACGACATAACGCTTGCGCAGCACGTCGTTGTTAAATTTTCCGGCATGGGCTTGCTCGACGGCATCGAGAACGCGCCAATAGTCTTGGTAATGGGCGTGCTCGGCGGCAATATCGCCATGCCATATTTCTACAGTATCAGTATTCAAGGCATAATCCTTGCCTAATGTCCGACAACGGCCCGCCCTTCGCCCCGCCGATCGCTCGCCGCTGCCAGCTGATGCGTGGTTTTATTCCATTGCACGGCCTGCATATCGCCGTAATTATAGCGCGCCTCTTTCAGTTGATGCCCCATTGCGGCCAGACCGGTAAGCTCGTCCGCTGTCATGGCGCCTTTCTCATATTCGATCACGTCAGGCATGAATTGATGGTGGAAACGCGGCACTTGCACCCATGAGTCCGGCCCATTGCCTTCGGCAAAATCCAGAGCGGCTAGCAGTACCATCGTAGTGATCCGGCTGCCGCCGGGTGTTCCCAGCACCGCGACTTTATGGCCGTCGTCGAAAAAAGTGGGCGTCATGCTGGACAACATACGTTTACCCGGCGCGATTACGTTGGCGACACTGCCGACCAGGCCGTAGCCGTTCATTACTCCCGGCCGGCTGGCAAAATCATCCATTTGATCGTTCAACAACACGCCGGTGCCGGGCGCAGCCAATCCCGCGCCAAACGGAAAGTTAATGCTAAGTGTCGCCGCAACCCGGTTGCCTTCTTCATCGATAATCGAAAAATGCGTGGTATTGACGCCTTCGGGCTGCGGCTGAATTTCGCCCGACATCATCGCGCTGGGCAATGCCTTGTCAGCACGCAAACTGCTGCGCAATCCGGCCGCATAATCTTCATTCAGCAAGCGTTTAACCGGCATGTCGATAAAATCGGAATCGCCCATGTATAAGGTCCGGTCGTGATAAGCGCGGCGCATGGCTTCGGTAATAAGATGTTTTCGGGTCTGTTCATCGGCCTGATTCAAGTCGTAGCCCGACAAAATGTTCAAGGCCTCGATCAGCACGATACCGCCGGATGACGACGGCGCGGCGCTGGTGATTTTTATGCCGCGATAACTGCCCTTTACCGGCTCCCGCTCAGCCACCCGATAGGATGCAAGATCCTGTTTGGTCCAGATGCCCCCGGCCTCGTTGACGCCCGCCACCAGTTTATCGGCGATCTCGCCGCCATAAAACCCGTCCCGGCCCGAGGCCGCCAGTTGCTTTAAGGTATGGGCCAAATCCGGCTGCCTGATTATCGAATAAGCTTCGGGGACCTTGCCGTCGGGCAAAAAAATCTGTGCCGTCTGTGGATGCTTTTTTATCACCTCAACCCTGAACTTGAGCAACTTCCGGTATTTCTCGCCGATTGCAAAACCGCTCTCTGCCGCCCTGATCGCAGGTTGCAGGCTTTCCGCCAACGGCAAGCGTCCGTATTTTTCCGACAGGTGCACCAGCGCCGCAGGCATGCCGGGAATAGCCGCAGCCAACGCGCCGTCAAGCGATAAACGGGGGATCACTTTGCCCGCCTTGTCCAGGTACATAGCTTGGTGAGCCGCTAACGGCGCTGTCTCTCGCCCGTCGATCATGGTTTCAAAACCGTCCTGCTCACGGTGCAGCAGCCAATAACCGCCGCCGCCCAACCCGGACCCGGAAGGTTCGACAACCGCCAATGTCGCACTGACAGCGACAGCCGCATCGAAAACATTGCCCCCCTTCTCCATCACTTCAAACCCGGCTGCGGTCGCCAACGGATGCGCACTGGCGATTGCAGCCCTGGAACCATCCGCATGAACCTGCGTAACGCCAAAAACAACCGCTAACCATAGCGCCGCATAACATTTCTTAAACATTTTTTCCTCTATTTGACGTTGAACCGATGAATGGATGGAGTCATTAAACCACATTTTCGAAAACAGGAAGGCTTGGAGCCCAACTGGCTTGGCTTCGCCGCTAACATGGCTTGCTAGGTAGTTGTACCAATATTTTTTACCGTTTTTATATTTAGAATAATTGCCACGGTATTTATTTCATAAAACGATATTTAAACATACCGAGATAAAAATGGCGGCAACTGCTAAAAAACTTTCAAATCCCGCCGAAGACTGCGGAACTATATGCCTTCACTGAAATTGCCTATTACAACGCAGAAAGCAGAGGGTTTAAACCTTGAAGACCGGTATAAGGCAGAGCAGGCGTTTTTACTGTAAACCCCATTATCTTATGTAAGGCACAATCCCTTTAATACAATGTTTTAATTTTAAAAAGATATTAATGGAGTAAGTTATGACAACTAAAGAAATAGATGCGACAAAAAAAGGTTCTGAAATATCGCCCAAAACATCACGCGGCGGATTAGTGTCATTTGATGAGTTTGACAGTTTTTTTGATGACTTTCTCTCGCGCAGATGGCCTGGCTTGCTGAATTGGAATGCGCCTACCCTACCGGAAACGGGCTTTCCAAAAGTCGATATTCTGGATCACGATAATGACATAGAGGTTCATGCTGCGTTACCGGGCGTAAAAAAAGAGGATCTGGAGGTGTCGATTGTCAACCAGACCATCACTATCCGCACGACAACCAAGGAAGAGAAAAAAGAAGAGGAAAAAGGTAAATATTTTCGCCGCGAAATAACCCGAGGCGAGTTTCAGCGTACTCTGTCTCTGCCTGACAATGTCGATGCTGACAGCGCAAAAGCATCGTTCCAAGACGGAATATTGAAAGTTACCATTCCTAAAACAAAAAAAAGCAAACGCAAAACCATCGAAGTCAAGTAGTCCGCATTTTGATTCCACAAAACTATCCTGGGTGTAAAAAAAGCACCCGGGATAAAAGCGCACAACGAGTAAGGATAAGTGTTTGTACCAATATTTTTTCCCACCATTCTATATAGAATGGCTACCAGTGCTTTTATTTCATGTTCAACACAAGAGATGTAAGCCCCCTCAATAGCGAGGTGGAAAATGATTGCAATCAGTCAACAACTTGAAAAGACAATAAATCTTAATGAATCCGGTTTACCGGTCAATCTTCCTGATTGCTATACCCGAATTACTGAGATTACCCGTTACAAAACCGAAAGCTGCGGCTCCACACCTAACCATGCACTTGAAAAGTGGCTTGAGCTGAGCAGTAGTTTGTGTGCTGAATACGCGACTAAACATAAGCTCAGCTACTCCGGGCCGGATAACGGATGGGAATGATAGATCGAACCATATTACGGAGAATGCTATGAAAACCAATACACAAAACATAAAGAAAAGCACGGAATTAATGGCCGACTCACCGGCCGGCGATTTGATTTCATTTGATAATTTCTTTGACGACTTTCTTTCTCGCAGGTGGCCCAGACTGTTAGACTGGAATTTCCCTGTAAGCATGGAAAAAGGATTCCCGAAAGTTGATATTATTGATCACGACAACGACATAGAAGTTCAGGCTGCGTTGCCGGGCGTCAAAAAAGAAGATCTGCATGTATCTGTTAACAATCAAACCATCACCATCCGCTCTTCCACTAAGGAAGACAAAAAGGAAGGTGAAAAAGGCAAATACTTTCGCCGCGAAATAACGCGCGGGGAATTTCAGCGCACACTGTCCTTGCCCGACAATGTCGATGGCGACAACGCAAAAGCGTCGTTCAAAGACGGAATATTGAAAGTGACTATTCCTAAAACCGAAAAAAGCAAGCGCAAAAACATCAACATTGATTAGTCCGTAAAGGGTGGCCAGTTAAGACCGCCCTTTCTGAGCTGCGCCAAATGCTAACCCGAAAATATCAAATCCAACTCATTTAGCACAACGCTCGACGTGGATTTACAGGAAAAACCGGATCGCTATATTGTGACCGTGAATGCGCCCGGCGCCGATGACTCATCAATAGACATAAAGCTGGAAAATCAGGTTCTGCGTATTTCAATCAAAACAGAACACGCAAAGGATGAAGCTGATGGCAAAGACGGTCAATACCGATACCGGGAGCGTTTCGTCGGCCAATTTCAACGGGTGTTAACCTGCCAACGCGGCAAAAATGGAGACTGCATACCGTAACGGTGTACTAACCATCACCATTCCAAAGACATAGTTCCAAACTGTTTTCTTCAGTCACAATTTTGATATAGCAGGCCTAAATATGATGCGTATTTTTCTTTTTCTGGCGACCAATGTCGCAATAATGGTTGTAATTAGCATTGTCTTTAGCCTTTTGGGCTTAACCGGCACTTTAGATGCTCAGGGTATCAATCTCGACCTTAACGCGCTGCTGGTTATTTCGGCAATCATTGGCATGACCGGGTCGTTCATTTCCTTAGCGATGTCGAAATGGACGGCAAAACAGGCTATGGGGGTTCAGGTTATCGGCCAACCGCAAAACCAGACCGAGCAATGGCTGGTTAATATTGTCGCCAAACAAGCTCAACAGTCGGGCATCGGCATGCCGGAAGTCGGTATTTTTCAAGCTCCAGAAGCCAATGCCTTTGCGACCGGCATGAACAGAAACAGTGCGTTGGTCGCAGTCAGTACGGGCTTGCTGCAACATATGAATAACGATGAAATTGAAGCGGTGCTCGGCCATGAAATCACTCATGTCGCCAATGGCGACATGGTTACGATGGCCCTGATGCAAGGCGTGGTAAATACCTTCGTTTACTTTTTTGCCAGCATCATCGGCCATGTTGTCGACCGTGTTATTCTTCAAAACGAGCGGGATCATGGCATCGGCTATTTCATCACCCAGATGGCCGCGCAAATTGCCTTGGGATTCCTGGCCTCAATGCTGGTCATGTGGTTCTCGCGCTACCGTGAGTTTAAAGCCGATGCGGGCGGCGCCCAGTTGGCCGGACGGGGCAAAATGATCGGCGCTCTTCGCGCCTTGCAACGCGAATATGAACCGCAAGACCTGCCTGGACAACTGGCGGCTTTCGGCATTAGCGGCGGCAGCGCGCACAAACTGTTTATGAGCCATCCGCCGTTAGAAGAGCGTATCGAAGCCCTGCAAAACATCCATTGAGACATCGAAACAATGCTAAATCATGCAGTAAAGTCTATTAACCGGTATCAATGGATTTCAGAAGCCGCTTATTACAAAGCGGAAGCCAGAGCATTTGAACCCGGCAAAGAATTGGCCGATTGGTTAGAGGCTGAAATAGAGTATTACAAGATGCTGGTGGCTCTGTATATTTCAATTTTGGAAGAAGACGGCCCGATGACGGTTTTAAGCTTGCAACAGTTGGCGGCGTTCATCGGAATTCCAAACCCGGCTGGTCTGTCTTCAGACATAGAACTTGTTCGGACAATTCAAAATGCTACTGAACATTACCCTTGTTTCCGCTCTGAAATCAATAGCATGTGTAAAGAAGCAGAATGCGGATGGAAAGCCGAGTGCCGGAAATTAGTTTCAGTGTGGTATTAATAAATTTCATCATTCACACGTTCTGAGATTTTCGCTGCTGCATCGACGAAGCCGGGCAGCAGCGCAACATAATTGCTATTTCTTTATATAAAGATCGGTAATCGAACCGGTGATCATTTCGGCGGCGAACGCGAAGGTTTCCGATAGCATTGGATGCGGATGAATGGTCAACCCGACATCTTCGGCATCGGCGCCCATTTCCAGAGCCAGCACCGCTTCGGCAATCAATTCACCGGCATTGGGACCGACCATGCCTGCACCTAGAATTCTGCCGGTTTCCCTTTCGCAGAGGATTTTAGTCAAGCCTTCCTTCCGCCCCAGACTCAACGAGCGTCCGCTGGCCGCCCAAGGGAAAACCGCTTTGTCATAGTCTATGCCTTGCTGTTTGGCCTGGTTTTCAGTCAGCCCCATCCAGGTGACTTCAGGGTCGGTATAGGCGACAGCGGGGATGGTCAAGGCATCGAACCCGGCTTTCAAACCTGCCGCAACTTCGGCTGCAATTTTGCCTTCATAAGTGGCTTTGTGCGCCAGCATCGGGTTACCGACTATGTCGCCTATCGCAAAAATATGCGGGACGTTGGTCCGCTGCTGCTTATCGACCGCGATATAACCGATTTCATCGACATTAACGCCGGCCAGATCGGCGCCAATCTTCTTGCCGTTAGGTCTGCGCCCGACGGCTACCAGCACCGCATCAAAGATGGCCGACTCCGGCGCGCCTTTGCCTTCAAAAGAAACTTTCAAGCCGTCTTTGTGCTTTTCAATTGCGGCAACCCGCGTTTCCAGCCAGATATTCTGATATTGTTTTTTAATGCGCCGATACAACGGCGTGACAAGATCGTTATCGCAGCCGGGAATGATCTGGTCCATCAGTTCGACCACGCTGATTTCCGATCCCAATGCATGATAAACCGTAGCCATTTCAAGCCCGATGATTCCGCCGCCGACAATCAACAGTTTTTTGGGGATTTCTTTTAATTCCAGTGCATCGGTCGAATCCCACAGCCGCGGATCGTCATGCGGAAAAATAGGGATTTTAGTAGGGTGCGATCCGGCCGCAATAATCGCCTGATCGAAGCTGACGGTTGTTACGCCTGTTTCGGTTTTCACCTCGATCGTATGGGATGAGGTAAATGTTCCCGTACCCTGGATCAACGTCACTTTGCGCTGTTTTACCAGACGGGCTAAGCCGTCGCTCAGCGTTTTGGATACACTTTCTTTCCAGCTGCGGATTTTGTCTATATCGAAGCTGGGCTTGCCGTAACTTAGGCCGTGCTGCTCAAATTCATCGACTTCGTGAATGACCTGCGCGACATGCAGCAAGGCTTTGGATGGAATGCAGCCGACGTTAAGGCACACGCCGCCAAGCGCCGGGTAGCGCTCGATCAATACCACTTGCTTGCCCAGGTCGGCAGCGCGGAATGCCGCCGTGTAGCCGCCGGGTCCGCCGCCCAATACCAGAACTTCCGCATGCACCACAGATTCGTTAATCGCTGGATTAGTATCCATATTATCCTCCTTGATTAAAGCAATAAACGGCGAATGTCGCCCAAATACTGTTTGACCGCAGCCATAAAACGCGCGCCTTCAGCACCGTCGATCACCCGATGATCGTAAGTCAGATCGAGCGGCAACATCAGGCGCGGTATAAATTCCTTGCCATTCCAGACCGGCTGCATCTTGGCGCGGGTAACGCCGAGTATCGCCACTTCCGGCGCATTGACGATCGGCGTGAATGCCGTGCCGCCGATGCCGCCGAGACTGGAAATCGTGATGCAGCCGCCTTGCATATCGGCAGGCATCAGCTTGCCCAGGCGGGCTTTGTTGCTTTTCTCGGCCAGTTCGGCGGTTAACTCGTTGACGCCTTTGCGGTTGACATCGCGCAGCACCGGTACCACCAAGCCGTTGGGCGTATCGACCGCGATACCGATATTGAAATATTTCTTGAAAATCAGCTTTTCGCCGTCGGCGGACAATGACGCGTTAAATTGCGGGAACTGTTCCATCGCGGCAACCAGCGCCTTGATGATAAAGACCAGGCCGGTAATTTTGACGTCGTCCTTGGATTTTTCGGCATTCAGCGCAACGCGGAACGCTTCCATTTCGGTAATATCGGCTTCGTCATGGTAGGTGACCATAGGCAGGTTCAGCCACACGCGGCTCAGGTTTTGCCCGGTCAGGCGTTTTATCTTGCTGAGTTTCTGCTCTTCTATCTCGCCGAATTGGGAGAAATCGACGGCCGGCATTGCCGGGATTCCGCTGCCGCCTTGGACCGCACTTTCAGCCATGACCTTCTTGACGAAGTTTTTCACGTCGTCTTTTACGATGCGCCCCTTGCGGCCGCTGCCGGCGGTTATTTTTTGTATATCGACGCCTAATTCTCGGGCGAAAAGCCGGACAGCCGGCGTGGCGTGTGCCGCCACGGCAGAAACGGCGCTCGGTAAGATTTCCGGCGCAGGCTCAGGCGTAACAATAAGCGGTTGACTGACGGGTTCCGGCGTTTTTTCCACTGTTGCTTCCGCTGGCGCCGCTGCTTGCTGCGCCGGTTCTTGCGGCTTTGCGACATTCACTTCTTCGCTGCTTGCCAATACCGTCGCAATCAACGTCCCTTCAGAAACCTTATCGCCGGGTTTGATAAACAATTCCTGCACCGTACCCGCCGCACTGGAGGGTAAGTCCATGCTGGCCTTGTCGGTTTCAAGCACAGCCAGGGTTTGTTCCAGGCTTACCTCGTCGCCCGGTTTAACCAATACGTCTACTACATCGATATCTGCGACATTGCCGACATCAGGAACCTTAATTTCAATCAAAAAAGCCATTTTTTGTCCTTCCGTTAGATTAGCCAGGGAGCTGCTGCATCAGGGTTGATGCCGTATTTGGCAATAGCCTCGTCCACTTTGGCGGCTTCAAACTGCCCCAAATCCGCCAAGCTTTTTAGCGCTGCAATCGCCACATGGTAGCGGTCTACCTCGAAAAACCGGCGCAAATTTTCGCGCGTATCGGATCGACCGAAACCATCGGTACCCAAAACGGTGTAAGGGGCGGAAATATAGGCGCGAATCTGCTCCGCAAAGGCTCGGGTATAATCGCTCGCGGCTATCACCGGACCTTGTGCGTTGGCGAGACAGCCGGCGACATGGGATTGTCTGGCTGTTTCGGCCGGATGCAGGCGATTCCAGCGTTCGCAGGATTGGCCGTCTCTGGCCAATTCGGTAAAGCTGGTGCAGCTCCATAAATCGGCTTCCACGCCCCAGTCATTGCTCAACAACTCAGCCGCGGCTTCGACCTCGCGGAAAATCGTTCCTGAACCCAGCAATTGAACTTTGGGCGCTTTCTTTTTAGCGCCTTTCTTAAAGCTGTACATGCCTTTGAGTATATCCAGCTCGACGCCTTTAGGCATCGCAGGATGCTCGTAGTTTTCGTTCATCACGGTGATGTAGTAAAACACATCTTCCTGTTCGACATACATGCGCCGTAAACCGTCTTGGATAATCACCGCCAGTTCATAGGCATAAGTCGGATCGTAGGACACGCAGTTGGGTACGGTCGCCGCCATCAAATGGCTGTGTCCGTCTTCATGTTGCAAACCTTCGCCGTTCAGTGTAGTCCTGCCCGCCGTGCCGCCCATTAAAAAACCGCGGGTGCGTTGATCCGCTGCCGCCCAGATTAAATCACCAACTCGCTGAAAACCGAACATGGAGTAGTAAATAAAAAACGGAATCATCGGCACGTTATGAGTTGAATACGAAGTACCCGCCGCAATCCAGTCGCACAAGCCGCCCGCTTCATTGATGCCTTCCTGCATCACCTGCCCGTGTTTATCTTCTTTGTAGAACATCAGCTGATCGGCGTCTTGCGGTGTGTACAATTGTCCAACCTGCGACCAGATGCCCAACTGCCGGAACATGCCTTCCATACCGAAAGTTCTCGACTCGTCGGGAACAATCGGCACGATGCGTTTGCCGATATTTTTGTCTTTGACCAGTATATTAAGCAGGCGCACGAAAGCCATCGTCGTGGATATTTCGCGGCCTTCACCGCTGGCTTCCAGCAACGCCTTGAAATCGCTCAACACCGGCACATCCAGCGCATAGGATTTTTCCCTTCTGGACGGCAAATGGCCGCCCAGTTCATGACGGCGCTGCTGCATATAGGCCAGTTCTTTCGAACCTTCAGCAAAACTCAGATAAGGCAGTTTCTGCATCTCTTCGTCAGTGACAGGCAACCCATAACGATCGCGAAAGTTGGTTAGCGAAAGCTCGCTCATTTTTTTCTGTTGATGGGAGATATTCTGGGCTTCCCCCGATGCGCCCATGCCGTAACCTTTAATGGTTTTTGCCAGGATGACGGTCGGTTGGCCTTGATGATTCACCGCCGCCTGGAAAGCGGCAAACACTTTAACCGGGTCATGCCCGCCTCGGTTAAGTTCCCAGATGTCGCGATCCGACCAGTCGGAAACCATCGCTTTTAATTCCGGCGTATTGAAGAAATGCTCGCGCACATAGGCCCCGTCTTTAGCCTTGAAGGTTTGGTAGTCGCCATCGACGCAGGACATCATACGGGCCGCCAATAACCCGTCTTTATCGCGCGCCAGCAACGCATCCCAGCGTTGCCCCCAAACCAGCTTGATCACATTCCAACCGGCGCCGCGGAACTCGCTTTCCAGTTCCTGGATAATCTTGCCGTTGCCGCGCACCGGCCCATCCAGGCGCTGCAGATTACAGTTGATCACAAAAATAAGATTGTCCAGTTTTTCCCGTCCGGCCATGCCGATAGCGCCCAACGATTCCGGCTCGTCGGTTTCGCCATCGCCAAGAAAGCTCCAGACCTTGCGATTCGAAGTATCGGCAAACCCTCTATCCTGTAAATAGCGCATGAAACGCGCTTGGTAAATAGCCATAATCGGGCCAAGGCCCATAGAGACCGTCGGGAATTGCCAGAAATCCGGCATCAGCCAGGGATGCGGGTAAGACGGCAAGCCGTTACCGTTTACTTCCTGACGGAAATTATCCATCTGTTCCAGCGTCAACCGTCCCTGCAAAAAGGCGCGGGCATAATCGCCCGGCGTTAAATGGCCTTGAGTAAAAACCAGGTCGCCGCCATGCTGATCCGATGGCGCATGCCAGAAATGGTTATAGCCGACATCATACAAAGTGGCCGCCGAAGCAAAACTGGCGATATGGCCGCCGACGTTGGTGTGCTTATTCGCCCTTAACACCATCATCATCGCGTTCCAACGGACATAGGCACGAATCTTGTGTTCTATAGTAACGTCACCGGGAAACTGTGCCTGTTTAGAGACTGGAATCGTATTAAGATAGGCGGTATTGGCGCTGAAAGGGATGTCGAGTCCCGCATGCCGGGTGACCGCGACCAGCTGCTCAATCAGAAAGTGTACGCGTTCGCTGCCATCATGTTCCAGCACAGCTTGCAGCGCTTCAATCCACTCCCTGGTCTCTGCGGGATCGATGTCATTCTGTCCGGTGATTTTTGAGATTAAACTGTTGGTCATTGATTGATCCTGTTACGGCGGATATGCATGGATTAAAAAATTATAAAGCTGAGTTGAGCAGCTCGCCCGCTCAAACGAAACTTATGCCCTTTGGGTATAAGTTGAATTGACCCATAGGGCGTATGAGCATAGCGCAACCCGGCATCTTACTAAAATAGTGAAAATAAGGCCAGAAGCACTCCGGTAATTGAACATAGTATAAACAATGCGGAGGGGGCAATGCACCCGTTTTAGTCATTTTGACGCCGAAAGCGGGGGAACCGATCCGGGTTTTGTTCGCCGGATGTTTGTTTTTTTAAGGCCTCGCGGTTTATTATGAATAGAGAACCTCCGAAACCGGAACCGACTGATTTTCCACCCACATTACTAATGAAACATGGACTTAATTTTAACGCTTAAAACCATCATTCTGGGCATTGTTGAAGGCCTGACCGAATTCTTGCCGATCTCCAGCACCGGACATTTAATCCTGGTCGGCGACTTGCTGAGTTTTAATGACGACAAGGGCAAGCTATTTGAAGTTGTGATTCAGGTCGGCGCAATCCTGGCGGTGTGCTGGGAATATCGCACGAAAATTTCCACAGTCATTATCGGTCTACCCAGATCGAAACAGGCGCAAAAATTCACCCTTAACCTGATAATTGCCTTCATGCCGCTAGCGATCCTGGGCCTGTTGTTCGGCAAATACATCAAAGCCGTGCTATTCAAGCCTATTCCGGTAGCCCTGGCGTTTATCGTAGGCGCATTCGTGATTATCTGGGCGGAAAAACGGGAACATAAAACCCGCATCTTTGAAGTCGACGATTTGACTCCGCTGGATGCATTAAAACTCGGCGTCGCGCAGGCATTCGCGCTGATTCCCGGAACTTCGAGGTCCGGCTCAACCATCATTGGCGGCTTATTGTTCGGGCTTTCGCGCAAAGCCGCAACTGAGTTCTCATTTTTCTTGGCGATTCCGACACTGATTGTCGCCAGCCTCTATGATTTGTATAAACACCGCGATTTATTGGACCTAGCGGCCGACACGCCTTATTTTGCCGCAGGACTGGCCGCCGCATTTCTCAGCGCGCTATTGGCGATCAAGGCGTTATTACGTTACATCAGCCATCATGATTTCATTGTTTTCGCCTGGTACCGCATAGCCTTCGGCTTGATTGTTATTGCCACGTCATACAGCGGCTTGGTGCAATGGACGGTTGATTAGAATACCAGCGAGGAGAGCAACAGCGCGGACATTCGGCCGGGCCTGACTTGTTGCCGACCCTACATGACCGCCTTCATCAGCCGGAAAAACGCCCACCTCGGCATCCCCTTGTTAGACCCGATCTTTAATAGATGGCTCTTGATTTGAAACGCAGACAATATCATTGGTATATTGCGCAACGCGCATTCAATCGGCGCGGCTTGGACGGCAGGGAAATCCGATCTATCAGACCCCGAACCCCCGCGTTTTTGCGGTTAATACGGCAATAGAAAACAGTTATAATCACAAAGATATTTGTTCACAATAAAATAATAATAAGAAATCAGTTATGGCCAAGATACGCACCCATTACGACAATCTGAAAGTTACAAGAGACGCCCCCATCAGTGTGATCAGGGCGGCTTATAAAGCCCTTTGCCAGACTTTTCACCCTGATAAATTCCAAGGCGACAATGAGGAAGCTGAAAGAATCATAAAGCTGGTGAATGCTTCCTATGCGGTATTAATCGATCCCGTTAAACGCAATGCGCATAACGCCTGGATTCGGGAACAGGAAGCTAACGCCGGACGGCAGAGTAAAAGCACGCGGTTTAACGAAACCGAACAACAGGATGATCAAGAACAAAGCACACCAGACGAATACACACAGCAACCGCCTCCATCAAGCACGGAGGATGCTAACGTTATCTTTGAACGAGCCTATGATTGGCAAGAACGGGGCCGGCATGAGGAAGCGTTATCGCTTTATCGGGACTTGGCGGAACAAGGCCACGCAAAAGCCCAGTTCAAATTAGGCGTTATGTACGAACTGGGTCAAGGCGTAGCGCAAAACTACGTCCAAGCGTTTGACTGGTATCTCAAGGCCGCGGAACAAGGCGAGGCAAATGCTCAATACAATGTCGCCGTTAAATACAAAACCGGTCAAGGGGTAGCGCAGGACGACACCAAGGCGGCCTATTGGTATCGCAAAGCAGCCGAGCAATAGCCGCCGGAGTTCACGTTAACGGCAAGAAACCTCCCGCCTGCATACTCCACAAACGGTAATAAACACCTTGCCGAGCCAGGAGTTGATCATGCCCGCCATCTTCGACGATACGGCCTTGATCGAACACCAGGATCCTATCCAGATGCGCAATCGTCGACAAGCGGTGTGCAATGGCGATCACCGTCTTGCGGCCCATAGCGCGATCCAGATTTTCCTGAATGGTTTGCTCAGTTAGCGAATCCAGGCTGGACGTAGCCTCATCCAAAATCAAAATCGGCGCATCCTTGAGCATCACCCGCGCAATGGCGATGCGCTGGCGCTGGCCGCCGGATAATTTCACCCCGCGCTCGCCGACCAACGAATCATAACCCTCGGGCATCACCCGGATAAAATCGTCGGCATGCGCCATGCGCGCCGCCGCCTGGATAGCTTCATCGTCAGCCTCCAGGCGGCCATAACCGATATTTTCTTTGAGGCTGCGGTGAAACAAGCTGGGATCTTGCGGGATCAGGCTGACCTGTTCGTGCAGCGAATCCAGCCGGACTTGCTGAATATCCATGCCATCGATCAGAATCCGGCCGCTTTGCGGCTCATAATTGCGCAACATCAGGCCAACGAAAGTCGATTTGCCTGAACCGGAAAAACCGACCAGCCCGACCCGCTGCCCCGGCTCAATGACTACATTGAGGCCGTCGAACACGGGTTGATTCGGCTCATAACCGAAACGCACATTACGAAACTCAATCCGGCCTCGGCTGATTTTTAGCGGCTTCGCATCCGGCGCATCGACAATCTCATGGGGCTGAACGATCGTGTTCACGCCATTGGCGACATTGCCCACATATTCGAAAAACTCCAAAAAACGCCGGGTCAGGTTGCGCGCATCGCTGATGATCAACAATGCCAGTCCAACACTCATCGTGAAATCGCCGACGCCGATTACGCCGCCGTCCCACAAGGTCAGCGCATAGTAAATCGTGCCGATTTTCAGCGCCGCAGCGGCGATAAACTGGAACCAGCGCACCCGTTCCATATACCAAAAAGTGCGCCGCCCGGCCCGGACTTCCGTTTCCAAAAAACCGTCCAGATACTGCCGTTCAAAATGCAGGCGCGCAAATAGCTTGGCATTCAAAATATGGGTCACCGCATCAACAATCTTGCCGTTCACCAAACTGCGCGTCGCCGCGTAACTTTGGGCATAAGGCTGGCAGCGCGTCGCCAACCAATACGAAAGACTCACATAGGCCAATACCCAGCCCGCAACCAGCAGGCCCAAACCTTGATGCACGTTTAATAACAGCGCGATAGAAACCGAAAAAGTGACCAGAATAGGCCAAAAATCGCACAACACCGACCATGTCGTGTGATTGACGCTCATCGCCGTTTCGCTGATACGATGGGCTAAAGCACCCGCAAAATGGCTGCCGAAATAGCGTGGCGCATGGTATTGCAGATAGGCGTACATCGCTCTGGTCGTGCGCTGGCGCAAGCGCGGCCCCATAATAATCAATACCGCACCGCTGCCCCGGCTAAACAGAATTTCCGCTACATTCAAACCCAGCAATAACAACAGCGGCGCACGCAAAGTTTCCAGCACCGATGTACCAGACAGATGCGCGACACCATCCATGATGGCTTTTATCGCATAAGGCACCAGAATGCTGGATGCCGCCTGCCCGGTTTCCATAAGCAACATTAAAACGATCCAGCCCCGAAAACCGGACAAGCAGTACAAAATGAACTTAACGGTTCCGGTGGGCAAAGAGGGCGCGTCTGCTGCGCGTTGGAAAGATGTGTTTTGGGGCATGGCTCAAGAAATATTCGAGAAAGATATTGCCATTATAAAGGACAGTATTAGATAGCGGCTCAAATCAATGAATCCCGCCACACCGCTTGTTACGGAATACGGCGGCCAATCGTTTCGCTGTCGATATTCGACTCTTCCCGGCTTTGTCCTCCTGAAGCATAAACCAGGGTTGCCGCTGATCGTAGCAAGGTGGCGCGGCTGTCGATTTCGGTATAACGGGCGCGCGCCAAATCCTTTTGCGCGGACAGCAGCTCTATCACCGTGGAAAAGCCGTGGGTATAAGATTCTTCTGTCGCGGCATAAGATTCTTCGGCGGCTTTCAACAAGGCTAATGCAAACTCGCGTTTTTCCAATGCGGTTTTGGTGTCGGCATAAGCTTTCCAGATATCGCGCATGATTTCCAGGCGCGATGCCTCAAGTTGGGCCTTCGAAGCCTCTTTCCTGGCCTCGGCTTCATGCACCGCATTGCTGCGTTCAAAGCCGTCGAACAAGGTCCATTCCATCGTCAGCATCGCTGTACCGACGCCATTACTTGCCGAATAACTCTCATTGCCGGGCGGATTTGTATGCACATTCCCCCAGTATTGATTACCCAGACTGCCGCCCAGGGAAAACTTGGGCAAGAACTCTGCCCTGGCCTTCTTGACTTCCGCTTCGCGTGCCCGCAATTCCGCAAGCCGCGCCATCAGATCGGGATGTTGTTCCAATGCCTGATCGACAATTTTTTCGACCGACTGCACCAGCTTTGCCGGTAACGGCAGCTTGCTTAAATCGATTAGTTGCAGTGTATAAGAAGGCGAAATGCCCAGATTAGCCGTTAAATCCGCATGTATCTGAGTCACCGAGCTGCGTGCATCTTGCAGGTCATAACTGGCTCTCGCCTGCTCCTGAACCGCCAGCAACAAATCGGGGCGTGTAGCCAGGCCTTTGTCGAGTTTCGCCTGAACCGAAGCGGAATTGGCCTGTGCCGCGTCAAGTGTTTGCTGCGCCGCCGCGACCTTGGCCAGGGTAGCCTGATAGGCAAAAAAACTGCTGGCAACCCGATAGGCAATTTCCTGATGCTTGCGGTTGAACGCAAAATTAGCGGCGCGGAGGCGCTGCGCGCCCGCATCGACCAAGGCCTCCCTGCGCCCGAAATCGAACAGTGTCCATGCCAGATCCAGGCTGCCGACAGAGGAGTAACCCGTGCTAACCAACGCGCTTCCGGGGATGGGAAAACTGGTTTTGAAATATTGCCCGAACGCCATAGCCGTCAGCGTCGGATACCAGGCGCTACGATTCCTTTCCAGCCTGGCTGCGGCGGCTTTCGCCTCTTCCCAGCTAACTCTGGTTTCCGGGTTGGCATGCAAGGCAAGATCGACTAGCGCAGGCAGGTCGTAGATTGTCTTGGTATCGATCGGGCTTTCCTCGCGCGGGCGGCCAGACATGGCTATCTGCTGCGCGCCTGTTCCGGCTTCGTAACCGCGCCAATTAACGGCACGATCAACCGGAACCCCAACATAGGGTTCATCAAACTGCACCGCACTCGGCGGCACGCAAGCCGTCAACGCCATCATTGCGGGTATCGCCAATCTGCCGACACTGCGCGGCAGGCCTAGCAACAATGATAGAACGTTAGCGCACTTACAACGCTGTAACTCTCGCAAACTTAAAAACACCTTAGTTCAATCGTCAGTTTAGTTATATTTTGGAAAGTTAAGTTAATATCCGCTCAACAATATCATTGCTTTAATAAAGCAATAATACCGGGGAATACGCGTATCATTTATATATTGTTCTTTTATACACTGTATCATTATCTTTATTGTGTAGAATAAAAAAAGTTTACGCTGGAACCCTTGTTCACACAGTCTTCGCCGTCTATAGTCCGCATACCTGTAGACCAGACATTACCTGAAAGAGGACGCCGGCAATTGAGGACTCAAAATAGCAAAATTAGGTGCTCAAATAATTTATTTAATACCTTTAAATTTCATCTAAAGATTGATTTCTTAATGACCCGATTAATACGCTGCCTAAAATAAATCAAATGTTGTTACGAAGATTATTCCAGCTCAATTCCCGGTTCGGGTGCAAATTATGAGATTCATGCCGGGATTGCGGAAAATAGGTCTTCCGGCCGTTTTCAGTGTTCTTTTGACGGCTTGCGACCCGATGCTGAGTATTGAAGGTTCGTTCTGGCCTGCCTGGATTATCTGTATCCTTGCCGGACTGATGGCAAGCATGGTGCTGATGTGGCAATTGGTGCGACACCGGCTGGCGCCGTATCTGGGGCCGCCACTGTTAATTGTGCCTAGCCTGTGGGCCTTATGCACTTTTGCCATCTGGTTGTTATTTTATTCGACGTAAACACGGGCGCCGTCCATCATGGAAAACAACGATCATTCTGTAAATCTTAAACAACGGATCATGCTGGGACGCATCATCGGCACATTAATCGTGCTCGGAGCGTTCTCGACCGGAATGTTGGTCTGGCGCATCAACTACCAGCATCCCCGCACCAACGATGCGATGGTGCGGGCCAACATCGTCGGTATCGCGCCCGAAGTGAGCGGCCGCATCGTGGAATTGCACGTCGAAGACAATCAGTACGTCAAACAGGGCGACCTGCTGTATGTGATCGATCCCCGCCCCTACCAGGCCAAACTGGCCCAGGCCAAGGCCGAATTACTGGTGGCGGAAAAAGAGGTCGATTCAAGACGAGCCTCCAGCGGTTCCGCCGAACTGGCCATCGAGCGGCTGGAACACCAACGCGCCGCCGCCGAGGCTGAGGTCAACAGGATTGAGGCTGAGGATGAATATCTGCATAGCTATCTGGAACGCCTTGAGCCATTGGCGGAGAAACAATATGTAACGGCGGACCAGCTCAAGCAGGCCCGATCCAAGTACGCCGCATCCCGCGCCGAGCTGGCGGACGCACGAGCCAAGGAGCTTTCTGCCCGGAGCGCGATAGACGAGGCCAAAAGCGATAGCCGCCGCGCCGTATCGCTGATTGCCCAGGTCGGCAACGTCAATGCCCGCATCGAAGCGGCCAAAGCGGTCGTTGCCGCCGCCGAACTGGATGTCGAATACTGTTCGGTGCGTGCGCCTTTCGACGCCTACGTCACCAACCTGAACACACGCGAAGGCGAATACGCCAAGATCGGGACGCAAATGTTCGCGCTGGTCGATGACCGCCACTGGTATGTCATCGCCAACTTCAAAGAAACCTATCTACAGTCCATCCGCCCCGGTCAGGAAGCCGACGTGTTCCTGGTCGGTTATCCGGGAAAGCGCTACCGTGGGGTGGTTACCGGTATCGGCTGGGCCAATTATCCCGATAATACCAAGCAGCAAGGGGTACTGCCGGAGGTTCAGCGCACCCTGAACTGGGTCGTCCTGGCATCCCGTTTCCCGGTGCGGATCGAAATACACGAACGCGACCCCGAACATCCGTTGCGCATGGGCATGACCGCCTTTGTCACCGTTCTGGATCGCCCCGCCGAAATTCCGGGGCTTTCGCCAACCAATGAGCAAGGAACCAGCAAAGCCCGGATTGCGCAATGAACCGCGGCGACGCTTCGGTTCCTCGCAAAAGGCGCAGCAGACTTTGGTTCGGAACCGGCCTGGCGCAATTCCTGAAGGTTGAACTCAAAGATTCTCCAGAACGTCGGGTAGCCGCATTACGCCTGTTCATCGTTTCGCTGATCATTGTCCTGGTCGGCCAAACCCTGCATGTGCCGCCACTGGGGGCGATTGCGCTGCTGATATGCTTGAGTTACGACGCCTATGCGAATACCGGTCAATCGCTGACGTTCGGCATGCGCCAGCTGGGCTATATCATCGTCACTACCTTGATCTCGGTATTTACGCTGATGTTGGCCGGTAACGATGCCTGGTTGTTGCTGCCCCTGTCTTTCATCATACTGGCTGTCGCCCTGTTTCATGCCCGCCTGATCGCCTGGCCTACCGGCATCGCACTCTGGTATTCGGTGGCTGTGCTGTATAGCCCAAGCACTCCCGACCAAGGCATCTATAACGCCTTGTGGAATATCCCGATCATTGGCATACTCGCTATCGGCTCATGGACAGCGGTGCATCTGACTATCAAACCGCAAGACCCGCGCAAGCAGCTGAAGGCGAATATCGCGGAACAGCTCACGGCAGTGGAACACATCTTGAGTGCGCGCCTGGCCGACAGCGGCGTGAAAATCCATAAGCGGGCCATCTCGACACTTTCCAGCCCCGGCAGCTTCGGCAAAGTACTGGGCTTGCTGGCAAACGCGGAACTGATACATCCGGCCATGCATAAACGGCATGATACTTATCTTGCCCTGCTGCTTGAAATCGACGGCCTGCGGCAGATGGCGATCTGGCTGGATCAGGTATTGACGGCGGAGTACCGCGCCCAACCGATGAATCAGGAAAAATTAAATGTCTATCTGGCGCTGCAAAGCGCCTGTGCAGCGCTGCGGCAAGGTGTGGAAGAATCGCGCGATGTTTCCGGGCAAATAGACACGCTGCTGGTCGATGACGTGCTGCACAATTATTCGCCGGCAACCAACCCTTCGCTGTTAACAGCCGTTTGGCGCGCGCTGCAACGTATCGCCGGGTTGATGCGTGACTTGCATGATCCCGGAGCTTCGCCTGACATTAAAGCCATCGAGGCCGAAACCGACGATAACGAAACAGCCGGCAGGTTTCCGGCCTGGTTGGATTATGAATTCTGGGCGACGCATGCCGACAGCCTGCAATTCGGGATTAAATTTTCTCTGGGCGCCATACTCTGCACGCTGATCGTGGAAAGCCTGGGCTGGCCGGATATCAACACCGCCATACCAACCTGCCTGGTCGCGGCGCAAACCAGCCTGGGCGCCGACTACCGGCTGTCGATATTACGCGTGTCGGGCGCTATCCTCGGCGGACTCTGCGCCTACTTTTATGTGCTGGTGTTCCAATCCCAGCTCGACACCATCGCCGGCTTTGCGCTTGCAACAGCCCCGATCTGGGCTCTTGCGGCTTGGATTTCCTCCGGCAGTGAACGCATAGCCTACATGGGCAGGCAGCTCGGGTTTTCGTTCGCGATGTTCGTTTTACACGATTTCGGCCAGGTCACCGATCTTTATCTGCCGCGCGACCGGGTAATCGGCATCTTGCTGGGCATAGCCGTGATGGGAATACTCGACTATGCACTATGGCCGCGACGTTCGATTGTGCTTGCCCGCCACCATAGCGTAGCGGCGCTGCATACACTCGCCAAGTTCACAACCCGGCTGCCGGACCTGAGCCTGATGCTTAAGTCCACCTTGCCGTTGCGCCTATCGACAGAAAAAGATCTGGCTGTCGCCCAGGATTTGGTGGTTCACGCGATACTGGAACCGGATGCAAGATTGCCCCACAAAGTCAACGAAAGAACGGCGCTGAGCGCGGTTATTACAGGGGCCGGCAATTTGTCCGGCTTGCTACAGATCAGGCGGCGCTATCGATTGCTAAGCGGCCAGCAATTCGGCAATTTTCCCGATGAGCTGCAACAGCATAGCCGGGCTTTCGACGCGGCACTGACAAGCGCTCTGGAGAATACCGCGTTAGTACTGCAAGGCCGGCAACCGGAGTCCCAGACAGGGGTTGCCGACATCCACGCGCTGCTTAAACAAAGCTACACCGAACACCACCGCATCGACAGCCTGCCGGCCGACCTGGCAATGGAATGGGAACTGCGGTTCATGTTGGATCAGCAAATCATGGAGCTGACGGAACAACTCCAACAAAAAGCCGCGGATTCTGTTTCATGCCGCTTGAAAAGCGGCTCGCCTATTGATTAACGTTCACGAAAGACGGCTAAAAATTGCGTAACAAAGATATTAATACACCATTACGCGCTTCACGGCGCGTGGCGGGGCCTATTTGATGCCGGCATTGTTCCAGCACCCAAGCAGCATCCGCATAAAGACGGGAAAGTCCTGATCAAAGAGCGTAAACAAGCCCTGCATCCGCATGCCGGACTTTCCCTGTAAGACCGGCTAACCAATGATGGTCATAACCCGACTTTTGCCGACTTCATCGCTGTCGATAGCGCTTTAATCTCTCTGGAGATAATCGAATAAAGTTCCGAGGTCCATTTCGGAAGTTCTTTGGACTCAGCATCCAAAGGGTAGGTCCTCGGATCGTGCGGAGCAATTACGACTTTCACATTTTCGGCCCCCACTTGAGCGGTGAGGACGAAAAGTTCCTCTATCGCCTTATCGCCCATGGCCAGACAACCGATGGAGGCGGCCCTGCCGTGGATGAAAATATCAGAACCCGGATTGGCGCGTCCTTCCTGATAGGCATGTAAGATGTCGAATTCGTTGGGGTAATTTATTTTCATCGACAAGTGATAATGGCTGTTGGGATTCAACGCCTCAATACGGTAAATACCTTCCGGCACCTGCCTGTCGCCTTGGCGCAGTTTGGGGCCGGCCACGCCGCTGGCGGACTGAATATCGTAGTCACGGATGAAACGGAATTCGCCGCTGTCTCTGGCCCATAGTTCCAGTTTCTTTTCCTGTTTCAAGGCGATAAAGGTGACTTCTCTGGGAGGGTAGGAGACCCTAGCCTTGGCAAAGTAGGGAATGAGTTGGCGCGCCGCATATCCGCCGTAAACTTGCAGTATATCCTCTACAGTCCGTTGACCAGGCAGCGTGGAAGGCGGAGTATAATAAATTTTCGGTTCGGCCCGGATTTGGGGCTTGACGGTGGGAGTCGTGACGATGAGTGGCTTATGTTCGGAGCAAGCTTCGAGCAATGCCGCCAAGGCCAAGCCGGCAACGATTTTGGTTGTTGATTGCATAATGTGCGCTAGCATTGAAGTGAACATCGGTATAGTTTAGATAAAATCACCAAATATCCGCAAGTTCGGGAGCTTCGCAGCCAAGGCTGGAGCGTATTGGCTATAGCCGTTGAGACGGGATGGCCTCTTGCCGTGGGTATACTGCCGGTGAATGCCAAAACCATCCGATGTGAATTGCAGGCCAGGTTAGTTTATAAGGTTTTCTTCTGACAGAGATAGTTGTTGTAAAATACGAACGATGAAATGGGCATAAAACTAACTGAATACCGGCTTTCTGCCTGGACACCCCGAACGGGATGCCTTAAATAATGAATACACCTAGTTTGGGTACGAGATGACTTTATGAAGATGGCCACTTATTTTGGTGAGGTCAAATTACTTCTCTTCTGGCTGGCCGCGGCGGCCATGGCTTTGGCGGTAGTCGTGCAAACCAAGCCGAACGCAACCTTTGTCAGCCAAGACATGCTGCCTTACGGGTTCTCCATGACGTCCTTTCAAAGCGTCAACGAAGTCGATCCGCGCAAGACCATCACCTTGGAGGCGGTGGGCTTGGGCGCCCGTTTGTCCAAAGTCGAGCTACTCGACGACACCGGAAAAGTCCTGTTTGAGGCGAAGGACAAAACCCGTCTCGCCCTGCCCTCTCCCCTGGCCTTCGGGACTCGCCATACGATTAAGGTAACGGCGGAGCGATCTTGGTCCAGACAGTCCGAAACCCACGAATTTAACTTCACAACGGTCGCCGTGCCGAAGTTGGATGGCCCCTTGCTTAGAATGTTGGAACCAGACGCATCAATAACCCTGCATTTCGACCGACCAGTGGCCGAAGTCACGGCTTCGGCCGACATAACATTGAGTGCGGAACCCGATGCTACCGGGCAGAACATCCGTTTGCTGGCCGGCGATTATGCGCAAGACCACAGCTATGCGATCCAGTTGAACTATAAATCCACCACCGGCGTCCCTCTGCCGCCGCTAAACCTTGAATTGACGACCGCCCCTCCGCTTACCACCGCAACTAATGTCCGGGGATTGACCAATTTAGGCTTAATTTTGCCATTGCAAGTGACCTTTAGCGAACCGTTGGCCGATCGGCCCAATGCCGCGGCCAATCTTCAGGTGAGAACCCGCGATGGCAAAGCTATCCCTGGAAAATGGAGTTGGATTGGGCAGCACCAACTTAAATTCACCCCCAATCCGGCATGGCCTGCCTCAAGCACTATAGAAGTCAGCGCCGACAGGCAGAACTTAAGAAGCGTGCGAGGCGGTGCGCTGCAGCAAGCCCTGATCGAGCAATTCGACACCGGCACGGACCGGCGGCTTTTCGTTTACCTGGACAACCAGCGTGTGGACGCCGTGGAAAATGGCGCAGTGGTCCGTACCTTCAAGGTCAGCACGGGCAAAAGCAAAACCCCCACGGTGACGGGTTCTTTTTACATCTATGACCGCTACCTCCACAAGACCATGCGTAGCGATGTCGGCCGGGGACAGCGTGGTTTCTATGAAGTGGAAGATGTCCCGTATACGCAGTTCTTCCATAAAGACTACGCCTTCCACGGCGCGTTTTGGCACAATAGTTTTGGCCGTCCCGCCAGCCATGGCTGCGTCAACATGGCCACCAAAGTGCAAAACAAGCGATGGCCGAATGTTTCCGAGGATGCCGGATGGCTTTATCATTGGGCCGCTCTGGGCCTGCCGGTAACGGTAATGCAGAAGGCGCCCGAGCCTATGCTGGCGAGCCATGTGCCGCCCCAAGAAAGCAAAAGCGGGAATAAGGAGAGGCGTGCCGAAACACCCGAGACGACCGCCAGGCAAGAGCTTTCCGGTAGAGGGGGCGTTCAGGCGAGCAGTCGTATCTGATTGCAGAGAATGGGACTTCCAGCATGAGCCGAATTGCTTCTTAAAAAATATTGCTGAAAGAGTTTCGAGGCTCTAAGCGGTCACTAATCCCTAAAACCGAGCCGGATATTATTGAACAACGAAGATCTAAATCGGATAACACGCCAACCCGCATAAGAAACAGCTTCCGAACACCAGCCATTCAAAGTTAATCTTCAATGAATGGCCGGTTCTGGCCGCAAGCGGGCGCCCATTAATTGGAGCTATAAGCCCAACCCACCAGGTTTAGCCGACTTTCACCAGGCTTGCGGCATAATCTTCCGGCGGCTCAAAGCCCAACAGCGTGATACACGTCGCCGCCAGATTCGCAATACCGGCCTCCGGCACATCAGCCAAACGGGCGTTGGCCGCCCCCGACGGATCGTACACAATCCCAGGTACCGGATTCAACGAATGAGCCGTCTTCGGTTTACACCGCCCCTGCTCATCCAGCACCAGCGCGCCGGTCTTTTTATCGAGTTCGCACATGTCGTCCGCATTGCCGTGATCGGCCGTGCAAACCATAATTCCATTGGCCTTTTTCAGTGCCTCCATAATCCTGCCGACATTTTCATCCACGGCTTCGACAGCTAATTTTACCGCGTTAACCACGCCTGTATGCCCGACCATGTCGCCATTCGGAAAATTCAGGCGAATAAACTTATATTCCCGGCTCTCAATCGCCTGAACCACCACATCGGTA